>CEUZ01016727.1_pt1 | contig 17400 bp, 16 predicted proteins | sample 361511 | NCBI WGS metagenome assembly CEUZ01 (sample SAMEA2622822, study PRJEB7988) | marine metagenome | biome: marine biome (ENVO:00000447); feature: surface water layer (ENVO:00002042); material: "saline water (ENVO:00002010), including plankton (ENVO:xxxxxxxx)" | depth 5 m
GGCCTATTTTTCAGTTGACCGGGCACTGGATCCAGAACCCGAAGATTTACAGACCGTATTGTCATCTGTATCATCTTTCGCCATTCTAGCCCAGATTTCAATTTTGTATCTCTTCACCTTTCTCTTCAAGTGGCACCCAATATGGATCGAAGATAATACCGCTCTATACTTCATGTTCCAGCTTGATGTATTTACGAATCAATTCGGCCAATATTTGCTCGAATATCCAAATCTACTGCGCGCTATGACAGCATTCTTCGTATGGTGTGAACTTCTCTGCCCTATTCTACTGTGGAGCCCAGTTATGACTACGCAAACGCGGCTCCTTGCAATATTTATCATTAGCTCTATGCAAATTGGGATAGCGAGCACCATGGGGATTGGTATGTTCCCATTCATATCTATCACTGCTCTGATGCTTTTCATTCCTTCTACCATTTGGAATACAGGATTCACTCTCTTGTCAAACCCACGAAGAACAGGCATGACCATCTATTTTGATGAGGGGTGCGATTTTTGCAAGAAGGTCTTAAGGTTGTTGCTAACCTTCGCATTAATTCCACGGACTCTAACCGCGCCAACCAATACAGATCCTGAGATATTGAATACAATGGAACAGGAAAACTCTTGGGTTGTACGAGACCACGAAAACAATATCCACCTAAAATTCGAAGCACTCTCATATGTACTAAGTCAATCGCCAATCCTGTTCCCACTCGGATGGATACTGGGCAGAAAACTTTTTATATCCGTCGGAAACCGATTTTATGACTCAGTAGCATCACATAGGCCACAACTATCTGATCTCTTATCCATATTCCCATGGAAATCCAACCCGATTAAACATAGATCTTTTCTTGAAATTTGTGCGGCTCTACTTATAGTCTGGGTTGCCATCTACAATATTTCAGCATATGACAAGATTCAATGGAAAATCCCAACAAGCATAGAATGGTTGGCACCTGCAACGGGAACCTTTCAAAATTGGAGACTCTTCGCTCCATACCCAAACAAAGAAGATGGTTGGTATGTCATGCCAGCGACGTTACGCAACGGAGACACCCTGGATTTATGGAGGCATACAACTCCAATAAGCTGGGACAAACCGGATCAGGTTCGGCACGACTTCAAAAATAATCGTTGGGTAAAATATATGAACAATATTTGGATGGCGCGCAACGAACATCACCGCCTACATTTCGGCCGATATTTGTGCAGAGATTGGAATTCCCAACATCAAGGTGGGGAAAGCCTCGAGACATTTTCAATAGTGTATATGCTAGAAAAGACGCCAGATCCTGGAGATCTGGCCGAAGTCAAACGAATAAACTTATGGAATCACTCCTGCTTTGGCTCTACTGCTCCTGCGGGGCAATCGACTCCGTAGTGAAATGATTCTTAACCGCTGCCAAAACTGGAAGCATACACACCAAGATTATCAAGGACCAAGAATCACTGTAGGCCCATAACCCAAAAGCACAAAAGCTGATGTACCCGATCGTCGCAGTAATCACAACATCTCTCACTTTGGGGAGAATTAACAGCATAGCTGCCCCATGAATAAGCGCCAGTACGGGAAATAGCCCGACTGCAATACCAAAGGCAGTTGCAAGCCCCATACCTCCTCTAAAGCGAAAGAAGATCGGGTAACAATGTCCTGCCATAGCTGCTGCACCGACAAAAAAAACATGTATATCTGAAGATTCCGACGCTTCTTGCATCAAAACCATCGGAATCACTGCCTTACCAAAGTCCCACAGGAACACTATAACCCCAGTTCCACGCCCAATCTTTCGAAACGTATTTGCAGCACCAGGATTACCGGTCCCGACATCTAAAACATTTCTGCCTTGCACTCTGCTTGCGAGATATGCTACAGGTATAGACCCCACTAAGTAGGTCACAATTCCGATCGCAAAAAGTGTCATCTGTGACATACTAATCCTCCCTATCGGCCGGCCACTTCACTACCGGCCCGGCATGCCAAGGGTCGTTTCTTGGTCCTCAAAAAGAAACGACTGAATACGGGTCCTGTTCCGCTGATACACGAAACTCATACCTAAAAGCAAACATCCCATAACGAACAAACCAACAAATCCTAGAAGGGGATTGATGACCCATACATCATACAAGAATGTTTTTGCAATTGGGACAATCAGAAACCCGAACCCAATCAACCGCATTTTTGCCATCTTCCATCGAATACCCAACGCTATAACCATAAGGGCATATATTAGCCAATACACACTAAGCACCATACGTTCAACGTCTAGGTGCAAACCGGTCACCATAATTTCGCGACTCACCGCGACAAGCAATACCGCTCCGACCCCACTCAAGCCAATCACCTGCCCAAATCTTCGGATTCCTGCGATAATTGGGGCCACACTGTCATCGAGATTTGGGCTACTCCAAGCTTCGAATCTACTAAACCGTATGAGACCTACGGTAACCAGAAGCACTGCTACTACAGTTCCAATGTATATATTGAAAAATGGGAAGAATTGCACACCCTCACCCCCGACATTACTCATCAACCCCTTCCCTTGCGCAACAAAACCATCTGCCGAGAGCAATTTTACTAAGGCAAGCATTACCAACCCAAACCCAGCGAGGCGGTAAAAACCCTGAACATTCGCGTAATCCTTCAATTTAACAGCCCCTGCTATCGTTCCAATACCTGCTAGTGCCATAACTAAAGTCCCTCCCAAAAGAAGAACATTTTTGTATGCATCCCCTGTATTAGTGTTATCCCACTGGAAAAACAATTCTAGCCCCAAGCCAAAATAAATCGTAGCCAAGCATGGCAAAAGCAACGCAGCCGGGACAAACCTATCTTCCCACTTACTGACCACATTCAGAAAAACAGAAGATCCTGTATATTGTCCAAGGCACCGTCTGAAAATAATCAACGCCGCGATGAGTATAGACACTGCAATAAAGGTTGACATGGAATATCCTGTTACCCCCAGTCCTTGCACCCACACACCCCTCGTTGCAACTAAATCAATCACGGGCATCTTCACAACACCAAGAGACAAAATACCCAAACTCAACAACACGAACCAATGAGATTTACGTACAGAGGCAAGACAAAACGCTAATCCACCAACACACAACAAACTCCAAGTAATGTATAACTGTTTTACTGCGGGAGAAAAAGGTGTCTGACCCAAGTGTGCCATACCAGCCCCTAGCCCGGTAACAAATGCCATCGTAGCTAATCCTCGTGGGATTGCCGGTTCACAGTCTGCAAACAAGCGTCTAATCTGCACCTCAAAAGACCTCATTACAGATTGCAAGGAATTCTGAGATATCGCGAACTGTGCTGTTGGACTTAGTGTGTCCAACGAAGAAGTTGGTGCAGGCAATTTCGCACACGCAAACCAAGCTAGCAAAAGGATGATGCTCAAGGCAATCCCTGTAACCAATCGATCATTCATCAAATACAATAATTCGTAATCAGTGCTGACCCACAGATCAACTATCCAAAACTTACCAAGGCTTAACCCAAACAGAATCAAACTATATAATTGCCAGCGAACGTCGCAGAGATATCTCCCAAGCACCAACACAGATAAACCCATTCCCGCCCAAACACTTGTGACAATTTCTCCATTCAACAATACTGGAACCGTAGCCATAGCAAAGGCCGCAGATTTTACGCCAAAAAGTAACTGGATCTCCCGGTTCCCCCCCCTAAACCAAAACACAGCGCTAACAGCAGCATTGACGAGCGCTAAGGAGATATTCGCTATACCGAAACCGTACGTTCCGGTATCTGGTAGTAATGTAAGAAGTGCCACATAAAAAAGCACTGAATTCCCAACAACCAGAAGAAGCTCTCGAAAATCCGTTTGGATTTTCCAAATCAGATGATAACTACCGCTTACACATAAGAATAACCCATAGATGACAGAGAACGATACGATACCCACCCATAGAGGTTCTTCATCTACTAATGACCGTGAGATACCCAATGATTCCTGAGCAAACACCACGAAAAGAAACAAATATGATGCCCATAGACTAATCTGTTTAAGTAATACCCACCGCTTAGTAAGCGAAATAAGTGCCACGGCTATATCGGCTATCACCAAGTAAGCAATTACCATAAGAACCGGTATGGCTACTTGAATAGACCCCTGCAAGATGAATGGCGTAATAAACGTACCAACTGTTCCTAGAAGAGCTACCCATACACTGTCTGCACGCACAGCAAGAAACCATCCAAGCAAGCTGATGGCTAAGAGCACTCCAAAGCCTAGTTGATCAGGTATGACATCACCCAGCGCAAAGGACGCAAAGGTAGCGATATAAACTATTGAGAGCCCAGAACCCGTTATTGCATCGGATAATAAGCCATACTTGCGTCTACTAATTTCTCCTAGAATCAATGCCACAGTGCCAAGGCTCAGCGAAAAGACGAACTTACCCAAGGGAGCGATCGCAATCAATACCACTCCACTGAGAAGCCCCACAGCAGTCACAATAAAAATCCCACCGGCTATCGCGAGCCAATTTAACCCGAGATCCCGATCCAGACGCGAAACCTTGCTAGCTATCGAATTGGAAGCAATTCCAATTGCCGGTGCAGCAGGCGCAGGGTCATCAGGAATTATTAGGGGTTCATATTGGAGTTCTTGTCCACCCGATCGCTCAGGCAAGAAGTCTACGCTTTGGATTTCAGCATTACTCTCCGATAGGTCTGAAGATTCACCATGTCCACCTGAATCCACACCTTCGGCTGCACCCAGATGCGTTTCCTGCGGGGTTGCATCCATCTCCGAATCTATTTTGGTAATGGGAGAAATCGCTTCTTGGCTAATAGGTTTCCCCGTTAATTCCTGAATCAAGGCCTCCAGCCTATCAATCCGGTAAACGAGATCCTCTATATATCCTTCATCCCGTATTATGTGTGCCATTGCCAAGGGGTTTCCACAAGCAATACAAAACCCTGCTATCTCGGTATTCTTGACGCCACACTGTGGACAATTCACGAAAGTTCTCCTTCAATTCACAATAGAATGCCAAATCGTCGCAAACTGATGAAGCATGACATTAAATCTACTACACTTGCCGATCATCTTCATGCGCAGCTAGACATAAAATCAAGCTGCTTACAACACCCGCTATCCATGCTTTCTTCTAGTTTTTCCCCGGAGAACACCCCCCAACACGAGAGCAAACAACCCCAGGACACTCATGACAGCAATAACTAAAGGTCCTTCTTCATATCCAACGGATGGCAAAACATAATCCGCAGGTATCGTTTCCTCTAGCACAATCAAGGCATAGGTACCGGCTAGGTTAGTTTGAGTAGTCGTAACAGTCCCCCCTAGCAAATCCATATGAGTCGCTATGGGAACCCAGTAAGACGAATCCATCTCATATCGCTTGACCAACACAAGGCGTCGATCTCCAATCGCATTCATAACATCTGTAGCCCCATTAATACCATGTTGTGAAGCCCGCTGAAGAATCGAAGTTGAAAGGGGAATTCTGATTGTTGCTGGCTGCCATAATTCCATTTCACCTTTATATACAGCCTGAGCATCGTATGTCCTGATATCCACAATACATAAGGAGCGGTCACTCACCATTAGAGGAACAGCTTCCACCTCTTCAAACATCACCTTGACCTGAAAAGTGCTCTCCCAGCTTGGCTGATGGATTTTCAAACTTGCACACTGATCCGTCACTGTGATTTCCGATGAGGCGGTAGGATGAATGATCTCAGCCACACCCATTTCAGTATCCACCATGACCATGTCTGACTCTAGCACTACCACTGGTACAGGTTTCGAGGTTTCCTCGATCAAAGGATCAGAAACAACCCCAGACGGCACAGGTGTGGGGGTGGGTGTTGATGTCGGCGCATTAGCATTGGGCTGACTGCCTTGCAAGGGGTTGCTACTATTAGCAGCAATTCGTTGAATTAATACTGCTACTGTTTGTCCCCAATATGAACCCGTAATAATATCCTGCAATCCATCCCCGTTGACGTCAGCTGAGCGAACCACTCGAGGCCCGTTAGTCATATTCTGATGAACACCGCCCAATGCGGGGGCGCTTATTACGCTACCGCTCCAATTTGAGCCTAATCCGGAGCCATTACTAAATACTGAGAAAGTTCTTGCTACGTCAGCAGCAGCAAGAATGTCTATATCTCCATCGTTGTCCACATCCACCGTATCTATAAAAACGACCCCGTCAAGATTAGTGGTTACAGTGTTACGCTGCCATATCCCTTGGGATATTTCAACAGCCTGAAACCAGAAAATGCTATCGAGATCAGCAGAAGCCACAGACACATCAAGCGCACCATCACCATTAATATCGTCTGCCGCTATGGACCGAATATTCCCCAAATTGGATCCAATTACGTGATTAACCCACGACCCACCTTGATTTTTCATATTCTCATGCCATGCGAGAATTCCATTGCTCCAGCCAGAAATAAGATCAATATCACCATCACCGTCGAGATCACCTTTTTCAAGAGTAAAGGCCCCAAGTGCACTTGTTTGGATCACATGTATCATGCCGTCTGATGCATCTCCGGTAGTGTTCTCAAACCACAAGACTTTATTATCCAAATTAGAAACAGCCGCCACGTCCCAATCAAGATCCTGATCGAAATCCTCTACCACTATGCCAATAATCCCGTCAATTTCCACACCCACCGAATGATCGTTCCAATAAAGTCCATTACCTAAGAGGTTTTCATGCCAGCGCAATTTATCATCTAGTGTAGAGGCAGATACTACATCTAAATCTCCATCGCGATCTATATCCGCAACCCGCACTCTTACCACTCCATCCGCAACAGAACTCACTAAGTGTGGAATCCACACCTCGCCAGTAGCACCACTATTTTCATACCACGTAACCGAGTCATTAGCGCTCGATGCGACAACAATGTCCGAATCTCCATCCTGGTCAAGATCACTCAAAACCATAAAAAAGGTTCCAGGTGAAGCGCTACTAATGACCACAGGAGACCGAAAATTCGACTCAGCAACAAGGGTAATTGGTGTGAACAAGCCCATCCATATCGATATCAGTGCAGCAAGAATCGCCCAAGCTAGATGTCTTCGCATGCTTGTCACTGCTATGCTCCTGTCAAAAGAACTTCAACCGTATAACATTGACGTCTGTTACTATTGTACTATCTCAATTCAATTATCCGCAGATACCTGCAGCTAGAGTGATATACTGTGCGTACAATTGCCAATCCTATTGAAAAAGAATCGGATACCTCACCATGGACGTTCTATCCAAAAAATTTCGGCCACTATACGATCGCACTATTTCCGGGAAATTGATTGCACATACTGTTGCCACACTCATCCCAAGATTGTTCCTAATATTGTGTGCTTTCCTCATCAGCTGTACAGATACCCCACAATCAAATTGCCCCGCGATTAAAGATCCTGGTTTATATGTGCAACCTTCTGTTGTACAGGTTTTTATAACAGATATCAATGGCAGCATACTACGTTCCGGCACTGGAGCTATAGCCTCTACCGAGGCTCCGTATGGACAAATAATTACCACGGCTAAATTAGTATCAGATGCTCAACGCATATGGATTGGCTTCAGAGGAGGCACCAATAATGAGGCGCTCGTGAAAGACACCTTCCCAAGTGCAGACCTAGCTTTATTGACCGTCATAATCCCCCCTGATTTCCCAGCTCTGCGACTTGTAGCGATAGATACCCCGATAGATACGAAAGTGTATAGTACCGGCTACTTAGGGGATGATTACTTTACATTTGAATCAACAATTAATAATACCGTAGTAGACTCATCAGGTCATACATCATATGCTATGTCATCGACCACGCCCTCGCTGATAAATGGCGGACCGGTTGTCACTCATTGTGGTGAATTAATTGCGGTGGTCACGCAGGCGACTGAACACAACATACTAGCAAGTGCTATCACTGCAGGTCATATGTCCCAAAATCTACAAAACGCACTTTCCATCTCGACTAGAGACTTTATAGATCAAGGCAGAGAACGTCTGTACAGAGGAGAACACGAGAGAGCTATAGAAGAATTTTCCCGTGCTATTCAACTTAATCCAAACGACGCATTGGCCTACCATGAGCGAGGATATACATACTCACAACTCAGAAAATATGAGAGGGCAATCCAAGACTTTACCCAAGCGATTCAGCTAGATCCTTTCGACGCATCAGCCTATAACTACCGAGGACAAGTATACTCGCGGCTCAGAGATTATGAAAAAGCCATTCGAGACTTTACCCAGGCAATAGTAGAGTCCCCAGCGGATAGCTACGACCACCTCTTAGGCTTACATGAAAGGGCCAAAGCATACTTTGACGCTGAGAATTATTCGCTAGCTATTGGTGATTACACTCAGGCACTAACAGTGGAAAATGACCACAGCCTTAGCCAATTTGGGCTTGCCCATACTAATCTGGTAAACCGCGGCATGTCTTACCATGAGATAGGAAACTACTCAGAATCAATCCGCGACTACACCAGTGCCATAGAATTATCTCCAGATGTAGCAAAAACCTACTACCTTAGAGCACTCTCATATCAGAAACTAGAGAATGCGGATCTCGCACAATTAGATCTGACTAAAGCACGTGAACTAGGTTTGCAGTCGCTCCCGTAAGTAGTTTCAGTATATAAACTGGTAGATCCCCGAGTACCGATTATGTTCAGATTTTCCTATATAGCTGCATTAGGAAATCATCTGGACCGTATATAGGCAAAACATCTCCTGCTACATCGTTGACCTGAATATCAGGAACTTCAGGGTCTTCCTGAATTAATTCTAAGTTGCGTTCTAGTACAAGGCCCTGAAAGCCCGGAACCGGAAACGCCCCAAGCAACCAGAATGACGTCCCAGAAGGTGATTCGTTGAAAACCTTCGCAGCTATGTCCCGTTGATTGTTGATGTAGTTGAAAACCACATCGAATTCCTGAAACCTTACACCGTGTTTTGAGTACGTCTCATCATCCATGAAATCACCATGTATCACTGCAGCGGACGCAAGATGAGCACCTAGGCCAGTGAGTCTATCCAGATTTCGCGATGACCTATTGGCCATTTCCAAATCGTACTCTACTCCCAAAGATTTAATTGGATGCATCCCGGAGATTAAAGCAAGCACACGCCCATCACCACATCCTGCGTCAAGAAACCTACTGGATTCATCAATTTCACCCAGCGACAACATGTGGGCAAAAGCTGCTCGAAGATAAAGTAGAGGTGACGGGACGAATTGGCCTACCTCCGTGCGCTTATACGGACCACCTCGAGGACCTTCCGCTTTATCAAGGGCATCGAAATAATTTTGAATGAGGGCAAAGTTGTTATCATACATAATGAATGCTAACAGCCATATCGCAGTATTCAGTCACCTTTCTAGGCTGAAACCTGCGATTCGAAATTAATTTTATTGTGAGTGCCATCACAGAAAGGTTTGTTATTAGAGGCTCCGCATCTACATAATGTTATACGCTCGCGGGTTATAGTAAGAGGATTCCCCTTAGCATCGAGAATTTCAACAGGCATAGTCACAACATACGGGCCGTTATCTCGTATCGTAATTGATGGTTCCGCCATATTCCCCTCCTATCAATCATTAAAATCAGCTATCGAAGTCTTTCAGTTCAATGATATTTGCAGTCGCTCCTCCGGCGGTCAAATCCAACAGTGCAACACTGCCCAACTTACGAAGATTTCGGGGTAATGCAGGACTGCCGGGATTCACGAACAGCATACCTTGATGTTCCTCAACCATAGAAAATGTTGTTCTACCGAATACAACGACATCCAGACTGACACCAAAAAAATCTTGTACCATCGACCTAAACGACAGCGTCGGTCTCACTTCAAGGTGACGAGCTATTCCTCCAGGTCTAATTTCGTCATTCATACCATGCAGGAGCAGATTGTTGGCCACCCCTACCCTGTAACCTGCAAGCTCTAGAATTTGCAACGGGGCAACTCGGGGATCTTCTGCGCACTCCATTGAGAAATTCTGATATCTCTCAGGGTGGTCAGAGTCAGTACTGCCAGCCGCCTTAACCGGAGCGATTTGCTCGAGCCAATCAAGAACACGAGGGACATGTATGTTCCCAGCGTGAAGAATCATATCTACCGAGTCGAATGCCTTGAGGATTTGACTCGGCGGATACTCCATAGTCGTCGGTACATGAGTGTCGGAAATAATCCCTATTCTCACTTGCAGCCCTCCACATCATCTCAATACACATTGTAACGATAGTCCAACTTTTCCGACAACGCTTTTCGTCATGCGAAAGCAATTTTCACCTAGTCATCGAGGTACTGAAGCCAAGGTTCTTCTGCTCCTTCGTGCTCCCAATAGAAATCGTAACCTGCTTGGACCGCAAACTGCTCATCAAGATTACGGTCACCGGTATGGATATACTTATCAGCAGGGAATCTTTCCTTGATCTCAGGTAATCCGTACTTAGGAGTCACAAAGTCATATTCTATACCAGCCCGTTCCCACAAGGTTCGCTGAGCCGAGGGAGCCCTATCGGAACAACTACCGATGATAGCGCCCTTCGCTTGAGCTTTGCGGACCATATCCAGTGTTATAGGGCCTGGTGGATCTCCATTTTCTAGGCAACCATCAATATCGAAACTTATTAAAACCTTCACTCGAGTTCCTCCTTATTTGTCTATATCTCGCAACCAGCTGCCTGCTATGTTGATAGCAAGCAGCTGGTTTTTAGACCTTGGTTATTAGTTATCTAGTCTGGGCTGGTACCTAATACTAGCCAATCAGATATCTGGGGTGTGAAAGCGCCAGCTATAGCTGTTTCGGCTTTAATTTGAACTTGCCTTGCACCTGCTTCTCCTCGCAACTGCTGAACACTATCATAAAACCCCCACCACCTAGTTCTACCGTTTCCATTATTGCCTCCAGAGGAACTAAATGGATGAGGCCCTTCTACCCGTATATCATCTCCGTAGAAATCATGTGCCTCTCCATGCTTTACCCCATGCCAACCAAACCCTTCAAGGAAGGACTGTGTGAAGAGAGTGAAGCCATCATACGGATTGAATACATCAACTTCCGATGCAGTCAAGCCAGAACCTTCGTAGCATTTTTTAGCTATACTAAGGCTGAACTCCTCAGTCTCGTCCAGTGTTTCAAGACTGCTTCTTACTACACCACGCTGTTGGACGTGATTCAGTATGTAAACCGGCTTCTTCTTCATCTGCCGAGCTCGCTCGCCAGTAGTTATAAGAAACGCCCCGGCAGTCTGAATAGGTAGATCGCAATCATTAATATTCATCGGTTTGCAAATCCACCTAGAAGCAAGGTAGTCATCGACCGTCAGATTCAAATCATCTGGTCTGTTTTGATAATAGAATCCTTCAGGAAACATGGACCCGTTCCTGCGCTGGTTAAGGACAAAAGGAGCCATACGGTCGTGATTGCTGCCATATTTTCGACAATATTGGTCAAACCCAAAGGCGATTTGGGGAATTAACTGCCAACCCCACGGGTTTGTCCATTGCTGCGGGCCGCCCACTGTGTCTCCGGGTGTCTGATGATACCGACCAGGCATATTCCCGGTGCCGCGTATAACCAAAATGGTCTTCGCCTCCCCAGATCCTACCACTTCAGCCCCAGCAACTAATGCTGTGGACATACACCCTGGTGCATGATAGGTGGTCTTGACGTTTTCCAATCCCATGTTCTTAACCAACCAATGAGCACTTACTCCACTGAGACCATCTTCTGTATCATATGGTGCAGCGAAATAACCACGCTCAGCCCCCCACTCGTCACCCATACCTTGAGGACACGACACCACACCGTCAATCTCATCTTTCGTTATGCCGGCATCATCTAATGCCCTTTCGGCTGCTAGGATAGCCCAAGCTCCCAAACTAGTAGACAAGTCGCCATCCCAACGCCGAGTTGTCGGAGAATTTCCGAGGCCAGCTATAGCCGCCTTACCTTTATGTTCCCAAACGCCTAATCCCTCTTTCGCACGGTAGCGATCCGTTTGAAACCATTCAGTTGAAGCCATATAATTCACCTCTTAGTTTTTGTTAGCTATTTCATTGAAGCTATATTTAGCTGACCACTTTCCATTCAGCTACCTTTTGGTCAGACCCCTTAGTGTCTTCATACACTACCTCAACCGTAGCTCCGACCGGTACATTATCGTCAACTGGTGTGCCAGGGAGATGACTGAACATCTTAATTTCAGGTGCGTCTTCAAGTTCAATCACCGCTATGATAAATGGCTGGTGCTCCTGCAATGCCCTAATGCGTGAGTCATACATAGTGCAGTACCCATGTATCTTTCCTCGCCCACTCATCTCACGCCAGACAGAATCTGTAGATCCGCAGTTGTAGCACTCAGGCCTAGGCGGGTGTTGAAGCCATGAGCAGGCGTTGCAGCTTTGCACGACCAATCGGCCCTCGTTACATGCATCCCAAAATCCCTGACTAACTTCGTCTGGGACCGGACTCATCTTTGGCATAAGTCACCTCCGAGAGAATTTTGACCCAAGCACAGTTGAATATCCAGTCGTTATATCCGCACGTGACTGTGTTGCGTCAGCCGAATCAATGTAACTCACCCGCTGATCCTGTGTCAACGAATTCCAACTCCAATTCACTTCATTACCAAAATCACCCATTACAGACAGCGTATTACATCTGTTCAGAACCCTCACCAAGTGCCGCTCACTCATTATCAGCCCCAATTTTCCCCCAACCTTCCATGAATCTAACATGCGCCATTTTTGACCCTACGATAGATCAACATCAATTACCAAAGCAGCTCCTATATGCTATCCTATAACCAGAAGATACTAAGTTAAAGAAACCCCAACGAAAAGATAGGAATTAACGCCACTATGAAAATTGGTGTAATCTCAGACACTCACAACCCAAGCGTAGGCGAACTCCCCCCACCCGAAGTGGCAACCGCCTTCCATGGCGTAGATGTGATCATCCATGCAGGAGACATCTATATCCCTTCCTGTTTGGACTGGCTGGAATCCATCGCACCTGTTTACGCTGTAGAGATGTGGGCAGAACAGCACTTCCAACAAGATCCACGAGTCGTCAACAAGCGTCGCGTCATTCAACTGGAAGGTCACTCAATTGGTATAGCCCACGATCTCCAGGTACCTGGCATGATCCAAGAGATAACGGAATACAGTCCTCTTGCCAAGCACTTCCCGCCTGACAACGACCTTGGAGAAGCACTCGAAAGCGTATTTGAAGAACCGGTAGGTATAGTCATTTTCGGCCACACCCATTACCCGATTGTAGAGGAATATCAGGGTATTCTCATGATTAATCCAGGCAGTCCCAGCCTACCCAAACAGAGGCGCAGGCTAGGACAGATCGCCATTCTGGACATCGGTCCCAACCACAAAACTGCTGAATTAGTTGAACTCTCCACTTACTCTTAGCATCATATAACCGTATAGATACATACTCCAGCGAACCCAAAAAGGCAACGCCCTCCACTTTGGAGGGCGTTGCCTTTCTACTTTCCTGGTAGCGGGGGCAGGACTCGAACCTGCGACCTTCGGGTTATGAGCCCGACGAGCTGCCACTGCTCCACCCCGCGTCGCTCTTAACGCGGTTGTCAATTGCTGTTGGTAAAAGAGATAGAGGAGACCAGAGTAGGTAAGGCGTTCGGTCGATTAGTACCGCTCAGCTACACCCCTTACGAGGCTTACACCAGCGGCCTATCAAACAGGTAGTCTTCCTGTGACCTTAACTCTCAACAAGTTGAGAGTGGGAAGTCTAATCTAAGGGGGGGCTTCGCACTTAGATGCTTTCAGCGCTTATCCCTTCCAGCCGTAGCTACCCGGCTATGCCGCTGGTGCGACAACCGGTACACCAGAGGGCTGTCCCTCCCGGTCCTCTCGTACTAGGGAGAGCTCCCTTCAAACTTCCAACGCCCGCTGCGGATAGAGACCGAACTGTCTCACGACGTTCTGAACCCAGCTCGCGTACCGCTTTAACCGGCGGACAGCCGGACCCTTGGGGCCTGCTGCAGCCCCAGGATGCGACGAGCCGACATCGAGGTGCCAAACCCTGCCATCGATGTGAACTCTTAGGCAGGATCAGCCTGTTATCCCCGGGGTAGCTTTTGTCCGATAAGCCACGACCCTTCCACACGGAATCGTAGGATCACTTGGCCCGACTTTCGTCCCTGCTCGGCTTGTAGGCCTCGCAGTCAAGCCCCCTTATACCCATGCACTCCACAGGTGATTTCCATCCACCTTGAGGGGACCTTTGGACGCCTCCGTTACTCTTTAGGAGGCGACCGCCCCAGTCAAACTGCCCAACTGGCAGGGTCCTCCGGTGGCGCCGGAGTTAGAGCCAAAATTCGAGAAGAGCGGTATTTCAACAACGGCTCCCTCCTCACTGGCGTGAGAAGTTCCTAGCCTCCCGCCTATCCTACACATCACGAACCCCAGTCCAGTGCCAGCCTGCAGTAAAGCTCCACGGGGTCTTTTTGTCCTGCAGCGAGTAGCCCGCATCTGCACGGGCCCTGCAATTTCGCCGAGTCCCTCGTTGAGACAGTGACCAGAACCGTTACGCCTTTCCTGCGGGTCGGAACTTACCCGACAAGGGATTTCGGTACCTTAGGACCGTTATAGTTACGGCCGCCGTTCACCGGGGCTTCGGTTCAAAGCTTCTCTTGTGGCAAGCCACTTGATAACCTTTCCCCTTAACCTTCCGGCACTGGGCAGGCGTCAGCCCCTATACTTCGGGTTTCCCCTTAGCAGAGACCTGTGTTTTTGGTAAACAGTCGCCTGGTCCGCTGCGCTGCGACCCTCAAAGGCTGTAGCCGCTAGGGCTGTTACCTCGAGGGCACCCCTTCTCCCTAAGTTACGGGGTTAATTTGCCTAGTTCCTTAACGAGGGTTCTCTCGTACACCTTGGGATGCTTATCCCTGCCCACCAGTGGCGGTTTGCGGTACGGGCATCTGTAGTACTGACTTGAAAAGCTTTTCTTGACAGAATAGGGTCAGCGGAGTTCCACGACCGAAATCGCAGTTCCCCCTGCTCTCATTGACTCCGACCAAAGGCCGGAGCAACCACGGCAAGTGACGCGCAAACCAACCACGCGATCCGCTTACCTTGCTGTGTCCCCTTCAAGTTCATAACGCAGTACAGATGGGGTGGGAATATTGACCCACTGTCCATCGCCTTCGCCTTTAGGCTACGGCTTAGGCCCGCCTAACCCTACGCCGACTGACGTTGCGTAGGAAACCTTGGGCTTTCGGTGCTCCGGGTTTTCACCGGAGTTAACGCTACTCATTCCTGGATTCTCACTTCCCACACCTCCACTTCGCCTTACGGCTGAGCTTCAGCGGTATGGGAACGCTCCCCTACCGAGCCAGCAAAAAGCTGACTCCCACGGCTTCGGTGGCTAACTTGAGCCCCGTTACATTGTCGGCGCAGGGCCCCTCGACCAGTGAGCTATTACGCACTCTTTAAAGGGTGGCTGCTTCTAAGCCAACCTCCTGGCTGTTTGGGGAACCCCACTTCCTTGCCCACTAAGTTAACCTTAGGGACCTTAGCCGATGGTCTGGGCTGTTTCCCTTTTGACAATGGAGCTTATCCCCCACTGTCTCACTGCCGGGATCTAACCTTACTGGCATTCGTAGTTTGGTTGGGATCGGTAAGCTCGCGCCCCCTGACCCATCCAGAGCTCTACCTCCAGAAGGAAACTCCCGACGCTGCACCTCAATGCATTTCGGGGAGAACCAGCTATCTCCGAGTTCGATTGGCATTTCACCTCTATCCACAGCTCATCCCAGAGCTTTGCACCGCTCTTGAGTTCGGGCCTCCAGTTCGGTTTAGTGAACCTTCACCCTGGCCATGGATAGCTCACTCGGTTTCGGGTCTGTTCCCAGCGACTCGCGCCCTATTCAGACTCGCTTTCGCTTCGGCTCCGGAACCTCTGATTCCTTAACCATGCCACTGAGAAAAACTCCCAGGATCATTCTTCAATAGGCACGCCGTCACCCTGATAAACAAGGCTCCGACGGTTTGTAAGTTCACGGTTTCAGGTCTATTGCACACCCCTCCCGGGGTTCTTTTCACCTTTCCCTCACGGTACTAGTACACTATCGGTCACCAAGAGTATTTAGCCTTGGAGGGTGGTCCCCCCTGCTTCCCACAGGATTTCCCGTGTCCCGTGGTACTCAAGGTCACGTCCAACTCATGCAGATCTTTCGCCTACGGGGCTTTCACCTTCTACGGCAGTTCTTTCCAGAACTTTCGACTAGATCTACCTTATGCCGTGGTCGGCCCGGCGACCTTCCATGACGTGCCTTACAACCCCAATTGGACGTAGGACACCGGTCCACTAAGACCAACTGGTTTGGGCTGTTCCCCGTTCGCTCGCCACTACTAAGGGAATCGCGGTTGCTTTATTTTCCTCGGGGTACTTAGATGTTTCAGTTCTCCCACTTACCTCTTCGAACTCCAAATACATTCGAAGTGAATCGATTATTCATCGAGACGGGTTTCCCCATTCGGACACCCCCGGTTAAGCTTGTTAGGCAGCTGACCGAGGCGTTTCGTCGCCTTACTACGTCCTTCATCGGCTCTTGGTGCCTAGGCATCCCCCGTGAACCTTTAATTCCTTGCCTACTCTAATCTCCTCAATCTCTTTTAGATTGATTCTCTTTGCTTGGCATGGCCCAGCATAACCACACCAAGATATTCTGTTGTTAATGTACAACGTCGCGACATGCCCGTAAGCGCGCGCAACCGCCTCGGCTGTTCCATAGCCAGACGAATGCACATTCTATGCCAATCAAGCACCAGTTGTCAATGCGATTTAATCTATAAATATTTGTCTCAGCCCTTGATCAGTGATCAACCATAACTATTTTGAGGAAACTTGACCCACTAAGACAAAGATGCTAGAGTGCTGCCTATTCTTGGTGGGCGTGGCCAAGTCAGGTCTAAGGCGCCAGGTTGTGGCCCTGGAGAACGAGGGTTCAAATCCCTCCGCTCACCCCAATCCCTCTTAAACTATGCTCACTCTGGCCTTCAACTAACGAACCAATGCCGACTTACAGAAACAGGAGTCCACTGAACTGTCTCAATACCAACCAGTCTTCCAGATGCTTCGTGAAGGCGATAGCTCGGGCAACTTAACTGTACTAAAATTGACATCCCAATCTGGGATATCAATTTGGGCTCTGGGCGTACCCCAACGTTCCCCAAGCAAGGTAGGCCCCACCTGGTGCTATCTCGTTGAGTCGGACCACGTAACTCTCATTGATTGTGGCGAAGCCATTTCAAGTGAAGTCTTGATATCGTTGCTAGCAGAGACCCCATTCCGACTACAAGACGTAGATCAACTCCTAGTAACC
>CEUZ01290986.1_pt1 | contig 17365 bp, 16 predicted proteins | sample 361511 | NCBI WGS metagenome assembly CEUZ01 (sample SAMEA2622822, study PRJEB7988) | marine metagenome | biome: marine biome (ENVO:00000447); feature: surface water layer (ENVO:00002042); material: "saline water (ENVO:00002010), including plankton (ENVO:xxxxxxxx)" | depth 5 m
GCAAAAGCCTCATAACTTTCCATCATTGTAAATTCTGGGTTATGTGTATGATCCACACCTTCATTACGAAATATACGACCTATTTCATATACTTTTTCCAATCCTCCTACTACAAGACGTTTCAAATAGAGTTCAGTAGCTATTCTTAGGTAAAGGTTTCTGTTAAGCGCGTTGTGATGAGTTGAAAACGGGCTCGCAGTACCTCCTGCTGCTATTGAAACTAAAACTGGTGTTTCTACTTCCATAAACCCTCGATCGTCCATAAACCTTCTAAGTTCCTGTACGAGTCGGCTTCTCATGATTGCTACTCGTCTTGCGTCTTCATTGGAAATTAAATCTAAATATCTTTGACGGTATCTTGTTTCAATATCCGTGAGACCATGCCATTTTTCTGGTAAAAACCTTATTGATTTACATAAAAGTGTCCATTCAAAAACTTCAACGGTGACTTCACCTGTCCTTGTTCTAAATAGGGGACCTTTAACACCCAACCAATCTCCTATATCAATATCTGAAAGGTTTTCGTATGAGTCCTCGATATTGTTCCTTCGAAATAGGACTTGTAACTTACCGTATCCATCCTGTAAATCTAAGAAAACAGCCTTCCCCATATTGCTACGTCTGACGATTCTACCTACAACTGAAACTTTTTCCGACTTAAAATGTTCTTGTTGTTGATCTTCAGTACTTTCGAACATTTCAATAGCTTCTACACTAGTATGTGTGCGTTGATATGAACCAGGATAGGGATCAATTCCTTTCTCACGTATAGTATTAATTTTCTCTCTTCGGACTCTTAACAATTCACTTTCTTGCTGTTGCAAAATGAAACAAACTCCTGTAATTAATTTAGATTTCTTCACAGTTAGTGAAAAGAGTCAACAATATTAATAGCTCTATTGAAGACCCTGCTAGCTACGATTCATATTATATTGCAACAAGATGAAAGTAAACGAGATAGAAGTAAAATTCGTTATCAAAATGTAATATTTGTACAAATCCTAAACTTTTCCAAAAAATAGGTCGTATTTTTACTTTCACCAAATTCAAATACAGTGCTAGCATTTCGGAAATATTTATGAAATAAGAGTTCGGTAGCAATATCAATGACAACTAGAATATCCGGCGGAACACATAGAGGCAGGTCATTAAAGATTGACAAATCTAACGATCTTCGACCCACATCCACTCTCGTGCGATCCGCAATTTTTTCGATGTTGGGAATCGAAAAAATTGTTTCCTCAAATGTCCTCGACTTATTTGCAGGGACCGGAGCCATGGGAATCGAAGCACTTAGCAGAAATGCTAACCATGTAGATTTCGTCGAGAAGAATTCTCACCGTTCCAGACAGATTAGATCAAATTTAAACAACCTCGGCTTTAAAGAGAAAAGCAGGGTACTAGCACGAAAAGTAGAATCTGCTTTGAAAGAACTAAATGGCCCCTATCAATTAATATTTGCAGACCCACCCTACAACACCGACCCCTGGGTTGGGTTAATGCAAGAACTGGAAAACAATTCATTGCCTAGTGACGATGTTCTAGTAGTCTGTGAACACATTTCCAAGTTACAACTTTCAGTCAAATATGGGAATTTTTTTCGTAGCAGGACTCGTAAATATGGGGATACCTGTATCTCTATATACGAGCTTTAGGAGAACAAATGACAGCTGTTTATCCCGGTAGTTTTGATCCTGTTCACAATGGACATATTGACGTAGCTAAACGTGCTGCAAAGCTTTTCGACGAATTGATTATTGCAGTATATGAAACCCCTCCGAAAAACGTTCTTTTTTCAACAGAAGAAAGAGTAGAGATGTTTAAACAGTCATTAATCGATGTTCCAAATATTGAAGTGGTTTCATTCTCTGGACTAGTCGCTCCAGAATTGGTTCAAAATTACAACTCGAATTTCATCGTCCGAGGACTACGTGCAGGGTTGGATTTTGAAACCGAATTCGAGATGACTTTAATGTGGAGAAATTTACATCCAGAGGTAGATGTAGTTTGCCTGATGAGCGCTCTGGAAAATCAATTCATTTACTCAAGCCGTATAAAAGAGGTCGCCAAACTAGGGGGTAACGTTAGTAGTTTGGTACCAGAAAATGTTGCATCTGAGATCCATAAAAAATATTCAAAGGAAATAAATAAAAAGGGGAAAATAATATGAACATAGTTGAACTTATTGAGGAAATGGATTCGGTTTTGGCAAGTGGTACCAGCGTACCAGGACTTGGTAAAAAAGTCATCTTAGATGGAGATAAAGTAGGAGAATTAGCAGATGAACTCAAATCCGCTATACCACCAGACATACAAGAGGCCCGGGAAATCATCCGGCAAAAAGATGCTTTGATTAATCAAGCCCAACTTGAAGCTCAACGCATCAAAGATTCAGCCAGGCAACAAGCTGCCAATGTGACTACGGCAGCAATGGAAGAACAGGCTAACAAACTGGATGAATCAATTATTACCCAAGAGGCCGAAAAAAGAGCAGAACAAACCAATACAATTGCAATAGAAAAAGCCGAAACAATAATCCAAGAAGCAAACAATAAAGCTTATGGGATTGTTGAAGATGCTGATACTTTGGCAAAAAATAAGAGGGAAGGTGCAGACCGATATGCGCAAGAAATCCTTTTTGAATTAGAAGAACGTCTTTCCACACTTTTAAACCAGGTGCGCAAAGGTATTGATGCACTTAGCTTGGAACTTGAGAGTAATATACCAGCTTAATTATTCATTATTTGAATAAGGGGGAGCCGTGTTAAAACTAAGAATCCTGTGTGATTAAATTCGCACAGGATTCTTACATTTGTGACACTAAAAAAAGCCTATCAAAGATTATAAGTTATGGGCTTCTATACACTAATAGATAGTTTTGTTAGCCTAATGAAAATTAAACACTAATCTAATTCATCATCAAAGAGCACAAAAGAAACTAAACATGGATTACTCAATCCATACAACCATAGCATCCCTAAAGCACAGACACTTCAGAAACCTTTGGATTGGAACTATGTTTATGTGGTGTGCCGGACAATTCCAATTCATGTGTCAAGGATATTTGGCTTATGAATTAACGGGATCAGCAAAAATCATCGGGTTAATCAGTGTAGGTTACGGACTACCCTTAATAATTCTAGGATTGTTTGGTGGAACCTTAGCTGATCGAATGGAAAAGAAACGGTTAATCCAACTATTTCAAGGTGGAGAGGCCATTATAAGTTTAATTCTAGCTATTGCTGTAATTACAGGAACAATCACATGGTATCATCTTCTTTTTGCTTCGATCCTTCATGGTGGGCTCTTCGCATTCATGCTACCAGCAAGACAAGCCTTGATACCACTACTAGTAGCTCCTAAAGAAATCACAAACGCCATATCTTTAAATTCTGCAGGACAAAGCCTTATTGGTTTAACTGGACCGGCATTGGCGGGAACCTTATACACATTTCTGGGTGTGGAATTTGTATTTATTTCAATGTTTATCTTACAAACAATGGCTATGTTGTTAACCAACAAGGTCCCTAAATTACAAACTGTCCAACCAAAACCTGAACAAAGTCTACTTAATGATATAAAGATTGGGCTTATAGTTGTTATTGGAAATCAAAGAGTTCTAATTTTAGTTGCTATGGTTCTGCTTTCCACATTGCTTCTATTACCAATGATTCAATTGCTCCCTATTTTCGTAGTAGATGTTTACCAGAAAGAGGCAGATTCATTAGGAATCTTAACTGCAGTGATGGGATTAGGATCACTGATAGGATCCTTAATTGTAGCTTCAATCGGCCAATGGAAAAGAGGTTTAATTCTCTTATGCACCAGTTTTATTGCTGGATTATCTGTAATAGCTTTAGTCATCTTTCCAAACTTCTTGATAGGAATTCCAATAATGTTGTTTAAAGGTTTCGGAGGTTCACCTCAACGCGCCCTTAAAGAGTCCCTCGCTATGGAAACAGTACCGGATAAATATAGAGGGAGAGTAATAAGTTTAATGATGATTAGTTACGGTTTAGCTCCAATTGGCGTTTTATCACTTGGATTCATGACTGATATATATGGAATCAGGTTTACTTTCACAGTAATAGGGATTATCTTGATTATCGCTACGGCCATTATTTCAATCTCCCAACCATCACTCCGTAAAGCCAATTAAAGAACTTTAATATTCACTGCGACAACAATTCTATACAATGTAATATAAGTATTGATCTTTAGGAGAAATTACCATGGGTGAATTAGACGGACAAGTTGCCATAATTACAGGGGCGGGAAGACGACGAAGTATAGGTTATTCAACCGCTATAGCATTAGCCACCCTCGGAGCAGATATTGTAGTAACAGGAACGGGAAGAGATCCATCTACATTTCCAGACGACGAAAAACAGATAGGCTGGAAAGATGTTATTAGCACAGCTGAAGACATCCAAAATTTGGGTAGACAAGCTCTGCCAATAACAGTTGATGTTACAGATGTTGGGCAAACCGAAAATATGGTCAGCCAGGCTGTAGAAAAATTCGGACGGGTTGATATATTGATAAACAATGCAGCTGTCGCAGTAGGGAAAGATAGAGCACCAATTGTCGATGTAGAACCGGAAGTTTTTCAACGTGTAGTTGATGTAAAAATACGAGGTACTTATTTATGTACCAGGTCCTTTGTTAAACAACTACTAAAACAGGACCAGGGTGGTAAAATTGTCAGTGTATCTTCTGTCGCAGGAAAACGTGGCTCAGCAGCAACAGCGGCATATAACGCTGGTAACTTTGCTGTTATAGGAATGACTCAGTCTTTAGCCAAGGAACTAGGACCTCACAAAATCAACGTTAATGCAGTTTGTCCAGCTGCAGTAGACACCGCTAGAATGGACGTTTTCGGCAGGGGAGACGCATGGAAGAAGAGAGAGGCTGAACATCCTATCGGACGAGCCGGTACACCTTCTGAAGTTGCGAACTTTATAGCATTTCTTTGTACAGAGGCTGCTTCCTGGATACACGGCCAATCAATTAATATAGATGGCGGCATGGTTATGGAACATTAGTCTAGGTTAATTTGAATTTCGATTCGCCTCTAACCGTACATAAAACCATTGATATAACAGCGATTCCCGTTGCAGTGAGATAAGCATTGTGAATTCCGGAAATGAAAGCGTTTTTCAGATCAATCAATGAGTCACCTTGATTTAAAGTCAAATTTGGCTCATAACCATTTGATGCCATGGTCACAGCTACAATAGATGTAGCCAAAGCTATTCCTGTTAAATTACCTGAAGTTCTAGTTACATTTAAAAACGCCGAAGCAATTCCATAACTATCTGGACCTACAATACTGGTCACAGCACTAGTATTGGTTGAAGAAAATGTACCAAGCCCTGAACCTAATAAAATCATACCTGAAATAACATGTATCGGAGATGAAGTCACGTCTAGACTAGAAAAGATATACATAGCAGTGGCAGTAAACCCCATGCCTAACACTCCAAGCCACCTAGTTCCAAAATGGTCTGATAGTCTTCCAGTTAAAGGTCCCATTAAAGCAATACTAATGGCTCCCGGTAACATAAGAAACCCGGCATCTCTTGGGTTATATCCTATAGCTTGAATTAGCAAAAATGGCATAAGGAAATACACGAATGATCCAGCTAGGAATGAAAAAAATCTAGCGCTGACACCTATTGAAAACAGTTTATCTTTAAACAGGCTCAAGTCGAGCATAGGATCAGGGGATCTAGATTCCCAAAAGACGAATACTATTAACAAAGAACATGAAAGAATAAGTCCGGATGTTATAGGTAATGAGAACCATCCGACTTTATGGGCGTTTGAAACACTGACCAAAAACAGAATCAAAACCAGGGAAGAAATGGCAGCCCCAGTCCAATCAAATTTTTTCAATTTCATTGAAGTTCCCGACACTACTGCACTCTTTTTAATCACTTTTACAAAAAATATCACCGCCATAATACCCACAGGTATAGTTAGAAAAAATATGGATCTCCAACCAAAGGCGTTAACCAATGTACCTCCAATAATCGGCCCACTTATTGATCCGACACCAATGACCGACATATGCATGCCAAGAGCCTTACCTCTTTCAATATTTGGGAATACATCGATAATTATCGCCATACCGTTTGCCTGTATAGCAGCAGCAGCAACACCTTGAAGGATTTTCACAAAAATCAATATTTCAATTGACGGTGAAATCCCGGCAAACAATGCAAAACAGGTAAATGCAATTACGCCAAGCGCAAAAACCCTATCACGACCCAAAACATCGGCTATCCTTCCCATAGGCATCAGTAAAGCACTTGTACTCAAAATATAACCAAGTACAATCCACTGAGCAGTAGGTATGTCTAGTCCAAATTCTTCAGATATTTTTGGTACAGCTAAAGTCAAACTAGATTGATCCATTACCGTTAAGAAAATTCCTATGGCTGTGGCAATAAATGCCCACCATTTATAATTAGGACTCGATGCTATTTGTTGATTAGTCCTGAAAATTGAAAACGTTTTATGATTATTTTTCATTATCGTTATCTTTTATCTCTTATCAATATACGCCTCATTTGTCAGTCATGGACAAATCTTCCAAGAAATCTATAATACCCTCATGAAAATTCTTGTCCCATTTCGATAAAATACTTATGGCTAAATACCTTGTTTTCCGCTTGGTCGCTGCACTCATATCCATATGGGCTATCAGTGTTTTGACATTTATCATTATCGAAGTGCCTCCAGGAAATCAAGTAGAACGTTTTATAGACCTATTCCAGAATTACAACGATGTTGACCCGGATCCAAAACATGTAGAAACATTACGTAGAAACCTTGGACTAGATAAACCGAATTATGTTCGTTATTCAAAGTGGATATGGAACCTGCTTCGAGGTAAACTCGGCATGTCTTTCCAGTACAGAGAAATTATAGATATCCCTGTTAAAGAAATGATTGGAGACCGGCTATGGTTAACCGTTGTTCTCACAGGATTTACTATAATCGTTACTTGGACACTTGCGATTCCTATTGGAATCTACTCAGCAGTTCGGCAGCATAGTATAGGTGATTACGTATTTACACTCGTCGGCTTTTCTGGTTTGGCAGTGCCGGACTTCCTCCTAGGCCTGGTTTTAATGTACCTGTTTTTCGCCTATTTAGATATGACCGTTGGAGGACTTTTTTCAGCAGATTATATCAATGTACCATGGAGTATAAATAAGGTTAAAGATCTTATAGACCACCTATGGATACCTGCAATCGTATTAGGAACATCAGGCACTGCTGGTCTTATTCGAGTAATGCGTAATAATCTGCTTGACGAACTCAGCAAACCTTATGTGTTAACTGCAAGATCTAAAGGACTATCTCCATTAAGATTGATACTTAAATATCCAGTCAGGGTTGCTATAAATCCTTTAGTCAGTACCGTTGGATACTTGTTACCGTCTTTAGTCAGTGGGAGCATTATAGTTTCAGTGGTTCTCAGTTTACCTACCCTTGGTCCACTCCTACTTGAAGCAATAGAAGCAGAAGATGTTAATTTATCAGGATTCATAATTCTAATATCAGGTATTCTGACCGTTATTGGGACCCTTCTTTCGGACATACTTTTATCTATAATTGATCCAAGAATAAGGTACGAAGCTTAATAAACTCACTTAGAGAAATTTTCTAAACTAGGCTTCCATTTATATCAATATTTAAGTTATTATTCTTATATAAAGTAGATAAAAGAGGTCACCTAATAGATGTCAGAATACTCTCGTGAAGTTGTTCTTGAAATGATAGAAATGGGAGACAGTCTTGCCGATTTAGATCTTTCAGGAATAGATTTGAGTTTTTCAAATTTAGTAGGAGCTGATTTTAGAGGAACTAATCTTGCTAGCGCTAATTTAATCGGATCCGAATTAAGTGGTGCAGATCTAAGTTATGCAGATCTAAACAAGGCTAACCTTACTGGTGCCAGTTTAAATATATCGGATCTAGGTGAAGGAAAACTTGATGGAACCAATCTTAGCGAAGCAAACCTCTCAGAAGCGAACCTAAGTCAAGCAGATTTAACAGGGGCAGATCTAAGTGGAGCGAATCTTTTTGAATCTAATTTTGAAGGTGCCACCATTAGTAACACTAACTTAAGTGAAGCTAATCTAGTCGGAGCAAACCTATCTGATACCGACATCGAGGATGCAGACATATCAGAGCCAGATTTGGAAGACATAGAAATCGATGAAAATGAGTTATTGTCTTGATATTTAAAGTCAAAGTGTTGATATCTTTTCTAATACACTCCATAAATCTAATTGTTCTATAGCATGACTTCGATAAACTCCGACAGCATCCGCCCCATTATCCAAGGCAACTCTAGCTGCTTCAAGTAACATTTCAGGCTGCTGAAAACTTCCAGGGTGATAACAAGACAATTCAGCTATCAATGGCACTCTGTTCGAATTAATTTTGGCAACGTGTGCCATTTGGCGTTCAAGATCCTTCAAATTTGAATTGGTTCGAAACCATAGATAAAACTCGTCCACTAAACCTCGGTCAATCCAAGTTGGCCAATCCTGTAGAAGTTTCAAGTAATCACTAGTCTCTTGTGCAATGATTGTGCTTGAAAGAACGGCCTCAGGCCGGCTAGTCTTGATCCTGTCTCTCAATTCACTTAAAAACAAAGTCACATAATTTGATCTGAATCTCATCCAATCTTCATCATCATTGGGAATTTCCATCGGATTTTTCCCATGTGCCTGAATAAATTCCTGTACCATACGATCTTCGTAACCGTGAATATTAGTCCCATTTTCGTCTTCATTAGTTCTGACAAATTCTACTTGTACACCATCACCGCCAGTCTCTTCCAGCATATCTAAATAGATCCCGATTTCGTATTCACGTACCTGTTCATGAGAAAGACTTAATGATAGTACTTCCCCTGGAAAGAGATTATCCGAATCATCTCTCTTTCGAGACCAGTATTCAGGATGTTGTTTAGAAAAATCAGACAGTTTGAGATTCGTATATGGCCCTGCATAAATAGGGCGGTGGTCATCCAACAAGACTCTGCTTTCGGGAGCTTCTATACCAGGTCTTGGATAAATCGTTGACCATTGCCTATATTCAATGTTCAAACCTCCATGTGCGGGGAAAGCATTATATGGATGCACTTCGATATCGTTTGTATGGGCAGTTTCAACTAAATTTTTCGATCCACCACCAGGTATTAATTTGGTAACACCCGCTTTAGAGCAGTTTTCTACGTATTCAAGATCAACCTTTTTTGTAGAAGAATCAGATTGATCAAGAGGATAGTTTGGTGGACCCCATACCGGTAATTGACGTGGCATTAACTTTTCCTTTCTTTTCAATTCATGAAATTCTATATTTATAGTATTGGCCAATTGAATCTATATGGTTACATCTATGGTAGCCAAAGGTCAATTTTAAAAAGATTGTCAAGAATCACGAGAGTATATATGAAGCCAATAATCCAGAAAAGGAGTCAAATGATAAAGATTGTATTTCACCGAAAATATTTGGATCTACATGAATTACTTAAGATTATTAGCTACATTAATCGAAGTAATTATACTTAAAGATACAATATTTATTGTTCAAATTAGGTTGTACAACTAACTTCTGTATTAAGTAAATCTGTTCAGGTTTGAATTTGAGTTTTTGTTCCAACGTCTGTTAAGAATGATAGTTTTTCAAACGGTATTAAAAAATATGGTTTCCTTGTTTTATTTATAAAAACAACTTTGGAATAAACCCTAATTCGGTTAATTAAGAGACCTTGTAATTATACGTTGCCTAGGTGTTACAGTCATGCAGAGGTAAAATATGGAGAAGATTACTCAAGTTCACGAAAAACTTGGTACATGTGGTTGAAAAGTTTTACAGATTCTCCAACATATCCAAAAACTCCTATATCATCGGATTCTCCAACATGTACCTGTATCTCACGCTGAAAAAAGGAAAATTCTGTATGATATACCTTGTTCCCATCAGACAAAGCATCAGCTAATCGCTTGGATTCTTCAGAATTGACCAGACGATCTGCTCTGTCATGCATTATCAACATACGAGCATTTAAATTATTGATATTACGACTTGGCGATATATCTCTTAAAAATTGCTTAGTCTTGGGTGACAGTTTTGATATAGCATCATCAACTTCATCAAAAGCTATTCCATCTAAAAGTTTGTAAACCGCATGAGCGTCTGAAGTTATATTTTCTAAAACGACATCATCAATGATTTTCCCTTTAACAAATATATCTGTTAATAACTCCCGATCATTACTTTCGCTTACTCCTTCTATCAGATGTCCCATAAAAATTTGCATAGTCAATTTATCTGGATCCCAAGGTACTCTATAACCCTCATAAAAACGGGTTCGACTACCGATAGATTTAACCAAATCAATTGCATCGTAATACCCAGCAAAAAAATTAACGAATTTAACACTGTCACGTATTCGATAATCCTGAGCAGCAATTGTAGAAAGAGAAGCCCCAACGCATATCCCACCCATACCTGCCTTTTCTGGGTTTACATAGTCTAGCGTGACAAGATAACTGAAAGCATTAACCATATCGTCTACATCATTTATCGAAATCCTATTTTGAACTTGTGTGTTTGACCATGGAATCATTACCACTACACCAGAACGAGCTAAAGCTTTACCTAGTCTCACAATCCTGGGATCATATCTGCCTCCAGGCACAACTCCCTGTGAAAAGAGCACAGCACTGTACCTACCATCTCCAGAAGGTCGATATACGTCTGCTATCCCAATACCATTAGCTAAAGGATAGCTAACTTCTTTTACTATTGGATCTGAACCAAACCATTCCAAAGGCTTAACGTGGATTGAAGGTAAGACCTGAGGAATAAATAATATCGTCTTTAAAGATGTTTTCCCCTGCGGAGTTAAAAATGCGAGTAGTGATATAGCCACTATCACTATGAAAATAAAGACGAGAGCAAATTTAAATATGTTGAGTAGTCTCTTCATTTAAACTACTTATCATAAGATCGAGCATATTTAGCATCAATCTAGAGATAATTTTCTCAAACTTTCATTACTTTATCTGGTGGAATTGACCATCCTGCCCATTGTTGTCCACATTCCGGACACTCTTTAACATTAGCAACTACTTTACCACCACATCCACACCACAATAACCATCCTCTGCTGTCTTTGGGTTGTTCAGTAATGGTAAATCCTGCTGATTCCATAATACCGTGTGTCATTTCCATGATTGCTACTGCATCTCTAGCTGAATTTAATGGTTCCTTGTCATTTTTAACGCAATCAATAAAATGTCTCATCTGTAACTTAACGGTATCTACTGGTTGCAACGTCTCTATAAGCTTCCCTCCACTAAAGACCTGTCCAGTGCCATTTCCAGTACGGTCGATGAATACAGAGTATCCCGAGCCAAAAGCAGTCAATCTTTCACTGTGAGCTCCACTCCCATGACTGGCCGTAAGTTGCCCAATCGCTCCGTTCTTGAACTGGATGGAAGCAGCGATATTGCCTTCTTGAATTTCATCAAACATAGTTCCTGTCGCCAGTATTTTTTCTGGATTGCCGCTAAGATAATAGAATGGATTGACTATGTGTGTCCGGATAAGAGATAGATACGCTGGGTTTGGTCTGGCATAATCTGCAATAAGGATATCGGGAGGCTGATTATTAAAAATCTCTTTCAGCCGCAGTAGACCAAAAGTACGATTCCAAGCTACCATCATCTGTTTTCCTGTATCGAAGGATACTTGAGCCATTTCTTTGGTATCACTTAAAGAATAACTCGGTGGTTTCTCAACTAGTACGTGGCAACCTGACTTAAGAGCGGCAATAGTTTGAGGTTTGTGTCCTAGATCTGGTGTTAATATCAACACTGCATCAAGTTCAACACTATCCAGCATTTGGCTCAGGTGTTCAAATGTATTGGTCACCCCAAACTTATCTGCGGCATCTTTACGACGTTCACTATCAATATCCGCTAAAGCTACAACATCTACATCGTCAAATGTTGAAACCGTTTGGGTAAGTTTAAACCCTCTGTGTCCAAGCCCTATGGCGCCTATTCTAATAGTCAATTTGGAACTCCGTTTATTGATATATATTTAATTTATGCAATCATATCAATAACTTTTTGAAATATTCTAACCTACTATGTCAATTGAGAACATTAGTTAAAATTTGAAATCTGAAGAAACAATATCATATAGACGTGACCCAGACTTTATGAAAGTTTATTTAATAATTAATTATTGATATGGAGGCTATCTTGGTGAACAAAAATGTATTGGTTACCGGTATTTCAGGCAGGATAGGAAAAATAGTATGTGAATTCCTTGGAACCAAATATCAAATCAAGGGTCTAGACCTGGTACCGGCATCAGACTTTGAAACTCATATTGCTGATCTATCAGACCTTGAATCAATCAAAATCGCTTTTGAAAATCAGGATGTAGTAGTGCATCTGGGTGCAGACCCAAATGGAGGAGCACCATGGGATTCGATTTTGAAAAACAATATAGTTGGCACATACAACGTTATGGAAGCCAGCAGGGAAGCGGGGGTAAAACGAATAGTTTTTGCCAGTACTAATCATGTAGTTGGTTATATTCCTGAAACGCAGTCTCCATATAAAGAAATATTCGAAGGACAATTAAACGGGCTTAGAAGGCCTTACCCATTAATTGGTACTGAAAATATCAGGCCATGTTGTCATTATGGGGTTGGTAAATCTCTCGGAGAATCATTGGGTAGTCTCTACAATGATAAATATGGTATATCGTTCATTGCAATCCGTATAGGTGCTCTTGTTGATAAACAACCTGGCTGGCAGACCCGACAAAAGGGGGGGCTGTCTATGTGGTTAAGCCATAGGGACGCGGCTCAAATTATTGAACGTAGTATCGATGCACCTAATTCAGTAGGATTCACAATAGTTTACGGTATGTCTGGTAATTCTTTACGAGTCCATGAAATCGAATCCGCCAAAGAGGTATTAGGGTACCTACCTAAAGATGACGCAGGAAATGAGTTTACATGCAAGCTACATAACCAGCCCACGTACCTTGAATTAGCTCATTAATTAAATTGTGTTTCTTATATGTATTCTAAGATATGCAGTACACTTAATTAATTATTTGATAGCGGAGACCAAATGTGAATAAAAATAGAACACAACAATGATTGATCTATACGTCTATTTTGCCTGGGCAGCTACCTCTTACCTTATTGGATCTATTCCTGCAGGTGACCTTGTAAGTCGACTTTCAGGAAAAAATATTCGTGATCTCGGTACTGGTAATCCAGGTACAGCAAATGTAACTCGTGAGATAGGGCGAACACACGGTATTGCAGTGCTCATTTTAGACGTTATCAAAGGAAGCATTGTATGTACACCTATATATTGGCTAAATCTACCTTCTTATAATGCATTGATCCCTGTTATTTTCGTTCTTTTCGGACACTTTTTCCCAATTTTCTGGAAATTCAAGGGTGGTACTGGGATGGCAGTGGCAATGGGTACCACATTGGCTCTTATTCCTGTAGCCAGTTTAATAGCAGCATTATGCTCTATTGTATTTATGAAATTTTATAGAAACGCGCCCTATACAGGATTGGTATTTTTTTTTGTAACAGGGTTAGGAGGATGGCTAATATATGAAGACTTGCCAAATATTTCCATAATTCTTATTGGAGCAATCGCCGTATTGATTAAAAGTTTTTTTCAATATGGGCCAAATCCATTTGCAGACGAACCTTAGGCCCAGGGAAATATACGTATTAGAACTTGATTGGAAGAATGGTTACCCGAGACTCATTTTAACTGTAAATATTAAAAGCTGTTTCTACTTAACTCAGAGGAATGGTGTACTTTTATCTTTAGCCGATCATTAACCTTAATCAAAATAAATGTAAAAGCTATTTTAGTTTGATTTATAGAATCTAATGGCTTCAAGTTCAGTATTCCCATAACTGCGCAGAAAGTATATTCAATTAAAACATTGACATCTGAAACGGTGATTTTCTCCCATGGCTTTATCGCAAAACCAGAATCTTCTGAAATGTCCCCAGAAACGAAATATGATAAAGCAGATTCGGGATTATTTCTGAATATGACATCGTTGGTATATGTTGGTTTGAACAAAACATCTCCAACATCAAAAGCATAATGTGTCTGAATAAAACCTTTGGCTACATCTTTGTAATTATTGTCTTCTTGGTATGCTATTCCAATCTCAATCACGCCATCTTTCCATGATCTAAGAAAATCCTCTACTTGATCCTGTCCGATATCATCATGTTTAACCATCATAGTTTAATCCTGTACAAACCTTTTATTAGAACGGTAAACAAGCCATAAAAAAACCGCTAGGATAAATACAAATTGGTCTTTTACGATACACAAATCAAAGTAGAATCAAATAATAGGTTTGGTTTTCGTGTTTGTGAATTCATTCGCAAAATTTGCTGTCCAATTCACATGCTCGTTGCCGATCAGAATCTGCCTTGTCTTTTTGGCCCAATTCACCATAGGCCAATCCTCTTGAGGCATAAACTAGTCCAATTATAGGATCAAGAGGACTAGATTTAGCTATTACCTCTGTGTAGTCTTCTATTGATTTTTGATACTCTCCTAATTCGTTATAAATATAGGCTCTGTTGTAATATGCTTTTGCGAATTTAGGATCAATTCGTATTGCCTCTGTCAAATCTTCTATAGCTTTTTGATCCTGATTTAACATGGTATAGACAGTGGCCCTATTGCTGTATGCCAATGCTGCCAATTCATCTTGGGTATTCAGACGTATCACCGCTGTCAAATCTTCTATAGCTTTTTGATATTCGCCATTGTCAAGATGTAGTTTAGCTTTACTTAAATAGTCGTTAACTTTTTCAGTACTATCGCCGCAGGCCAATCCGACAAGGATCATCAGTCCTAGTAAAAATAGTACTGTCTTCTTCGGGATTACATTCCGAAGTACCAAATATCCCTGGTCAATGAACAGATCCCGGTCTATTTTCATTGTTAACCCCTTGAAGAATCTCATTCAATTGATGTCTATGGCGATTATTGTATTGAATTGAAACCGAATTATACATATTTAAAGCCTATAACCTTAAGACGTTCAGTTAGAATATTTTAATGCCTGTTTATTTAGATAATTTCCACACCAATTAGACTTATTGGTTCTGTGTAATCAGTTCCATAGCCATTCGTTCGCTTTACCTATATTGCTAATAATTCATATGCCAGTCCAAGCATTATCTTTGTGCTAACTACAAGAGATTTAACACTTTCGGATTCATCTGTACCATGAATATTAGTTACCATAGGATCATCATCAGGATGAGCTCCCATAAAGCCATAGGTTTTTACCCCAAGGTTTCGAGTAAACCGTGAATCAGTAAATCCGCTACAGACTGCAGGAACCCATTGTAAATTACTTCTATCCACAATCCTTTGCGTTACATCTTTTAAAGTGTCTATAAATGAAGTCTCATATGGAGAAGAGTTTGGAATTGCCATGTAATCTATGGTGTAATCCAATCCATTGATACCTTTGAATATTTTGACTAGTTCTTCCTCCAAATAAATTTGATCTTGGTGAGGCAAAGTTCTTACGTCACAGGTTAAATTGATTGATTCAGGAACTGAATTAGATTTAACTCCTCCGTGTACCATCGTAGGGGTTATGGTCATGCGAGATTGAGCTTTTAACATGGAAGCCATATGTTTATTTTCAGATTCAAATCCAGAAATTATCTCATCTATATTATTAATAGTTGGTTTATCTTCAATTGCTAAATTAGAAAGATATTTAAAAAACTCAAGTGAAACGTCCCGTTCAGCTTGGTAATCTTCTATACGTTTAACTACTTGTCCCAAAACAAATAGAGCGTTTGAACCTTGCCATGGCGTCGAAGCATGTGCACTTGTACCTTTTATAGAAATTTCCAATTGCAACCTGCCTTTTTCACCAACTCCCAACAGATAAGCAGATGTGCCAGCTGCTCTTAAAGCATTACCGCCACCTTCATTAACTGCATATTTAGCAGTAATTTTTTCAGGGTGATTTTCAGCCAACCAACCAAAACCATACCTTCCTCCATGTTCTTCATCTGCTCCTGACACTAGTATTAAATTGTCTTTTAATTTTATTTCGTTACTGTTTAGTAAACGCATGGCCATCATTTGCGCAGTTAACAATCCTTTACAGTCAGAAGCGCCTCTACCGTAAATTCTTCCTTTATCTAGTATTCCAGCAAAAGGAGGATACTTCCATTTTGATTCATCCTCAACAGGTACTACATCGGTATGGGACATGAACATAAGCCCATTTATGGAACTTTCACCTTGTAGCTTGGCTATGATATTACCTCGACCAGGAACTGATTCAAGGATAGAAGATTGAATATTGTATTTACTAAACCAGTTTCTTACATATTCACATGCCTCAGTTTCGTTTCCAGTAGGCATAATACCCGTATTTACTGATTCTATTTTTATTAATTCTTGTTCCAGTTGAATAATTTCATCAATGTAGTTATCGACTTGCGCTGTTAATTCTTTAAATTTGTCCATTACCTTCCCACATCCACTTTAAAATTGTTATAAAACGTTAACCCGATTTGACATCAATACACCTCTATTAATCGATGTAAATATTATAGAAAACATGTCCAGAACGACAAGCCGGAATGGGTTTATCCTTCCACTCCTAATAACCTGGCAATATTACCTCCGGTTATTAATGCTATTTCAGACTCTTTTAGGAAAGATGAAACACGTTTTATATGTGTAAGATTTTGTCTATATGTGTAAAAACGCATTACCATAGGCATATCAGTTCCCCACTGTAAACGATCGGCACCAAATCGTTCTACCAGTTCCTCCAACGTTGGTTGAATTTCCAACATTGGATACTCCCATAAGCCTCCTAAAGCAATCGCAAAAAGTATCTGCATATGGAAATTTGGATTATCTACAGGCAAAGCTTCATACACTTCTTCTGGAATAACAACACTATTACCTTGAATGAATGATCTCCAACCCAAACCTCCGGTGAGTACTACCGGGGTGTTTTTATATATGTCCATCCATTTACGTATTCTTTTAATCCCAGCAATATAGCGGTCTAATGTTTCTCCTTCTAGAGAATCATAACTAGGGGTGATGAACACAGGAATCCTATAATTTACGAAAGCATCCCAGAAAGGCCTAAAACCTGGTGAAGTCCAGTCTTCAGTTTCGCCATAGAGCGGTAATCGATCAGGTATGAACTGTAGTCCTGATAATTGGAAATCTTTTATAGCAGATTCTAGTTTCTTTAT
>CEUZ01290073.1_pt1 | contig 17359 bp, 15 predicted proteins | sample 361511 | NCBI WGS metagenome assembly CEUZ01 (sample SAMEA2622822, study PRJEB7988) | marine metagenome | biome: marine biome (ENVO:00000447); feature: surface water layer (ENVO:00002042); material: "saline water (ENVO:00002010), including plankton (ENVO:xxxxxxxx)" | depth 5 m
TTAATTTTGAAACTGCAAATCTTATTGGATCATCTGCATTACCTGAAGCTGTTTCGCCCCCTCCTATGTGTACAACAATTTTTTGCATATAATTTCCAACTATTGCTGTAGCTATACTTTCTTCTCTATCTCCTACAACTAATATTATGTCTGGATTCTCTCTTTCTACTGTTTGAGTCAAGCCATTTATAATAGCACTTATGCCCTTTGGTCTTTGAGTTAATCGATTTGAAGAAAGTAAGCTATCAATTCTGTCAGCTATTATAAATTTATCTTTTTTTATAAAATTCCAGGTTTCATTATGTAAATGAGATAAATGAGCTCCAGAAACAACGACCTTTATTAAATGATTAAATTTTCTTAATTCATTTAAAGCTGGAAATATATAATCATATTCTGATCTTATTCCTGTTACAGCTAATATTTTCATAATTGTATATAATTTAAACTAATACTTTATATTTAATCTTAAATCTAAACATTATTAAAAAATTCTTATTTTTTTTGATTTTTTTTTATAAAAATAAAAAATTTGAGAAATAATAAATTCTATTTGTCTTTTAGATAAATATTGGTGTACTGGAAGAGTAATGATTCTATCAGCTTGAAATTCAGAAACAGGAAAGTCACCTTTTTTATATCTAAAAATAGAAGAAGCTTTCTGAAGGTGCAAAGGTTTTGGGTAATGTATTTTTGCTTCTATATTTTTTTGATTTAAAAATTTAAGTAATTCATTTCTGTCTTCAGCTAAACACATATAAAGAGCAAAAGACTCTACATTTCCTTTTGGTCTTTCTGGTAAAACTATTAAAGGATGTAATTTTGCTAATGCTTTATCTAATAAACTTGCATTCAAATTTCTTTTTGCAACAATTGATTTGATTGTCTTTAATTCGTTCATGGCTACTATTGCTTGTAAGGGCTGTAATCTCATATTAATTCCCCAAAATTCAATATTATTACGGTCTATCATTCCATGATTCCTGTATTTAAGCATCCATCTAGCTAATTTACTATTATTTGTAACAACCATGCCCCCATCACCCATAACATTTAATGTTTTTAATGGATGCATACTAAAAGCATTACATATTCCAAAAGTTCCAGGACTTTTATTATTAATTGATGCTCCTATACCCATGCAAGCGTCCTCAACTACTTTAATGTTATATCTTTTCGCTATATTAATGATTTTTTTCATGTTTGGTGAAGAACCTCCCCAATGAACAGGTAGAATGACTTTTGTTTTTTTTGAAATTACATTTTCAATTTTATTATGATCAATCTGAAATCTGTCATCGCAATCTACAAAAACTGGAGTTGCTCCAACAGCTAAAATTGCTCCAACAGTGGCATAAAAAGTATTAGTAACCGTAATAACTTCATCTCCTTTTTTAATACCTATTGACTTTAATGACAAAATTAGCGCGTCTGTTCCATTATTCGTTGAAATGCAGTATTTCATTTCTATAGAATTAGAAAATTTTTTTTCAAACATTGAAACATATTTACCTAATGTAAAGTCAGTAGATTTAATTAGTTTTTTCCACTCATTAAAAATATTTTTAGTATCTTTAAACTGCATAGGAAGATAATTATACGGAACTTTCACTGATTTTTTATCTATAGAATTTTGAAATTAATTTTATTATATAGTCTTGCTTATTAAGACTAAGTCCAGGATAAAGAGGTAGGCTTAGAATTTTTTTACTTAAATTATATGCCATAGGGAAACTTCTCTTATTATAATTTAAATATTTTGCAGCAGGTTGTAAATGAATAGGAGTTGGGTAATGAACGTTAGCCTCAACTCCATTTTTTCTTAAATAAGATAAAAGTTTATCTCTTTTTTCAACTTGAATAACATAAGTTTGAAAAACATGAAATTCATTATTAGCCTCAGTTGGAACCTCAACAAAATTTGATAAAAGCTTATTATATCTGAATGCGAGCTTTCTTCTTTTTTTTGTCCATGCATCTAAAAGTTTTAAATTAATTCTCAAAAAACTAGACTGCAATTCATCTAATTTGCAATTAAAACCCCAATCTTTGCAATGATCTCTGTTCACTAAACCATGATTTTTATTAATAGAAATTTCATTAATCAACTTTTGAGAGTTAGAAACCATAATGCCTGCATCTCCATATGCATGAAGATTTTTTAATGGATGCAAACTAAAGCAGGCAGCATGACCCCAACTTCCAACTTTTTTATTATTAAATTTTGCCCCTACTGATTGAGCCGCGTCTTCAAGAACAAATAGTCCATACTTTTTAGCAATTTTATTGATTTTAAGCATATTAGCAGGTCTACCCGCTAGATGTACCGGCATTATAGCTTTTGTTTTGGAAGTTATTGATTCTTCAATCAAATCCGGGTTAATATTTAAATCTTTATTAACATCTACAAAAATAGGTTTAGCACCTGCTAAAAATATTGATGCAGCCGAAGCTATAAAAGAGTTGGGAGTGGTTATAACTTCATCATTTTTTTTTAATTTTAATGTTCTTAACGCTAAATGTAATGCACAAGTTCCGTTTGATATCCCAGTCGCAAATTTTACATTTAGATAAGATGAAAATTCTTTCTCAAACATTCTTGTTTCATTTCCCAGTATATATTGACCACTATCTAAAACTTTTTCAAAAGTTTTAATTATTTTTTTTTTGATAGGCTTATTTTTTAAACTAAATGCAGTATAAGGTACTTTAAATTTCATAATAAATAAAATTAATATAATCCAAATTAAAAGCTATAAAGATAAATTCATAAATTTAATAGTCTTTTTTATTCCTTGTTTTAAAGAGTGAATTTTAATATTTGGAAATAATTTTTTAATCATAATGTTATTAAATGCTCTATAGCCTCCATGTGGCATTTTTCCTAATCTTTTAGTAAATCTAGTTTTTGATCTAGATTTATTACTTTTTATCACTAATTTAGCTACATCATGAAAAGAAGTGACATCTCCAGAAACTGCATTCAGAATTCCTGTTGTTTTAAATAAAATAACTTCTTTAATAATTGATATTACATCTTCAATGTAGATATGGTCTCTGAGTTCTTCACCTTTGCCAAATAAACTAATATCTTTGTTTAATGATGATTCTCTTATAAATTTATTGGGTCCATATCCATTATGAGGATCTTTTGCTCCATAAATTAAGGTCGGTCTAACAATACATGTTGGATTAGTTATGGATTTTATAATCATGTTTTCCCTTAACAAATGCATAATTCCATGAAGAGAGTTAGGCATAGCACATGACTGTTCGTTAATTTTATTTTTTGTATCTTTATATACCGCATCAGAACTTATATATAATAAATGATTTATATTTTTTTTTCTAACGGACTTTATAAAATTATCACACATAAGAATATTATTGATTAACATTTTATGATTCTTAACAGGAGCTTCAGCAGAAATAAATACTATAACATCATCATTTTTAATGATGCGTGATAAAGATTTTGTAGATTTTGTTTGTATTAAATTAATTTTAGATTTTGAAATTGCCAAAACATTGATATCTAAACTTTTAAGTTTAGTCTTTAATTCACTTGCTATAAATCCTTTAGAGCCCAAAATAATTACCCTTTTTGGTTTTATTGCTTTTCTATTTAAATTGACTGACTTATTCATAATTGATATTTTTTGCCTAATGTAAAATAATTAAAATTAGCAATTTTTGAAACTTTTTCACCTAGTATATTCATGGGATCAATTATGATATTTCCTTTCATTAATTTTTTAATTTTATTAATATTTAAAATTTTAAATTCTTTCCATGGAGTCATAATTATAAGAACTTCTGAATTCTTAATTGCTTCATAAACATTTACTTTAAGAAATATTTTATTCTTGTGTAAAGATAAATTTGTAATTACGGGATCAAAAATATTTAAATTATTAAATTTTAATTTGTTAATTAAATAAATGGAAGGAGAATTTTTCAAAGAATTAGTATTCTTTTTATATGTAAGACCTAATATACAGATATTTGCTTTAGGATGTTTTTTATAAACATATTTATTTAAAATTCTTAAAACCCAAGATTTATAATAATTAGAAGTTTTAATAAAAGCAGAAACAGTATTTAAATCTGTTTTATATTTAGAACTAAGACTATATATAGTTCTTAAATCTCTCTCCAAGTTTCCTCCTGATAGGCCTAAACCAGGATTAATATAAGCATATTTGCCTATACGTTTATCTAACCTTAAGGCAGGTATTATTTCACTCCAATCAGCTCCAATTTTAGTACAAATTTCTGATAAATTATTAGCAATAGAAACATTAGAAATCAAAAATAAATTTATAGAAATTTTAGCAAGTTCAGCTGACTCATATTTCATTTTTATTATTTTACATTTAAAATTTTTTAAAAAAGTTTCATAAATTTTTGGTAAAACTTTTTTATTTGATTCTGAAAAATTTCCACCAATAATAATTCTTTCAGGATTAATAGCCCTTTGAATAGCTTTCCCAAAAATCAATGTTTCAACTTGATAAAATAAATTATTTAAGGGCCATTTTATTTTACGAGTGTAACCGGGAACTACTTGGGACAATATTATTAAAATAGCTTTTTTATTCATTGTGTTTATTGTTTTATTTATAAGTTTATTAATTCTTAAATAATTACTTTTTCCAGTTTGATTCGTTGGGATATCAACTGAAATATAAACAATATTACAATTTTTAATGTCTGAAATATTATTTGTAAAATCTATATTATTTTTATAATTTTTAAGATATTTATTTAATTGAGGTTCCTTTATGATTAGTTTCCCATTTTTTAGGTTTTCAAGCTCTTTTTTATTATCATGGAATCCTACAACATTAATATTCTTAGAAGCTGCTGCAGCTAAATAAACAAGTCCCAAATGGGTTAATCCTATAAAACCTATTTTCATTTTATAAATATTTATCTTTTTTTTTAAAATTATTCAAAATTTTATAAAATATTGCATCTTTGTTAAAATCAGTTTTTTGTTCATTTAAAAGAATTTTTTTAAAATGTTTATATTCTAACAGCCAAGTAGGGTCACTAATTCTTATTTTACTATTGTACTCCTTGGGCTTTCCTGAAGGATATACTCTTTTTTTGTATGAAAAATAACTCGTACCCCATTTACAAAAAGAATCTATATGTGCGCTGCCTTTTTGTGCATAAACATCGCATCTAAATGAATTTTTCCAAGAACATAATGACATTTCCAAATTTAAAAAACTTTTTTTAGAATTGGCAATAATTATAGCATGATCAGGAGATTTATTTTCAAATTTATTAGAAACAATTAATTTATAATTTTTGAATTTATTTTTAAACCAAAAGTTTGTAATATCTAAAAGATGTGAGCCGATATCTGTAATTACTCCTTGACCTTGATCTCTCCATTTACTTTTTTTAACTAATTTTGCTGTACCATTCCCATAAAAAATTTTACATGAATGTATTTTTCCTAATTTTTTTGATTCTAATAGTTTCTTCATTTTTACAATATTTGGCTCAAACCTATGGTTGTAGGCTGTATATATTAATACTTTGTTTTTTATTGCGTGTTTTTTTACAGAATTAATTTCTTTAATATTATTAAATAATAATGGTTTTTCAACTAAAACATTTTTTTTATTATTTATACAATATTGTATAATTTTAATTTTTTTATTATCAGGAACGCACAAAATAACCGTATTGTATAAATTAACAGGTACATCATAAATACTTTTAAAATCTGCTGATTTTACAATAGGGTCAATGGTAGCCACACAATCGCTTTTAGCATATTTCAATCTTTTTTTTCCTTGGACTCCTAATCCGACTATAATAACTTTAATCAAAATTATCCCTGTTTATAATTTGAAGTTCTTTCAATTTCATCAATTTTAGATTTTAATAATGAAGGAGCAATGGTTTTGTTGCCATCAATTTCACATTCACAAGCTGCTGCCATAGAACCTATAATTGCAGCTTTAATTAGAGATTTTGTTTTATATAAAATCAAAGATGCATATGATAATAAAGCATCACCAGATCCAACGCTATCTACAACATTATTGGTAAAAGATGGGATAGAAAAACCACGTCCGTTATTTACACAAAGGACCCCTCTAGCACCTAATTTCAAAATTAAGTTTTTGAATTTAGAACTTTTCGATAATTGCCTAGATAAATCACTAATACTTGAATCTTGATCCGACAAAGAAAACCTAGTTTCTTTTTCGTTTGGTGTAATTAAGTCAAAATTTTTGAAATCACAAATATTGCCCCATCTTGTTGCTACTTGGCTATCAGCAACTTTAAATATATTTTTTTTAATAGAATTATTTAAAGAATTTATGCTTCTTTTATTAAAGATCCCATGACGAAAATCGCTAAAAACAATTATATCTGCTTTTGTTTTTTTTATTTGTTTTATAAAAATATTTAATATCTCTTCAGAAATAGGTTGATTATCCAATTTATCGATTTTAAGTAATCTATATCCATCGGCTATAACTACATTTTTATTTGTAGTTGGGCGAGCCGGATCTATTATTGGTAAAACTTTAATTTTATTTTTTTTTAAATCTGTTAATACAAATTTCTTTAGAACATCTTCACCTAATAGCGTTGAAAAAGAAACTTTAGCTCCAGCTGCGCTTAAATGCTTTGATACTATCCCCGCTCCTCCAACAAAATTTTTTTTAGAATTATATAAAACACTTACTGTTGGAGTTTTAGTTGGTCCTCCTATCAATGTAGTTCTAGTATATGTGTCAATTATTGTATCCCCTACTACATGAACTTTAATTTTATTTAAATTATTAATATCTTTTTTCAAATCTTTAAAAGTGATCTTGTTTAAACTCATTAATGAAACTAGTTTCTCAATATTAATTTTAGGAAGAGATAAATCTAAAAAATTAGAAGAAGAATAAACTACATCACCTGGAGTAAAAATCATTTTACCTCCATATTTTTTAACAATATTGCTTTCTTCTTTTGTTGCAGGTGGTAACTTGCTTGACGTATACTCAAACCCTTTGGCAAAAAAATCTGGTTTTATTTTTTCTATATTAATCAAAGGTTTTGAATTGCTGTCAATAATTACATAATCAACCATCTCAAAAGCAGCTAAATTCAATGCTCTTATTTGTTGTGGCACGTGTGGTCTATAGGTCCCTTTTTTAATATGCTTGTCTGCTGTGATACTTACTATTAAAATTTTTGCCTTTGTTTTAGCGTAAGCTAAATGTCTAACATGACCTGGATGTACAACATCAAAAACACCATGGCATAAAATTGTTTTATTTTTTCTTGGTCTACTTCCTATAATTTTTAATAATTCATTAATATTTTTAATTTTATGTTTATATTTATCAAAAAAATCACTATTCATAATTAATTACTAATTTAACCTTTCATATACTTAAACCATACTTTGGTGGCTTGATTAATTGAATCTTCATCCCATAATGGAGCATTATTCCAATTATCTATATTATTTAGCATGTTTTTTACACCTTCATTAAAACTAATTTTTGGAGACCAGTTAAATTTATTTGATATTTTATTAATATTTGCCCACGTTATATCTGGTTCTCCAGGTCTTTTAGGTAAAAAAATTTTTTTAGCATTAAGACCGTCAATTAATTGGATTAAATAATTTATTGTCTGGGGTTTGCCAGATCCTAGATTATATATTTCACCAAAAGTTGAAGAATTAGAAACTAAATAAAATGCTTCAGCGACATCCTTAACATTTACAAAATCTCTCTTTTGTTCTCCATCACCAACAATTGTAAAAGGTTTTTGTTCAATTTTTTGTTTAAAAAAAACTCCAAAAACTGCGCCATATGCTCCCGTTGTTTTTACTCTATTTCCGTATGCATTAAATATACGTATAGAATTCACAGGCAGATTATAGACTTTTTGCCAATGCAAACATATTTGTTCGCCAAAATACTTACTCAAAGCGTATGGATATAGAGGATTAATAGCATGTTTTTCATCAGTAGGAGTAGACGCCAAACCATAACAAGAAGAGGAAGCTGCATATACAAAACTATTAACACTTACATTTTTAGATGACTCTAAAACTTTCATAGTTCCGTTAAAATTAGTTTCTAAATATAAAACAGGATTCTCAATTGATGGGACTATATCTCCCTTGCCTGCAAAATGGAAAACATGTTGTACATCTTTAAATATACTTTCATTATCTTTTAAATTGCATATATTTTTTTTTTCTAAAACAAGTCTAGGATTATTTTTATGTTTTTTTAAATTTTCTTCTCTTCCTCCAGATAAATCATCTATAATTCTTACTTTATAATTTTTTTCAATAAGAAGATCTACTACATGACTACCTATAAAGCCGGCACCTCCAGTTACCAGAGCTATTTTATTAGACATGATTACTAATATCTGAATTTTTTACTTGTTGAACATTAAAGTATTTAGAATTCTCAAAACTATCAGGAAAATAATTTTTTTTAAAGAATTTACATAATTCTCTAATTGCATATTCAACAGAATATTGAGGTTCAAAATTAAGTATTTTTTTTATTTTATCGGAATTAATATGATAAGATCTATTATCATCGCTATCTGTGCGAACAATTTCTATATCTTTTTTTTGATATTCATCTTCAACAACTTTTTTAACTAGATTTGCTATTTCAATAATTGACATATTTTGATATCCTACGTTAAAAATTTGATTATTAATTATATCAACTGGGGAATTTAAAAATAATTCAATTACATCACAGTAATCTTGTATATGAAGGTTTGGCCTGAGTTGATCTCCACCAAATACTGTGATTTTAGATTTATTGATAGCAAAATTCGTAAGAATATTAACTGATAGATCGAAGCGTTGTCTTGGAGCAAAGCCACATACGGTGGCTGGTCTAAATATTACACCTTTAAAACTATTATTTGTGTGTTTTCTTAAAATTGGTTCGCATTGTCCTTTATATTTATTATATAAAGTTAAAGGTACTAAATCATGTTCTTCAGTAACATTTTTTTTAGAAGAAACTCCATATACTGAACTTGAAGAGGCATAAATAAAAAGCTTTATCCCATTTTTTTTTGCATTTAATACCATCGGTTCAAATGCTTCCATGTTAATACTAGTTGATAATTGTTCATTTAAAACAAAGCTGGCATCATTAGAAATACAAGCTAAATTAATAAAAACATCATGATTTTTTGAAGCATCAGATAAAGTGTCAATATCTCTAATATCTCCTTTTATAATATTTAAATTTGGATCTTCAGATGGAAGAAAATCATTTCCAAACAACATGAGGTCATAAACACTAACTTTATAACCTTTATCCAACAACTGAGGGACTAGTCTACTACCACAATAACCTGCGCCACCTGTTATAAATACTGATCTATATTGCATTTAACTACCAAAGAACATTAATTAAAATTTTTTTTATTTGTTAAATTAGAATTTATTTTATATCCCGCTGCTTGGGCATCATTATAAAACATTGAAACAGTTTCAAGGGAAAATTCATTTAAATCTTTACCTATATTATTTAATTTTTTTAACAAATCATCTGCAACAGTAATTATATGGCATCCTACTTGATCAGCTTGAAAAATATTTAAAAGCTCTCTTGGGCTGGCCCATAGTAACTCAATATTTTTATAATCTCTTAGAGTGTAAATAATATCCTGCATTACTGGTACAGGATCTATGCCACTATCAGCTATTCTTCCTGCAAAAACTGACAATATCATTTTTGAATCAATATTAATTTTTTCTATAATTTTAAAAATTTGTTCTTTGGTAAAAATAGCCGTAACATTGCAAAAAATTCCTGAGTTAGATAATTTTGAGATAAGGTTTGCTGTACTTTCGCCTTTTGTATTGGTTACTGGTATTTTAATAAAAATATTTTTACCCCAACTATTAATCTCTCTTGCCTGGTTTTCCATTTCATCAATTTCATCAGCAAAAACTTCAAATGAAATAGGTTTATTTTGCACTATTTTAAGCGCTTCCAATGCAAAATCTTTATAATCTTTTATGTTTGATTTTTTCATTAAAGTTGGATTGGTTGTAAATCCTTTTATATATGAAAGTTTTGACATAGATTTGATGCTGTCAATATTGGCTCCATCGGCAAAAATTTTTACTTTTAATTGACTAAGAGATTTTACCATTTTGTATTTTTTCTTTGAAGTTCTGGGCTCGATACAAGGCAATGCCATATAATAGCCTGAAATGACTCTGAATATGGGGTGATAAACTTACTATCTATCTCAGGAACTGCAATAATGCAATTACCTTTTAAAAAGGTATACCCATCAGTTTTGCCTACTATGCCAAAAATTTTAGAATTATTATCAATTGCATAATTGATTGCATTAATGATATTTACACTTACATTATTTTTCTTGTTACCACCTCCAACTGACATAACAAAAATTGCATCTTTTTGATTAAGATTATTATTTTGCAACCAGAGCTGCAGAGAATTTTCCCAACCTTCATCATTGATGTTAGCTGTTAATTCCGAAACATTGTCAGTAGCTGCATAAGATTCAATTTCACATAATTTTCTAAAATCATTTACTGCATGAGAAGCATTTGCTGCACTTCCACCAACTCCTAAAAAAAATAGTCGTCCTTTTCTTTTTCTTAAATCAATTAATTCATTTATTAATATTTTAATTTTAGAAATATCAATTAAACTTGATATTTTTGAGATATCTTGAAAATATTTTTCTACATATGTTTTATTAGTATCTTGCATATCTTAATCTTTATATATAAATTTATAAAAAAATATATTTAATAATCGCATCAATTTATTTAATAATAACTTTTATAAAAATTACCCTCACCAGCATCACAAGAAATCATATTCCCAGTTAGCATCATATTATCTTTTTCACACAACATTTTGATTAAGGGTAATAATTCAATTGCATTTGGCATTCTATTAGAAGGAATACGTTTTTTAATAAAATTATTGTAAGCTTTAATATTATTTTTTTTTAATCTCGCCATTGCATTTTGTTTATAAATAAATGCTCCAGGGGATATGCCAGTTACACAAACATTATATTTAGCAAGATATTTAGATAAAGTTCTTACATAAGAAGATAAAGATGATTTTGCAACATTATAAGAAAGAGCGCCAACTGCTTCATTAGAAGCTATAGATCCAATATTAATTATTGTCCCTGCTTTTCTTTTAATTAATCTTGGAACTAATAGTCTATTTAATTCAAATATAGAAAATAAATTTAAGTTAAAAACCTTTAAATAATCTTCTGTTTTAGGTAAATAATTTTTTACACCCAAACCACCGCCAGCAACATGAATAATGATGTCAATTTTTGAAAATAATTTAGATGTTTTTTTTAACGTTAACTCTATATTTTTCAAATCTTGAAAATCAATTGCAGCAAAGTTGTGAATTTTAGTATTATGACAGTTATAAATAACATTTTTTAATTTTTTTTCGTCTCTAGATATTAGAAATAATTTATGACCATCTTTGCTAAGCTCTTTAGCAATGAGCTCCCCTAAACCACTTGAAGCTCCAGTTATAATAATATTTTTCTTTTTCATTTTTTACGCATATTCCAGAGATAAATAATTTGAATCAATAAATAAATATTCTCCTTTATAATCTGATTCCTCAAACATCAGTTGCCATTCATCTCTCTTCAAGCAAAGATTGCCTCCTAAAGTCCAATCATTAAATAGGTTTTTTTCTTCATCAGTTTCATGGGCAGCTAAAGTTATAAAAGAATTATTGTTTTTTGAAATATTTGATATTATTTTTAATAACTTTAGAGCATCTGGTAAAGTTTGGGTATATACTATTCCTAATCCAATAACTAAATCAAAATAATTTTCAGGATAATTAATGTCTATTGGTTTACACTTCCTTATAAAACTCTTTACAGTTGGTAAGGATTTTTTAATAGCATAATCGGATGTTTCCGTTCCACACAATTCAAATGTGTTATCAATTTCTGCAAGATCATTGATTAAAAAACCATATTCACAATTAATATGCAAAATTTTTGAATAAGGTTTTAAATTAAATAATTCGCAGCAATTTTGTGCTACCTTTTTCCATCTACCATCATATTTATAACCTCCATAACCCGTACTTCTAGAACCATCAAAAAAATTATTATCTCTATAACTAGCAACTATTCTATCTTTAAAATTACGAAAATTTTTTTTTAAATATCTTGGTTCTGTGGGTTGAGGATAGTCTTTTAAAATATTTTTCATATACTTTTAATTATATAAATTTTTTTACATCTTCGATAGATTTTATTATTTTATCGGCTTTGCACAAATGTTTAGCGGGTAAAGTGTTGGTAATGCCTAGTGTTTTAATTTTTGCTTTTTTTCCAGAAGCGATCCCAAGAGGAGTATTTTCAACAATCAAACAATTTTTTCTATTTGTTTTTGATGTTTTCAAAGCCTTTAAATATGGATCTGGAAATGGTTTTCCCCTTAAACAATCATCTCCTGTGATTATATTTTCAAACAGATCAATAAAATCATTAGGAAGAGTTCTAAAAACCCTTTTTTTTGAACCTGATGTAACAATGTATAAAAGTATCTTTTTTTTTGATAAACTTCCAAGGGTTTTCTTCACTCTTGGATAAAATTTTACTTTAAATTTTAATTTGTAATATTCATCTTTAAGTAAAATTAATTTTTTAATTTGTTTAACAGTGCATTTTTTATTATTTAGATAAAAAATTTGTTTTAAAAGAACTTGTAATTTAGTTCCCTCTGTGAAAAAAAAGAATTTTTTATCTAAAGTGATATTATGGTATTTTTTTAATACATAGCTCCAAGAAATATAATGATCTTCCATGGATTTAATTAACGTTCCGTCTAAATCAAAAAAAATTGCTTTAATCATTCAAATTTAGATATAATCAATTTCATCCAATCTCCTAAATATTTATAATGAGGGGAAGAAATAATATTGTTATCATCTATTGCTGGTCCTTCATGAAATATTCCACCTGCATTATTTATATCGTCTTTAATACTATAATAACCAGAGATTTTTTTTCCATTCACAATTTTAGCGGAGATTAATAATTGGGCGCCATGACATATAGATCCTATTAAAATGTTTTTATCATTAAATTCTCTAATTTTTTTTAAAATTATATCTTCTTGTCTTAAATACTCCATTGCCTTTGCGCCGCCAGGAATTATAAGAAGATTATATTTTTCTACTTGAATATTGTTTATATTTATTATTTCCTGATCTTTGTTAGGAGGAATACGAGTTCCTAAGATGCCTTCAACAGGTTTGCCACCTAATAAACATACATCAACAATAAAATTTTCTTCTAATAGTCGATAATAAGGATAAATAAATTCATGATCTTGAACTAAATTTCCAGATATAATTAGAGCTTTATTCATTTTTTTTTCTCCTTTATAAAGTTTTCATACGAAGCTTCCAATAGTTCCTCTTTTTTTAAAAAAGGATACATATCTTCAAATACTGTTGCTATAGTTTTACCATTTGGAAGGCGTTTATTAATTGCCTTTGGCATCTGTTCTTGGCTGTGATCCATAATTAATTCACAGATAACAGCACTTTTAATTTGAAAAATTTTTTTCAAATTTTTAACAATTCCCTTGTTTCTTTCTATTTTAAAATATTTAATATTATGAGCTTCTGCAATTTTTCTATAATCAGGAAAAGATAAACCACTTTTCTTATTGGATCCCATGATTCTGTTTCCAAATCCAAGCTCTTGAGTTTGTTTAATAGTTAAATAGCCACCATTATTATAAATAAATATTTTAATAGGAAGCTTGTGATGCATTATTGTAGCAAATTCTTGAATATTCATTTGCAATCCTCCATCTCCTACAACAGCTACAACCATCTTATTCGATTTGGCAATAGATGCGCCTATAGAAGCTGGAAGCCCCCAACCCATTGGCGCATGACCAGAGTTTGTATAAATATTTTGATTTTTTTTTACAAAAAAAGCTTGGTGCGTTCCTACAAATGATAAACCCATATCTGTGACAACTGTATCTCCTTTTTTTAATATTTTAGAGAGCTCTTCAATAAAGTAATATGAATTAACCTTAAGGTTATTTTTTTTAAATCTATTTAGAACTATAGGGTATTTTTTTCTTATTTCTTTACAGTAATTTGTCCAACTAGAATTGGCTTTTTTCTCTTTAGAGATCATCTTATCTAATTTTATAAAAAAATCCTTTGCATCCATATTAATTCGAAGATTAAAATTTAAAGTTTTTTTATTTACTTCGTTTTTATCAACATCAACTAAAACTCTATAAGCAGATCTTGCAAAATCTTTAGAATTATAGCCTGTTACCATGTATGGCAATCTACTTCCTATTGATAAAAATAAATCACAGTTTTGAACTATAAAATTTGCACCTCTTTCTGCAAATGCTCCAGGCTTACCAGCATACAAATTATTTGAAGACTCGATAAGATCGCTTGCATTCCAGGTTAACGCGAAGGGTATCTTATGCTTTTGAATAAATTTTTTTGCGATTGTGGAAGAATTAGAAAGTCTTACTCCGTGACCAAAATGAAAAAGAGGTTTTTTTGAAGTAATTATTTTCTTAGCTAAAATTTTTAATTTTTTATCTTCATCTTTATCTTTAATTATTCTTGTATTGTTTTTTTTGTAAGAAATTAAATCATTAGTATCTATAATAGCATTTTGAATATTCGCAGGAATATCTATCCATACTGGGCCTGGCCTTCCAGAGGTGCAAAGATCATAAGCTTTATCTAAATGATACAAAATTTCGTTTTGATTTTCAACCATAACTGAATACTTTGTTATTGGTTTTACTAAACTAATGATGTCAATTTCTTGAACTCCTAATTGCCTTAAACCTGTTTTACCTATTGTTTGATTTAAAAAAACTTGTCCAGACACAAAAAAAACTGGCACTGAGTCTATCCAAGAACATGCAACTCCTGTAATTGAATTTGTCCCTCCTGGCCCTGTGGTAACTATAGCTCCGCCAACAGATTTTGATTGTCTTGCATAGCTTTCAGCTGCAAATGAAACTGCCTGCTCGTGATGACAAGCTATATATTCAACTTTTTTATTTTTATATAAAGCATCACATAAAAATATGGATCCCCCTCCACTTACAGTGAATATTTTTTTAATATTTCTTCTGTATAAATATTGAATTACAAAATCTGCTAAACGTACTTTCATCTTATTTATTTACGTTGTTTTTTCCCTTTTATTGTTTTTTTAATAAATGGATACATTTCATCTAATGGTTTTGGTTTCCAAATTCCATCATAATCTAAAGAAAATCCTAGTTTTGGTTTAATAGTGTGATTGATATCAACATTTACATAAACAATTTGAGGGTTATTATTCTTAAATATATGATTTGATTTTTCAACGATATCTTTAAGGTTGTCAATAATAATAGGCTTAATTCCAATATTATTTAAAATTTTATATTTAAACTTTATGTAATTATCATCAAATAGAGTGCCAATAAATCTTTTGCCAAAAAAATCATTTTGTGTACTTCTTAAAGCAACGTTTTGAATGCCTGAGTAACATATAATTTTTATAGGGATATTATATTTATATATATTGCTAAAATCATTTATAGAATTAAGAAAACTCTTTTCTTCACACAAACAAATAATTAGAGACTTATCTTTATTAGAAATCATACCTAAAGAAGCTGGGAATGCAAAACCTTCATTATCTAAACCTGAGGATGTTATCAGTCTTTGATTAGATTTAATGAAGAATCCTTGCATTACATAATTCATAATAGCTCCACCATCCATAACTACAGTCGAATTATTAGGTACATATTTAGAAAAATTATAAGTAAATAAATATGGATTTACTTTAGAATTATTTGAATATTGCTCATTTTTAAATGAATAGGTTTTTTTATATTTATTACATTCGTTTAACCAATTATTGAATTTTTTAACTTTATTATTTGTATTTAACATAAGATTAATAAACTCATCTGCAGAAAATTTTATTGATATATCAGATTTAATTGTCTTTTTGTTTAACTCATTTTCATCAACATCAACTATGACTTTTTTTGCATTTTTTGCAAAAGATGAGGTATCTCTTCCTATTAGTGGAATGGACAGTCTTGATCCTATAGATATAAATAAATCACAATTTTGGACAATAAAATTAGAATACCTATTACCAAATACTCCTGGTCTACCAAAGTATAGCTTATTATTATTACTTAATAAATCCGCACCTCTTCTACTTGTCAATACAGGTATTTTTAATCTTGTAACTAATTTTAATACTTCTTGTTTAGCTCTTTGATTATTAATGCCGTAGCCGAGTAAAAGAAGAGGTTTCTTAGATTTATTTATTAAATTGTAAATTTCTAAAATCTTCAAAGATATGTCGGCAAACTTTGCATCACTTTGAAATTTATTATAATAAAAATGTTTTGTTTTCTCTTCCGTTATTGTTTTGCCTAAAAAATCAATAGGAATATCAATCCATACTGGGCCCGGTCTATCATTCATTGAGAAAAAAATTGCTTGTTCAAGTGCAAATGGAATATTATTAATATTCGTTATTTTTTTAGAAAACTTTGTTATTTTTTTTACGATACTTATAATATCAACTGATTTATTTCCAAATTGTCTTAGATTCTTTCTTGTACTTTGGTCTGAACTAGCTTGACCTGAAATAATTATCATTGGTTCAGAATCAATATAAGCGGCATAAGTAGCTTCAAGAGCTTTGAGAACTGAATGACCAGATGATAAAAATAAAATTGAGGGACGTTGGTATTTTTTGGCATAACCTAAAGCTGCATAAGAAGCATTAAATTCATTATTAAAAAAATAATTATTAAAAGATTCTTTTTTACCCAATGAGTCAATTAAATGTAAATTAGTATCTCCAGGAACAGAAAAAGAGACATTAAAATCGTGATTATCTAAAATATTTAAAATCAAATCAGAAATTTTAGTTTGTTTATCATCAATTTTATTTCTTATCATTAGAATTTTTTTTCCAATCATTGAAATATTTTCATAATTTTTAAAATCTGAAGTTTTAAATGTGTTAGTTTTATTATAGCTTTTTTCAAAATATTTAATTTTACCCTCGATAATAGTAAAAAGGCAATTTGAATTCTCTTTAATTAATTTTTTCAATTGATTAATATTATTAATTGATAAAAAAGAAATAGAAGATTTTCCAAATTTTTTTGTAATGTTATGATAAGTTGTTTTAGACTCAAAATTTATATAGTTATAATTTCTAGTGTTTATACTAAATTTATCTTTTTTTTCATAACCCATTTTCT
>CEUZ01006893.1_pt1 | contig 17349 bp, 20 predicted proteins | sample 361511 | NCBI WGS metagenome assembly CEUZ01 (sample SAMEA2622822, study PRJEB7988) | marine metagenome | biome: marine biome (ENVO:00000447); feature: surface water layer (ENVO:00002042); material: "saline water (ENVO:00002010), including plankton (ENVO:xxxxxxxx)" | depth 5 m
GTCTGGTCTTTCTTTTCCATAAGAAACGATATTTAATCTATCTGGAGCAATTCCCATTGAGGATAAGTATTCTTTTACAGCGTTAGCTCTTCTTTCTCCTAACGCCAAATTGTATTCCCTTGTTCCTCTTTCGTCACAATGGCCTTCAATTAATATATATTTACTAGGATTTTCATCCATCCAAGTAACTTGTATATCAAGAGTTCCCTCTGCCATTGATGTTAAAAGATATGAATTATAATCAAAATATATTTTTGCTGGAACTTTCATACCCTTATCAAGATAAGTCATTCCACCTTTTTCATATAAACCGGTTGAAACATCCTCAACAGCGCCTTGTTGTTGAGCACAACTAAACAAAAAAGCTGTGAAAATTAGTGTTGAGAAAGTTCTTAAAATATTCATTTTTTATACTGTATTAATTATAATTCAAAGTAAATTATAATAACGACTGTATTAGATACAAGTATTTTTTAATTTTTTTTTTAGTTCAATAATGCTGACCATGAAGGGTCTGATGCTTCTAAAGGTGTGATTAACTCTTTTTCATGGAAACCTGTAAGATCAATCAAAAATATTCTTGTTTTTCCTTCTTTTTTGTTCTTAGGATAGTCTTTTTTTGTATATGCTATCATTCTTCCATTTGGTGTCCATGTTGGGCCTTCAACAAGAAATCCTTTAGCAATTACTCTTTCCCCTTTACCTTCTGGTGTCATAACTCCTATATAAAAAGTATTGTTAAAAAATTTTGTAAAAGCAATATAGTCTCCTCTTGGAGACCATACAGGTGTTGAATATTGTCCTTTTCCAAAACTAATTCTTTTTATTTTTTTTCCATTGCTATTCATAGTATAAATTTGAGGAGATCCTCCACGATCAGAATTAAAAACTATTTTCTTTGCATTTGGTGAATATGATGGAGATGTATCTATTCCTCTATAAGTAGTTAGCTGCTTTCTTATATTAGTTTTAAGATTATATGAATAAATATCTGAATTCCCTTCTGTTGCTAGCGACATTATTACCTGATCACCAAATGGTGAAAATCGAGGAGCAAAAGTCATACCAGGGAAATCTCCAACAACTTCTTGTTTTCCTGTTTCAATATCTAACAAATATACTCTAGGGATTCTTCCAATATAAGAAAGATAGGTTAATTCTTGTTGCGAAGGAGAAAATCTAGGGGTAAGAACTAAATTGTTTCCATCGGTTAAAAAACGATGATTTGCTCCATCTTGGTCCATTATAGCTAATCTTTTTATTCTTTTTTTTAAAGGGCCACTTTCTGCGATATAAGCTATTCTTGTATCAAAGTAACCTATTTCACCAGTTAATCTTTCATAAACTTTATCTGCTATTCTATGGGAAATTTGCCTCCAGTTACTTCTTGCTGTGCTAAATGCCCAACCTGCCATTTGCTGCTCAGCAAACACATCCCATAATCTAAATTCAATCCTGACATTTCCACTGGCATTTAATTGAGCAGATCCAACGATTAGCGCTTGTGTGTTTATAACTTTCCAATCAGAAAATTTAGGCATAATATTTGGGTTGGAAATTTTTTGAATATATGCTTTTGGATCAACAACTTTAAATAATCCACTGTTGTTAAGATCTGCAATAACTAGCTTTGTAATTTGTTTTGCTAGACCATTTTCCTCATCATTAGTTCCTGTAAATTCACTTATTCCTATTGGAGTAGGCTCTGTATATCCTGAAGTAATATCAATTTTAAGTTCAGCGTTTGCTCTTATTGTAAATAAAAACAAAATTATAAAAGAGCAAATTACTTTATTTATGTAATTAAATTTTAAAAACATTAGTAACCAATTATACTTTTTGGGTCAAAATTTAAAGTTAAATTTTTCCATTTATCAAATTTATTTGCAGGCAATGGGGCGTTCTGACAACTTGGATTTAAAACTGCTCTCAAAGCACTTTCGGCAGCAGTTCTAAAATATCTATCTCTTTTCATACGACCTATATCAACTATTCTTGCATCTAAAACATTTCCTTCTTTATTAAATCTCACTTTAATCTCAGTTGCTAGATTTCCTGCCTCTCTAGCACCTGAAGGAATGTTCCAACATTTTTCAAAATGTCTTCTGATTGCGTCAACCTCACTTATTGATAAATTTATTCCTAATTTTGTCGGCGTAACTTTTTCTTTACTTTCTTTATTTTTATCTTCTTTCTTTTTTTCACTAAAATCTCTTTTTATTTGTTCTATAGATTTTAAAACACTTTGTAATTGATTAGGTTTTTTTTTTAATTCCTTCAACTTAACAATCTTTTTTTTTACTTTAACTTCTTTGTTTGAATCAATTAATTCTGTTTTCTCATTAACGGTCTCGGATTGTTTGTCATATTTTATATTTTCTTGATCGACATAGTTAGTTTTATTCTTTTTAGCATCTGGGCTTTTTTTAAAATTAATTTTTGGAGCAGTTGTTTTCTCTGATATATTTATAATCTCAACTGGTAATGGTGGTAAAAATTCTGAACGGTATTTAAATAAATTAGGTAACCCATAATATATTAGTATAATTATCAAAAAATGAAGTCCTAAGGACTGTAAAAGATAATTTTTCTTTTCCAAAACTTCTTTTTTCATTGGAATAAAAAATAGATTGTTAAATGTCATTTATTTTTTTTTTACTTCAAAGTCAGTAATTAAAGCAATTTTGTTAAATCCAGCAGAAGTAATTACTGCCATAACCTCAACTACTTTGCCATAAGATAATACTTCATCAGCTCTTATAAAAATTTTTCTATCACTTTTATTTTTTGATATAGAAACTAATTTTGGCACAAGTTTTTCAATAGTTATCTCTGTATCTTGAACAAAAATTTTTTCTTCTTTATTTATTGTTACCGATAAAGGGGCTTGGTCCTCTGGTAATGATTTAGCTTTTGTTTTTGGTAGATTAATAGGAACACCAACAGTCAATAATGGCGCGGTTATCATAAAAATAACAAGTAAAACTAGCATGACATCTACCATCGGGGTTACATTTATCTGGCTTATTGTTTTATTTCTTTTTAAAATTCTAGAAAATTTTAAACTACTAGTTCTTTGAATAGATTTATTGGACATTTTTTCCTACTTTGTTAAACGGTTGACAAATTCCTGAGCAAAAGTTTCCAATCTAATTGAATAATTATCAAAAACGCTTGATATTTTATTATAAGCTAAAACAGCAGGTATCGCGGCTATAAGCCCTAAAGCAGTGGCAAATAAGGCTTCTGCTATTCCAGGCGCTACTACAGCTAAGCTTGTATTTTTTGTTATACCAATAGCCTGAAAACTATTCATAATTCCCCAAACAGTGCCAAACAAACCAACGAACGGTGCAGCAGAACCTAGAGAAGCTAAAAAAATCATATTTTTTTCTAATTTTGCAATTTCATTATTTATTGATGAAATTAATACATTATTTAATCGATTTTCTACTTTTTCTTTAACTTTAGAATTTCTAAGCTTTAACCATTCAATCATTGATTTATTAAAAATTGAAATCATTGGATTATCATTTTTACTTTCAGTTTTAGTATATAAATCCTCTAACGAGGATGAGGACCAAAAAAGATCTTCAAATTTTTTTGTTACTTCATTCATTTTTCTAATAATTTTTATTTTATTTATAATAATTGCCCAACTCCATATAGATGATAAAAGTAAACCAATCATTACCAATTTGACTACAGGATCCGCTCTTAAAAATAATGAAAAAATAGATAGATCGTAAGCATTATTTTGCACAAGATTTATAGCATCTACAGCTTGATTTTCCATAATTCTATTTTTCTATTCTAAAATTATAACGAAAAAAACAAAGTATTATTTCTTTACAAAATTATAAAATTATTTTTTTTTTACTATATCAGATACTTCTTCTAAATCATCAGAATGTACCATGATCCAAAAACCAGGTCTTCCTGATTCACATAAAGCAACTACCGGAATTTTAGACTCTTTTTTTGCCATTTCATTTGTTTCGTCCCATAAAGAAATGACTGAATGTTTTTTTCTAAGTTTGCATTCAACAAATAAATCTTTATGTAAAGAATCGGACCTTGTGTGTCTCGAACTCCCTCCACTTAAAGGTGTTCTGTTTGTGTTAAAATACTTAGCAACTTGTCTTTCTCTAGCTTTCCAAGTTTTATCAGCCATAAAAATACCTACCTATCAAACTCTATTGTATCAAAAACTTCTTTTGAAATATCATAATTCGAAGATATATTTTGAACATCTTCATTGTCTTCTAATTGATTTATAAGATTGAAAAGTTTTTTTCCGTCTTCTTTATTTATTTTAACCTTTGAAGAAGATATCCATGTCAATGAAACTGAAATTGGTAAGATTGATAGTTTAGAAATTTTTTCTTTAATATTTATTATTTTGTCTGGGTCGCAATATACAATATAATTTTGTTCCTCATTTATTACGTCGTCTGCTCCTGACTCAACCGCGTAATCAAATATTTTATCTTCTAAACCACTTTTTGCCTTATAAACCAACTCCCCTTTTCTTGAAAAACTATGGGAAACACTACCATTTTCAGTTATAGATCCACCGTTTTTTGAGAAAATTTGTCTTATTTCTGAAATTGTTCTATTTTTATTGTCAGTCATTGTTTCAACAATTAAAGCTGTGCCTCCTGGGCCAAATCCTTCGTATTTTATTTCTTCTAAATTATCATTTTCATTACTAGAACCTTTTTTTATTGCCCGTTCAATATTATCTTTTGGAACGTTTGCAGCCTTAGCAGCATCTATCGCTGTTCTCAATCTATGATTTGAATCTGGATCTACACCTCCGTGTTTAGACGCAATTTGAATTTCTCTTCCTAATTTTGCAAAAATTTTAGCTCTTTTTTTATCTTGAGCCCCTTTTCTAAACATTATGTTTTTAAATTTTGAATGACCAGCCATTTTTAATAAACCTTTAAGAAATTTCTTTTAATGATCCACCAATAATTACTTGTTTAATTGAACTTGCTAATCCTGTTTCATCGTCAATTTCAACATAAACAAGAGACAAAGTGGCTTCACCTGTAGCAGGATTCATTCCTCCTTTTATTGGAATTTTTTTTTTAAATCTTTCAAGAGATTTGACTTTATCCATACCAATAATTGAATCATAATCGCCACACATTCCTAGATCAGAAATAAATGCAGTTCCTTTTGTAAGAATTCTTCCATCCGCTGTTGGTACATGGGTATGTGTCCCTACTATTAAACTAGCTTTACCATCAAATTCATGTCCTATAGCCATTTTTTCACTAGTTGCTTCACAATGAATATCGATAATTATTGCCGAAACATCTTTGCCAATTTTTTTTTCATTTAATATTTTTCTTACAGATTCAAATGGATCGTCTAAAGGTTGCATGAAAACTCTTCCCATTACATTTATAACTAATATTTTTTTTAAATTTTTTTCAAAAATTTCATAACCTCTTCCAGGTGTATCTATGGGATAATTATTAGGTCTTAAAAGTCTTTTTTCTTCGTCTATAAAATTAAATACATCGCTATTATCAAAAATATGATTGCCGCCGGTAATAACATCTACACCAGCTGAAAATAATTCCTTACAAATTGAATGTGATATGCCTTTTCCATGCGAAGCATTTTCTCCGTTAGCTAATATAAAATCTGGTTTATACTTATTTTTTAAATTAGGTAGTTGTTTTATTAAAGCATCTCTTCCTGATCTGCCAAATATATCGCCAAAAAAAAGAATTTTCATTTAGTTAAAGATTGTATACGAGAAATTAATTTATCAATTTTATTTTTTACTAAAGATGTATTTTCAGAGTGTTTTTTTTTTAAATTCTCTAACTCATTCTTGTAATTTGCTCCATAAGGATTATCAATTTTACTTTTATTTTTCATAATATTGTTTAGTTTTTCACTTAATAAAATTCCAGTCAAAACAATCAATCGAGAATGGTCCACATTTTTTAATTTAACAGACAAATTTCTAACTTCTTCATCGAAATACTTAGATAATTCTAAAACATATTTTTCTTTGTTTTTTTCGCAAGTGATATCATAGTAACGACCATTGATATTAATTCTTAGAACTGGCATTATGTTTTTTTTTTATTATATCTACTTATACTAAAGTATATTTTTTTATTCTATAATTGACAGCAAAAATTAGAATTAAAATTTATATATCTTAATGTGTTAACCAAAAATTATTTAAACATAAAAGAATTAAAATTAATGTCCAATGCTATAAGAGCATTGTCTATGGATGCAGTTGAAAAAGCAAATTCAGGGCACCCTGGTATGCCTTTAGGTATGTCGGACGTTATAACGATTCTTTATAAATATTTTCTAAATTTTAATCCAAAAAATCCTGAGTGGATAAATAGAGATAGATTTATTTTATCAGCTGGTCATGGCTCAATGCTTCTTTATTCAGTTTTACATTTAACTGGATATAAAAATATGACAATTAATCAAATTAAAAAATTTAGACAATTAAATAGTAAGACAGCTGGGCATCCTGAGTATGATGTTAAATCAGGTATAGAAACTACAACTGGGCCACTTGGTCAGGGTTTGGGCAATTCTGTTGGTATGGCAATAGCAGAAAAGCATCTGTCATCTATTTTTGGAAAAAATATAATAAATCATAATACATTTGTTGTTGCTGGAGACGGTTGTTTAATGGAGGGTATAAGTCAAGAAGCTATATCATTAGCTGGTCATCTTAAGTTAAACAAATTAATTGTTTTATTTGATGATAATAATGTTTCTATTGACGGCCCAACTAACTTGTCTACCTCTGAAAATCATTTGCTAAGATTTAAAGCTTGTAATTGGGATGTGCAAAAAATAAACGGTCATAATTTTAAGCAAATTTATGATGCTATAAACAAAGCAAAAAAAACAAATAAACCATCTTTAATTGCATGCAAAACTATTATAGGTTATGGATCACCTAACAAACAGGGTAAAAATTCTAGTCATGGAGCTGCTTTAGGACTTGATGAGGTAAAAAAAACTAAGAATAAGATTAATTGGGAACATCCTCCTTTTATAATTCCAAATGAAATATTAAAAATATGGAGAAAAACAAGGCTTAAAGGAATTCTAGAAAATAAAAAATGGGATAAAAAGTTAAAAAGTTTAAATAAAAAGAAAAAAAGTTTATTTGGAAATTATTTTGAAAAAAAAATTAATAATAAATGCTTTTCTGAATTAAAAAAAATTAAAACAAAAATTCATCTTTCTAATGATAGTGTTGCAACTAGAAAGGCGTCAAATATTGCAATTAATTCTTTGCTAAAAGAAATACCTTTTTTATTAGGCGGATCTGCAGACTTAACAGAATCTAATCTAACAAAAGGTGATAATCAAAAAATATTTAGTAGTACAAATAATAAAGGAACATACATTTATTATGGAATAAGAGAGCATGCTATGGCAGCAGCTATGACTGGAATTTCTTTACATGGGGGTTTAATACCTTATGGAGGATCTTTCTTAATATTTACAGATTATTGTAAACCATCTATAAGACTTGCTTCAATTATGAAACAAAAAGTTGTCTATGTTATGACGCATGATTCTATTGGACTTGGGGAGGATGGCCCTACCCATCAGCCAATTGAGCAGCTAACAAGTCTAAGATCTTTGCCAAATTTAAATGTTTTAAGGCCTGCGGATGCAATTGAAACTTTAGAATGTTGGGAAATTGCTTTGAGAGAAAATAGTCCTTCAGTTTTATCACTTACAAGACAAAATGTTCCTTTAGTTAGAAAGTTAAATTTATCCGCAAATATGTCAAAAAAAGGAGCTTATATAATTTCAGAAACAAAAAAAAATAAGAGAGATATTACAATTATTTCAACTGGATCGGAGGTTTCAATTGCTATAGAAGCTAAAAAAATATTAGAAAAAAAATCTTTAAATGTCACTGTTGTTTCAATGCCTTGTTGGGAAATCTTTGATAAAACTAGCGATACTTATAAAAATAAAATATTAGGGCCTATTAAAAAAAGAATAGCTATTGAAGCAGCTTTGAAATATGGATGGACAAAGTATATATTAAATGAAGAACATATGTTAGGAATGAGCAGTTTTGGCGCTTCTGCCCCAGCAGAAATTTTATATAATAATTTTGGATTAAATGCTAAAGAGCTTGTTAAATTGGCATTAAGAATTTATAAAAAAAGTAATGGTTAATATTGCAATAAACGGTTTTGGTAGAATTGGAAGGCTTTTTTTAAGAGCTTTGTCAGAAAGTAAAAATGCAAAAAATATAAAAGTAAAAATTATAAATGATTTGGCTGATTTAGAATCCAATATACATTTATTTAAATATGATTCCGTTCATGGAACATATAATAGAAAAATTAAAAATTACAAAAATTCATTTGATATTGGTTTTGGTAAAATTAAAATTATTTCTGAAACAAACCCAGCAAAACTTCCTTGGAAAAAAAATAATATTGATGTTGTAATTGAATGTACAGGAATTTTAACATCAAAAAAAGATTCTTTAAAACATTTAAAATCTGGAGCAAAAAAAGTAATTATTTCTGCCCCATCTGATAACCCTGACATTACTGTTGTATTTGGAGTCAATCATAAAGAAATTAATAATAATCATAGAATAATTTCCAATGCATCCTGTACTACAAATTGCCTAGCTCCTGTGGTTAGCATTTTAAATAATTCTATTGGTATAGAAACTGGTCATATGACAACTATTCATTCATATACTGGTGATCAAAGAATTGTTGATACTTTTCATAAAAGCGATTTAAGAAGAGCAAGGTCAGCTGCTTCGTCCTTGATACCTACTAAAACAGGAGCAGCTAAAGCAATAGGTTTAGTGATACCTGAATTAGAAGGGAGACTTGATGGCACTGCTATTAGAGTTCCTACTCCAAATGTTAGTTTAATAGACTTTGTCTTTAATGCTTCTAGAGATACATCGGAAAATGAAATAAATAAAATATGTATTAATTCATCAGCAAGGCATTTAAAAAATATTTTATCAATTACTAATGAACCTCTGGTTTCAATAGATTTTAACCATTCGCCTTACAGCTCTAACTTTGACACGACTCAAACTAAAGTTATTAAAAAAAAACTTTGCAGAATAGTTTCTTGGTATGATAATGAATGGGGTTTTGCTAATAGATTGATAGACCTTACAAATTATATTTCAAAATATATTTAATGTCTGAAGATTTACAAAATATTGCAAAAAAAATTGTTAACAACGGCAAAGGCATACTCGCTGCTGACGAAAGTACAAATACTATAAAAAAAAGATTTGAATCTATAAATGTAGAATCAAATGAAAAAACAAGATCTAGTTATAGAGATATGTTGTTTTCAACTCCGGAAATTTCAAAATATATATCAGGTGTAATATTATTTGAAGAAACTTTTTTTCAAAAAAATGAAGACGGGGAATCTTTAAAAGATAAACTACAAAATATTGATTGTTGTCCAGGAATAAAAATTGATCAAGGCTTAGAAGAAATTAGCAAAGATTCGATCGAAACTTTTACGAATGGAATAGAAACTTTAAATGATCGTATAAAGCCTTTTGTTGAAAATGGAGCAAAATTCACAAAGTGGAGAGCGGTTATTAACATTGGTGAAAATATGCCTTCAGCTGATTGTATAAAGAAAAATTCTTATTTATTGTCTGAATACGCATTAATAAGCCAGAATAATGGCTTAGTTCCAATTGTTGAGCCGGAAGTAATTATGGAAGGTAGCCATTCTTTAGATGAATGTTATGAAGTGACTAAAGAAACTCTTAATAGGGTTTTTAATGATTTAAAAAAAAAAGAAATAAACCTAAAAGGAATGCTATTAAAACCTAACATGGTAGTTCCTGGAAGCAAAAGTGGTATTGATTTAAATACAAAAGAAATTGCAGAAAAAACGTTAAAATGTCTTAAAGAAACTGTCCCAAATGAAGTAACTGGAATTGTTTTTTTATCTGGAGGGCTAAGCAGTTTAAATGCAACCATGATTTTAAATGAAATTAATAAATTAAATGATGCGCCCTGGAATTTATCATTTTCATATGGGAGAGCTTTGCAAGAAGATGCTTTAAAAGCATGGGCAGGAAAAAATGAAAATAAAAACAAAGTGCAAGAAATTTTTTTGCATCGCGCTAAAATGAATTCTTTGGCTTGTAATGGTAAGTGGGAAACAAGCTTAGAAAATGAATAATTTTTTTAAAAAAAAAAAGAAATATTTATATCTCATAACGCCTCCTCAATTATTAACAAAAAGACTTCCATTACCAAAATACTTAAAGATTTTAAATGAAGTTTTAAAAACAAAAAAAATTAAATTTTTACAACTAAGACTAAAAAATAAAACAAAAAAACAAATTTTAAATACATCAAAAGCAATAAGCTATATTTGTAAAAAAAATAGAACAATTTTTTTTATTAATGATTACGCGGATGATGAAATTATAAAGTGCTGTGATGGTATACATTTAGGACAAAAAGATATTTCTTTGAAAAAAGTGTATAAAATTAAAGCTAAAAAAAAATTCTTAGGAATAACTTGCCATAATTCAAAAAGCTTAGTGAGAAAGGCAATGCAACTTAATCCTAGTTACATTTCATTTGGATCTTTTTTTAATACTAAAACAAAGAAAATTAAATTTAGAGCAAAAATTAAGAATATAGATTGGTTTAAAAAGAATTTTAGTCTACCATGTGCTGCTATTGGAGGTATTGATTTGAAAAATTGTAAAAAAATTATAAAAACAAAATGTGATTTAATTGCTATATCATCAGGTGTTTGGGATTTTGACAAAGGTCCAGTGGAAGCAGTGAAATTATTTAACAATATAATAAATAAAAAAAAATGAAAATATCTGCAAATGAAATAAAGATTGGGAATATCTTAGAAATTGATAATAAATTATGGAAAGTTCTTAAATTAGAACATACAAAGCCGGGTAAAGGTGGGGCATATGTTCAAGCTGAATTGAAAGAGATTAGCGATGGAACAAAAAAAAATGAAAGATTTAGATCTGATGAAAACTTAGAAAAAGCCTATTTAGAACAAAAAAGTTTTCAATTTCTTTACTCAAGTGGAAATGAGTATTTTTTTATGGATCAGGATAATTACGAGCAAATCAGCATAGATAAAGAAAAAATTGTAAGTGAAACTCTTCCATATTTAAAAGATGGTATTAATATTATCCTGGAATTAAAAGATGAAAAGCCTATAAATATAATTCTTCCTGAAACAGTAATTCTAGAAATTAAAGAGGCTGAAGCTGTAATTAAAGGTCAAACTGCGACATCTGGATTAAAGCCGGCAATTCTTGAAAATGGAATTAAAGTAATGGTTCCTGTTCATATAGAAGAAGGAGTAAAAATAGTAGTAAAAACATTAGATAACTCTTATGTAGAGAAAGTTAAGTAAAATATTTTACACAAAAATTATCATGGCTTTAAAGACACCTATAATAAATATTATGACTAAAGCAGCGTATAAAGCTGGCAATATTTTAATAAAAGATTTTAGAGAAGTTGAAAATTTGCAAGTATCAAAAAAGGGTATTGGCGATTTTGTAACTTCAGCAGACTTAAATTCTGAAAAAACAATTATAAAAATACTTGAAAAAGCTTACCCTGATATAAAAATTATTTCTGAAGAAACGAATTCAGAAATTAGCTTAAATGAACATGAAAAAAAATGGATAATTGATCCTTTAGATGGAACTCTAAACTTCTTACATGGACTACCTCACTTTGCAATTTCTATAGCGTTAATGTTTAAAGGAGAAATAATTTCTGGAATTATTTATGACCCTATTAAAGATGAGCTTTTTTGGGCAGAAAAAGGAGTTGGGGCATATCTAAATGATAAAAGAATAAGAGTTTCAGGAAGAAATAGTCTTAAAGATGCTTTAGTTTCTACAGGAATACCTTGGAAAGGTATGGAAAGTTCCCATAAAAACTATTTAAAAATTTTAGAAAATATAATGAAAAATTCTTCTGGAATTCGTAGATATGGCGCTGCTGCTTTGGATCTAGCTTATGTTGCTTCAGGTAGATATGATGCTTTTTGGGAATTTAATTTAAAGACCTGGGATATAGCTGCCGGATCTTTATTAGTGAAAGAAGCTGGGGGAAGCGTTGGCAGTATTAATAAAAATGAAAATTATCTATATACAGGAAATATATACGCATGTAATAATAACTTAGTTGACGAATTAGAAGATAGGTTTAAAACGTAAATATGAAAAATATAACCATAAAACTAAAAATAATTTTTTTTATTTTTATATATAATTCACTAATTAACGATAGTTTCTCTATAGATCCAGTAGAAATTGGCAAACCTTTTCAAAAAGATATTGAAACTAATTTATCAATAATTGAAAATTTAAATAAAAATCAGAACGAAGAAGAAATTGTAATAAAAAAAGACATAAGAACTAAAATAAAAAAAAAAGTAAAAGAAGATGTGTTAATTAAAGAAATAAAAAAGAAAGAACAAAAAAAATATTCAATTGATAATAATGTTGAAAAAAAACTTGCAAGAATTAAAGAAATTATTGAACAACAACCTGATGAAATACAAATTCTTTTTAATTCGGAAACAGCTAATTTAAAAGAAGAACATAAAAATAAAATAATAAACTTTATTAACAGCCAGCATAATAAAAAAAAATTAAATTTTAAAATTACATCTTATGCAAAGACTGATAAAAGTGAGGATATTTCAAGAAGATTATCGCTCGATAGAGCAATTAATGTTAGAACCATTCTTATGAATGAAGGCGTGCCAGCAAAAAATTTAATTGTTAAATCATTTGGTGATATGAAAAATAAAGAAAATAAAGTAATAATTGGATTTGAAAAAAAATAAAAAAAATATAATTTATATCTTATGAAAAAAAAAATACATCCAGATTACCATGAAATTGAAGTTGTTATGACTGATGGTACAAAATTTAAGACTAGATCAACCTGGGGCAAGAAAGGCGATGTTCTTAATTTAGATATTGACCCAAAATCACACCCTGCTTGGAGTGGTGGAGAAAGAAAATTGGTAGATACGCAAGGACAAATTTCAAAATTTGCAAAGAAATTTAAAAACTATAAAAAAGATAATAAAGAAGAAATTGTCGAAAATAAAAATCAATCAAAGTCAGAAATTAAAAAAGATAATAACTAGATAATTAAGTGAAAGTAATCGAAATTAAGAAACATGGTGGCCCTGAGGTGTTGTATGTTGGTAATAGACCAATACCAAAACCTAAGGAAAATGAAGTTTTAATAAAAGTTAAAGCAGCAGGAGTTAATAGACCTGATATTCTTCAAAGAGAGGGTGGCTACCCTCCTCCTAAAGATGCAAGCGATGTCTTGGGTCTTGAAATATCTGGAATAGTAGTTGAATTAGGAAAAAAAACAAAAAAAATAAAAGTAGGTGATAAAGTATGTGCTTTAGTATCTGGTGGTGGATATGCTGAATATTGTATAGCTCCAAGCACCCAATGTATTCCAATCCCAAATAATTTAAGCTTTGAAGAGGCATCTGTTATACCTGAAACTTTTTTTACTGTTTGGTTTAATTTGTTTATAAGAAGTAAAATAAAAAAAGGAAAAAAAATTTTAATACATGGAGGGTCTAGTGGTATTGGAACAACTGCAATCCAATTTGCTAAATATTTCGGCCTAGAAGTTTTTACTACTACTAGATCTGATATAAAAGTAAAAAAATGTAAAAAAATAGGAGCTAATTATGCTATTAATGCAAAAAAAAATGATTTTGAAATTTTTATAAAAAAAAAAACAAAAAATACTGGCGTGGATTTTATATTAGATATTGTAGGTGGAAATTATGTACAAAAGAATATTAATATTTTAAAAAGAAATGGGACCCTTATTAATATCGGGTGGTTAACTGGTTCAGTTGTTAACGTCAATTTGTTAATGATAATGCTTAAGAGATTATTAATTACGGGATCCACGCTAAGAATAGGCTCTTTAGAAGAAAAAGAAAAAATTGCAAAAGATTTAAAAAGAAATATATGGCCTTTAATAAAAAAAAATAAAATAAAGCCTATTTTGTGTAAAACGTTTCCATTGAGTAAAGTAAAAAATGCTCATATTTATATAGAAAAAGGATTACATTTTGGTAAAATAGCATTAACTATTTAGAAATTTTTGAATAAATTAATCAATTAAATTGTACTTAAATAAATGGCAAAGATTTTAATGTCAAAAGCAACCGCAGTTTGGTTATTAGATAACACCTCATTAACTTTTAAACAAATATCAGATTTTTGTGAATTACACGTTTTAGAAGTTGAATCAATGGCTAATGGTGAGGTTGTTGGAAAAATGCCTGGGATAAATCCAATTAATAGTAAAATTTTAACATTAGAAGAAATAAAGAAATGTGAAACAAACCCTAAATCAAAATTAAAAGTTAATAAAAGTAGTCTGCCAAAACCAAAAAAAATTACTAAAGGTACAAAGTATACTCCAATAGCTAAAAGGCAAGAAAGGCCTGGCGCAATAAAATGGCTATTAAAAGAATTCCCATCTATTTCAGATAATGAAATTTGTAAACTAATCAGAACTACTAAAAATACTGTAGATTCAATAAGAAATAAAAGTCATTGGAATTATGAAAATATAATAGCAAAAGATCCTTTAAGATTAGGCTTTTGTAATGAGAAAGATTTGAATAAAATATCTGAAATACATAAAAAAAATGAAGAAGAAGAAAAAACTGATGAATTAGATAAAATATAATCATGAATGATATTAAAGTAGCAATAATAATGGGAAGTGAATCTGATGCTGAGGAAATGAAGCCTGCATCTGATATTTTAAATGAATTAAAAATAAAAAATGAAACTCGTGTTATATCAGCTCATAGAACACCTGACAGACTAAGAGAATATATTAAAGATTCGGAAAAAAATGGAGTTAAAGTTTTTATTGCGGGAGCTGGAATGGCAGCAGCACTACCTGGAGTAATTGCTGCTTACACGCTTTTGCCAGTTCTAGGTGTACCAATAGAAAGTAAAAGTTTAAAAGGAATTGATAGTTTATTATCAATTGTCCAAATGCCCCCAGGTATCCCAGTTGGAACCTTAGCAATAGGTTCGCCTGGTTCAAAAAATGCTGGTCTGCTTGCAGCTGCAATTCTTGCTATTGAAGATAAAGATCTTACGGATAGATTGAAAGACTTTAGAAAGAAGCAAAGTGAGAAAGTAAGAAAAGACCCACTTTAGAAATATATTTGATATTTTTTTATAAAAAAATAATTGTAATTTAGTTTTTTACTAATATTCTTATCAAATTATATATTTTAATTTAAAAAGTTGATTTAAATTTATAAATAAGGAGAAATAAAATAGTACAAATATTTATAAGAGATAATAATTTAGAAATTGCATTAAAAATACTTAAAAAAAAAATGCAACAAGAAGGCCTTTTTAAAGAAATGAAACTAAGAAGACACTATGAAAAACCTTCAATTAAGAGAAAAAGAGTTGCTTCAGAGGTCTTGAGAAGAAAAAGAAAATTCCAAAGAAGATACTAAACTATTACACTTTCCCTTTTTTTTAATATTTTTTTTTCATCAAAGTCTTTTATTAAATTATTAAATTTTTCATGCCAATTTAATTTTACATTTAATTTCATAAATAAAGACCCCATTCCAATAGCAGCTCTATCCATAAAAACAAATTCTTTTGGAGGTTCTATTCCGCCAATTTTTTTTAACTCTTTATAAACATTATTAGCAACATTAATTCCATAACCCTTATTGTTTTCTCCTTGTATCAATCTTTTTTTATCTTCTAATAAAGGTCCGTATATATATGAAGCCCATAAATTTAAAATTTTAATTAATTTTTTATTAATTTTTTTAAATCCCCATGATTTATATGCTTCAATTGTTAAATCTTCATCTTTCTTCTCCAGTGCATAATATAAATTTAAAACTGCTTTAACAAAACTTGTAGGAAAAAATCTCACACAACCAAAATCAAATAAATTTATATCGCCATTATTTTTAAAAGAATAGTTTCCGAAATGCGGGTCACCGTGTATAACACAAAACTTATAAAAAGGCATGTACCATGCATTAAAAATATTAGTAGCTATTTTTTCCAATAAATATTTTCTATTTTTTGAATATTTTATAACTTCGTCTAAAGTATGACCTTCAAGCCAGCTCATAGTAATCAATCTTTTTGTAGAAAATTCTTTATAAACTTTGGGAATATTTACAGATTTATCAAATTTAAAAATTTTTTCAAAAAACTTCATATTTTTTATTTCATTATCGTAATTAATCTCTTCAATTAAACGGTCTTTTATTTCTAAAAATATTTTTTTAGTTTTAATTGCTTTATTATATTTTTCAAATAATTTTAAAATTACTTCAAATTGATTTAAATCCACCTCTACAGCAGATCTCATATCGGGATATTGCAGTTTGCAAGCTACTAAATTACCATTTTTTAATTTAGCTTTATGAACCTGCCCTAATGATGCAGCATAAGAGGCTGATTTATTAAAATTTAAAAAATTATTATCCCAATTATTTCCCAATTCATTAATCATTCTTCTTTTAACAAAAAGTTCGCCCATAGGAGGTGCATGTGATTGTAATTGCATTAACTGATTTGAATACTCAGCAGGTAAAGCATCTGGTATCATGGATAAAAGTTGAGCTATTTTCATTATTGGCCCTTTGAATTCTCCAAGGTTATTTTTTAAATTTGTTGCATGTTTGTCTTTATTTATACCTAAGCCAAGTTTATTCACACCTAATCTTGTTAGTAAGCCACCTACTTGACTGGTAAGCTGCAAATATCTGTTTGCTCTTTTTGAAAAGTTATCTTTATCTAAAATATTGTTCAATTTATTAACAATTTTAAAATATAATTGATAATAAAGTATATAGAACAATTTAAATATCAATTAATGAAATGAAAAATATTGAAGAAAAATTTAATTGGAAAACATTGCCAGAACTATTTCTAGAAGAGGCAAAAAAACAATTAGATAAACCCCTTCTATGGAACAAAAAAAATAATCAATACAAATCTTATTCTTGGAAGTTGGTAAGAGAAAGAATTTTATTACTTTCATCAAAACTTATTAAACTAGGAATAAAAAAAGGTGACAAGGTTATAATTATTTCAGAAAACAACCCTAATTGGTTTATTACTGATTTCGCTATAATGCTTGCAGGAGGTGTAACTGTCCCTGCTTACACTACTTATACAAAAAAAGACTACGAATACTTAATAAAAGATAGTAAAGCAAAAATTGTTTTTGTTTCAAATAAGAAATT
>CEUZ01262569.1_pt1 | contig 17345 bp, 18 predicted proteins | sample 361511 | NCBI WGS metagenome assembly CEUZ01 (sample SAMEA2622822, study PRJEB7988) | marine metagenome | biome: marine biome (ENVO:00000447); feature: surface water layer (ENVO:00002042); material: "saline water (ENVO:00002010), including plankton (ENVO:xxxxxxxx)" | depth 5 m
TTTTTAGAGGCTTTGGAAATATCTAAAAATTATATATAAAAAAAATAAGAACTATTTATATTCTTTTAGATAAAATTATCTTATGCAAAAATATTCTATATTTAACTTGATAAAAAATGCCCTTTCTAATCATCAAAATTGGGATTTAGCCTGGAAGGATCCAACTCCCAAGAAAGAGTACGACGTTATTATTATAGGTGGCGGAGGTCATGGTTTGGCGACAGCCTACTATCTTGCAAAAGAGCATAATATTACCAATGTCGCAATCATAGAAAAAGGATGGATTGGCGGTGGAAATGTTGGAAGAAACACTACTATTATTAGGTCAAATTATATGCACGATGATAATGCTCTTTTCAGTGAATTTGGAATGGATCTATGGAGAAGAATGAGTCAGGATTTAAATTATAATGTAATGTTTTCTCCAAGAGGGATCATAAATCTAGCTCATTCAGATGCACAAATGAATGTTTATGCGAGACGTGGAAATTCAATGAGATTAAATGGAATTGATGCAATTCTTTTAAATAGAGAAGAAGTAAAAAAATTTATTCCCATGGCAGATTTTTCTGACAATGTAAGGTTTCCAATTTTTGGTGGATTAATGCAACCAAGTGCTGGAACTGCTAGACATGATGCTGTAGCTTGGGGTTATGCTCGTCAAGCAGACTCGATGGGAGTGGATATAATACAAAATTGTGAGGTAATTGGATTTGATGTATCAGCCGGGAGAATAAATGGAGTTAGAACCTCACGTGGAGATATCAAGTCAAAAAAAATAGGTTTATGTGTTGCTGGTAGCACAAATATTTTAGCAGAGAAATTAAATATGACATTGCCAATTGAAACACACCTCTTACAAGCTTGTGTTTCTGAGCCTGTTAAACCAGTATTAGACAAAGTAGTTACATTTGGAGCAGGTCATTTTTATATAAGCCAATCAGATAAAGGTGAAATGGTTATGGGTGGAGATTTAGATGGTTATAATAGTTACGCTCAAAGAGGAAATTTACCTACTTTACAACACGTACTAACAGAAGGAATTGCTATGATGCCTTTTTTAAGTAAACTAAAAATGCTTAGAACTTGGGGAGGGATAATGGATATGTCAATGGATGGCTCACCTATAATTGATAAAACTCACATTAAAGGTTTGTATTTAAATTGTGGTTGGTGTTATGGAGGTTTTAAAGCGACACCAGCATCCGGCTGGACTTTTGCTCATACTATTGCTCAAGATAGAGTTCACGAACTTAATTCAGGATATAGCTTAAATAGATTTAATACAGGTTACTTGCTTGACGAAAAAGGACTTGGTACAAAAACTTGGATTTCGTAAATGCTTCATATTAAATGTCCTCATTGTGGAATGAGATCGCAAAATGAATTTTCTTATGGAGGTGATGCTACTATCAAAAGACCTGAGCTTAATAAAGAAATATCAGATCAAGAATGGGACAATTTTGTTTATAACAGAAAAAGTTTAAGAGGAAAGCACTGGGAGTTGTGGCAACATTTATCAGGCTGTCGACAATGGATTAAAGTTGAAAGAGATACTGCTACTCATGAGATTTTTAATACCTTAAAATCTGATGAGGAAATAAAATAATGACCCAGAGTTTTAGATTGAAAAATGTTGGATTAATTAATAGAGATAAAAAACTATCTTTCAAGTTTAATGGTAAAAATTACTATGGTTATGAGGGAGATACTTTAGCTTCAGCATTAATAGCAAATGGAGTTCATTTAATTGGAAGAAGCTTTAAATATCATAGACCAAGAGGTTTTTTTGGAGCAGGGGTTGACGAACCTTATGCTGTTGTTCAGTTGTATAGAAATGGTGAAACCGAGCCCAATATTAAGGCAACAGAGCAAGAACTTTTTGAGGGCTTAAAAGCAAAAAGTGTTAATTGTTGGCCAACTGTAAATTTTGATATTGGTGCAATAAATAATTTTTTAAAAATTTTTTTACCAGCTGGGTTTTATTATAAGACATTTATGTGGCCAAAAAGTTTTTGGTATAGGATTTATGAACCATTTATAAGAAAAGCTGCAGGGTTAGGAACTGCTTCAACAGCACATGACAAAGAAAGATATGAGCACAAATATGAATACTGCGATTTACTAATTGTCGGATCTGGACCATCAGGATTAGCTAGTGCTTATGCAGCAGCAAAAAATGGAGCTAAAGTGATTTTAGCAGAAGACAAACCTAGATTTGGTGGGTCTTTATTAACAAGCGACGTGAATATTGGAAATCAATCTGGTAAAGATTGGTCAGAGGGCATTATTAAAGAACTTAAAGAGATGCCAAATGTTGTTGTAAAAAATAGATCTCAAATTTTTGGATATTATGATCACAATATGCTTGTGATGTCAGAAAAAATAAGTGACCATTTACCAAAAACTAGGAAATATCATCCAAATAAAAAACTTTGGTATATCAGAGCAAAAGAAGTTTTGATTTCATCAGGATCAATTGAAAGACCAATAGTTTTTGGAAACAATGACACTCCTGGAGTTATGCTTTCATCTGCTGCAAAAGAATATTTAAAAGTCTATGGGGTATTAGTTGGAAAAAATCCATTAATATTTACAAATAATGATAGTGGATATGAAACAGCAATTGAATTTAAAAAAAATGGAGTTGACCCAATAATTCTAGATACTAGAAAAAACCCTAACTCAGAAATTATCGAAGAAGCTAAAAATCTCAAGATTGATATAAAAAATTCATATGTGGTTGTTGCAGCACAAGGTTATAAGAAAGTTAAATCAGCAGATATTGCTAGCATCTCAGACGATAAAAAAAAATTAGGTAAAATAGAAAATATAAAATGTGACTGTATATGTGTTTCAGGTTTCTGGACACCAACTATACATTTAGCATCTCAATCAGGAAATAAAACAAAGTTTGACCAAGATATTGATGCTTTTGTTCCTGGAAATTCAAAACAAAATGAAACCTCTTTGGGTGCAGCTAACGGAATATTTTCACTTGAGGAAACATTAAAAAATTCATTTGAAGTTGGAAACAAATTATCAAAAAAAATTACGGAAATAGAAAATAAAGTCTCTATTCCAAATGTAGTAGAAAAAAAAGCGTCTATACATGATAAATTTTGGTGTGTACCATTACCGAAGGGAAAAAATTATAAACGATTTTTAGATTTTCAAAATGATGTTGCTGTTTCAGATGTTGAAATTGCATTAAGAGAAGGTTATCGATCAATTGAACATGTCAAAAGATATACCACGCTTGGTATGGCAACGGATCAAGGGAAAACTAGTAACCTTAATGGTTTGCAGCTAGTATCCGATATTGAAAGCAAAGTAGTACCTGCAGTAGGTCACACAACATTTAGACCCCCGTACACACCAGTTTCTATTGGAGCGATTGTTGGTAGAGAGGTTGGTAAACATTCAAAACCGACAAGAAAATCACCAATGCATGTTTGGCATGAAAAAAATAATGCTATATTTGTTGATGCTGGCGTTTGGTTGAGACCAAGATATTACAAAAAAGGAAATGAAAATTTATTTGAAGCATCTAAGAGAGAAGCAAAAAATGTTAGAACAAATGTTGGAGTTTGTGACGTAACAACTTTAGGAAAAATAGATGTGAAAGGTCCTGATGCAGCAGAATTTTTAAATAGAGTATATACTAATGGTTGGCTTAAGTTACCCGTCGGTAAAGCTAGATACGGTGTAATGCTTAGGGAAGATGGGATAGTAATGGATGATGGAACAACAACCAGAATTTCTGAAAATCATTATCATATGACTACTACTACTGCACAGGCAGCTAATGTGCTTTCTCATTTGGAGTATTACTTACAAGTAGTTTGGCCTGAATTGAATGTTAATGTAATTTCGACAACGGAGCAATGGGCTGGGGCAGCTATAGCAGGACCTAAATCAAGAGATTTATTACAAAAACTATTCCCGCAATGTGACGTATCTAATGAAGGACTTCCTTTTATGGGTTTTATTGAGAGTGATCTATTTGGAATTAAAGCAAGAATCTTTAGAATTTCTTTTTCTGGTGAACTTGCTTACGAAGTAAATGTTGAGTCTGATAATGGAATTTTTATGTGGGAAAAAATAATAGATAAAGGTAAGGAATTTGAAATACAACCTTATGGAACTGAAGCTCTATCAACTTTAAGAATTGAAATGGGTCACGTTGCTGGTTCCGAGTTAGATGGAAGAACTATTCCATATGATAATTCTCTAGAGGGATTGTTAAGTAAAAAGAAAGATTTTATTGGAAAAAGATCTTTAAATAGAAAAGCTTTTATAGCTGAAGATAGACAAAAAGTAGTAGGCGTTGTACCTATAGATAAAAGAACAAGCATTCCTGAGGGCTCACATTTAGTTAAAGACCCTAAAGTTAAAGCACCAAACCCTAAGTTAGGTCATATCTCAGCATCTTGTTGGAGTGTTGAATTTGATAATCCCTTTTCTTTAGCAATCTTAAAAGATGGAAAAAAAATGATAGGTCAAAAATTATTTGCGATGTCTCCATTAAAAAATAAAATTATACCTGTTGAAATTGTTTCATCACATTATGTCGATCCAAAAGGAGAAAGGGTAAGGTCATGACATCAATTTCTGCTTTAGCCAATATCCATACAAAAGGTTTATATGGTGATACCGAAAATAAAAAAGAAAAAGATTTATTAATTTTAGAAGAAAAAAAAAATTTATTAATTGTTCAAATAAGTCAATATAAAAAATCTTCTATATCTTTAGAAAATTTAAAAATAGATAATTTAAATTTTAAGAATAGAGTCTTAGATGTGAGCTCTAATGAAAATACAAGAATTATTTGGAACGCACCTAATAATTGGTTTATAATTTCTTCAAAACAAAAACTTTTAGAGGAAATTTTAAAAAATTTTGATGCAAATGACTTTGCTGTTACAGATATATCTCATTCAAGAGCCATTATTGAATTGGAAGGAAAAAATGTTAAAGAAGTTTTAAAAAAAGGATGTCCCTTTAATTTTAATGATTTGAGAAAAAACAATAGTTTAAATTCAACTTTTAATGGGATTGCAGTTACAATTGATATGTTAAAAGAAGATCCTTTTAAAGTTAGAATACTAACGTTAAGAAGCTTTGGTGAGTCATTATATCATTCTATTTCAGACTCTTGTTTAGAATATGGTTACAAAAGTATTTAGAATTAATTTTTTCTTGTAGCAACATAAACACCAAAAGTAGCTATAATAAAACCTACAATATCTAAATTATTTAAGGTTTCATTTAAAAATAACCATGCAATTATAGCTGTAGTTGCTGGTATTAAAAAAAATATAGATACAGTTTTACTAGCTGAATTTTTTTTTATTAAAAACATTAAAATTGTAAACGCTCCAAATGATACTAGAAATATTTGGTGGCTCATAGCCATTAAAAAGGTTGTATTTAAGTTAATATATGGATCAATAAAAAATATTAAGATTAACAGATGAAATAAACAACCACCAATTGCCTGGTATAGATTACTAACAGATAAAGGTAAATTATTTGAAATTTTTTTTTGTAATATTGTTGAACTTGTAATAGCAATTAATGCTATAAAAGACGATATTATTCCTATTAATGGTAAATCATTCCCAATATCAAATCCCAAAACTAACAATGCACCAACAAAACCTAAAAATATTCCAACCCATTGTTTGAATGAGACAGTTTCATTTAAAATTTTGCTTGCTAAAATATTAGTTAAAATTGGTTGTAAAGTAACTATTAATGCAGTTACACCAGTTGGCATTCCAATTGAGACAGAATAAAAAACACCACCTAGATAAAATCCGTGAAATAACACTCCAGTAAAAAGATGAGGTAAAAAAATTTTATAATTAATATAAATCTTTTTATTGGAATAAATTGTAAAAAAAAAAAAACCAATAGCTACAAAAAAAAATCTAAAAGCTAAGGCAGAAAAAGGATCACTATTATCTATTATAGGTTTTGTTGTAACAAAAGCTGAAGACCATAAAAGTATGAAAATAAATGGAAAAATTTTAATCATTTTTACTTATAGATTAAATTTCATTGTAAATTGAGCAATTTTACAGTCATAATGAACACTTTCGAGCTTGAGTTGTATTTTTTTATAATATTTAATATGATTCAGAGAAGTATGTTTTTAAAAAAAATTATAAGTTTAGGACTATTATTAATTCTATTAAATGGGTGTGCTCAAAGCACTGCTTTATTGGGGCCAGCCTATACGCTTGGATCTACTGGAAATGTTCTACAAGCAGGATTGAGTTATGGTTCTGATCAAATAGTAACTATGAAAACAGGCAAAAGTATTGGGCAAAATTTAGTAGAAAATTTTAAGGAAGATAAGGAAGAAGAGAAATTACGTAACCTTTTGATGATTCGAATCACAGAGGTTAGAAAAAAATTAAATCTAACAAATTAAATACAACTCAGAAGCTAAAAAAAAATAGGTAAAAACTAATTTTAGTCAATTTTAGTTATTGTCTTAAAGATCAAAACACATAAAAGAATATAAGTTTGATTCTGTTAAAATGAAAAAAATTTATATTTTATTAATATTGCTTAATGGTTGTGTGCAAAATACCGCTCTTTTAGGGCCGGCTTATACACTTTCATCTACAGGTAATGCTTTACAAGCAGGGCTATCATATGGAACAAGCTATGCCGTTAAACAAATAACAGGAAAGTCTCCATCTGAAAATGCTGAAATCATATTAGAAAAAATTGAAGAGAGAGCTGACACCGAAGAAGACCCAAATATTTTTTTTAAAACTGTTAAAAAACATATAGAGAAATCAAAAACGACTGATACTTTAACTATTCAATAATATTCAAAGATAACGTTTCCGAATTACCTGATTCTTTAGACCAAAGCTCATAACTTTCACACATTCTCCATAAGTAATCAAAAGCACGCTGTGAAGTTTCAAGAGGAAAAGAGCTTTTTGCATAATATAATTCTGGATATTTAAATAATTGTTTAGTAGTCATATCTTTTTGTATTTTTAAAAGCTTGATAGTTTCATCTGGAATTTTTTCGCCCGTATCTTGATCAATGTATTTTTTATTTTCTAAATCTCTAAACCAATTATCATGAAATTTACCACTACTTATATCATTATATAATTCAGTGCCTATAAATCCTTCAATTGCGTCTATATTCGAGATATCTGGATTTTTCTTTTTTATACTAGCTATATTTCGGTAAATAATTTCTGCCAAATATATGACGTAGGGTTTTTTTTTTATTTTATTCACAGCTTTTTTTATATTTAAGCATTGATGATGTGGCTAATATTAAGTTAGGATCTAAAAATATTTTTGATAATTTTACTTTTTTAAAAGATTTAAATGCAAAAATAGCTATTGGTAGCTCTGTGCAACCAAGAATAATTTTTTTACATTTTTTTTTAAGCAAATAATTTATTGCTGGTTTAATAGATTTTTCTGCTAATTTTATATTTCCCATTTTTACATATTTAATGGTTTTATTTACAGATTTTGTTTGAATAGTTTCTGATGGCTTAAGTAATATAAAATTTTTTGTGAAAAGTTTATCGTAAATTTTGGTTTTTAAGGTGCCCTCTGTTGCAAGAAGACCAATTTTAGAATTTTTTTTACATTTTTTTTTTGTATGAAAAAAAACTTCTTTAGGCATATTTACTATTGGTATGTTAATTTTTTTTTGAAGATCTTTATACCAATAATGAGCTGTATTGCATGGTATTACAATAAATTTGCATCCACTTTTTTCCAGTAATTGACAACCTTTTAATAAACTTTTTAAAACAGTATTATACTTAACAAGATTTTTTTTATTTTTTCTTAAATTTGAAAATATCTTTGTTTGAACACCTATTGACTCTGGTCTTCCAGGAATATTTGATTTATTGTAAAGCATAAATAAAGGATATTCTTGATCAATCTTTCCTCTATTAAGCATAGCTAATTTGTTACAAAAATCTAAACCAGCTTGAGTTCCCATTCCGCCTAAAATACCAATCATAAATATAATTATTTTTGTTTAAATGTTCTAAATTTTAAATGAATAAACTTTGTTATTTTTCTTTTAGACATAAGTGATATATTCAATGATTATTAGTTAATTTTAAATATGCAAGATATATTTGTAGAGGATGTTGGAAATGGAACTCCTTTAGTTTTAGTACATGGATTTTTAGGCTCATCTGATATGTGGGGTCCTCAAATTAAATTTTTTCAAGACAATTTTAGAGTTATTGCACCGGCATTACCAGGTTTTGGCAAAAGTTGTAATTTGAAATCTTGTAATACAATAGAGTGCATGGCTAAATCAATACTATATTCATTGGATAAGAAAAATATAAAAAACTTTAATTTATTAGGTCATTCCATGGGCGGTATGATAGCACAAGAAATAGTAAAATTATCAGCTAGAAAAATATTAAAATTAATATGTTATGGCACCGGTCCAAGAGGAAATATTCCTGGTAGATTTGAAAGCATCGATGAGTCTAGAGAAAAGTTAAAAGTTGATGGCTTAAAAATTACTGCTGATAGAATAGCAAAAACTTGGTTTGTGGAAGAAGATCAAGCAGAATATTTTTATTTATGTAAAGAAGCTGGAACTCAAACATCAATCGAAGCCGTAGATAATGGATTTATTGCAATGAAAAATTGGAGTGGAGTTGAAAATTTGAAAAATATTAAAAATGAAACGTTGATAATTTGGGGAAATAAAGATCGTGCTTATAATTTCAATCAAGTAGAAACATTAAATAAAAATATTCACAATAGTGATTTAAAAATTATTGAAGATTGCTCACACAATGTTCACCTAGAAAGACCAGATCACTTTAATATTATTGTAGATAAATTTCTTAGAAAAAAATGAGAGGTATTGGCTGAAATTTTAATTAAATTATAAAAATAATTTAATTAAAAAATTACAGCCAATAGAAAGTGTGAAAATTATGCAGTTTTTAAATTTACCGCAGAAGGACCTTTAGGTCCATCTTGAACATCAAAAGTCAAAGCTTGACCTTCATCTAAACCATTCATACCAGCATCTCTCACTGCTGAAACATGAACAAATACATCTTTTTCTTTATCTTCTCTTTCAATAAAACCAAAACCTTTGGTTGGATTGAACCATTTTACTTTTCCTTGTAGACTCATATTTATTTTCTTACTTTTTGTTACGTTACTTTTATTACTTATAATTAAGCAATGTACGCTTTGTTTAGATTTATTAGGGTTTTGTCAACAAAATTAAATTAAATTAAATAACTAAAAGTCTAATTGTTGTTAATTAACAATGTCATATAAACAGAATTGACATCTTTTTTATAATGAGAAAAAGGATCGCAGGTCTTAAAACCACACTTAATAAATAACTTTCTGGCCGCTAAAAAAAATTCTCCAGCACCAGTTTCTAAGCTCAATCTTTTAATTCCTATCTTTTTTGCTTCATTTATCAAATGATTAATAATTTTTAACCCATTTCCTTTACTCCTAAATTCATCACTAACTCTAATTGATTTAAATTCACCATGCTCTTTACTTAAAAATTTAATAGCCCCACATCCCATTAAATTATTCTCTTCCCATAAACTCCAAAATTTTATGGAAGCATCTTTTAAACCAGATATATCAAGAACATGAGCGCTTCCTTCTGGAGATACCGATCTTAATTCAATAAAATGCTTATCGAGAAGTTCATGAACTTTAGGGTTATCAAAATTACCTTGTATTGATTTTAACATTTATCTTATTTTTTATTTCTGGAGTATAGTTAAATGACCCATTTTTCTTTTTTCCTTAATTTCTTTTTTATGATAGTCAAAAAAAAATTCATTTTTTGTAAAGTTTTTATTTCTATAATTATTAATTTGATTTCCAATTATATTTATCATCTTAGCATTAGATAATTTTTTTAATGGAATTTGTTCTAATCCGCAAACGGCTCGTATATGATTTTCAAATTGGCTAATATTATAAGCATTCATTGTTAAATGTCCTGAATTATGGACTCTCGGAGCTATTTCATTAACGTAAAGATTATCATTTCTGTCAATAAAAAATTCAACACATAAAGTTCCAATATATTTAAGTTCCTCAGAAAGTTGTATCGCCCATAATTTAGAAAGTTGTAAAAGTTTTTCATTAATACTAGCTGGTATTGTAGACTCTTTTAATATCTGATCTTCATGTATATTTTCAATTGGTTCATAAATCTCATATTTTTCACTGCTAAATCTTGTAATGATTATTGATATTTCTTTTTTTAGTTTGACTAATTTTTCTAAAATATAGCCTTTTGAAAAATCAATATCTAAACCTTTTACATCTGTTGTTGAATTAATTAAATATTGTCCTTTCCCATCATATCCAAGGGTCGTGGTTTTGAGTAAGCCAGGGAGAAAATCTTGTAAAGCATCAATTTGAGACTTTTTTTCAATAGAAATATATTTGGTAGTTCTGATATTTAACTTATTTATAAAATCTTTTTCAGCTAACCGATGTTGAATAATTCTATTTATTGATGGCTTGGGTAAAACTGGTTTTAATTTATTAATTTTATTTAAAGTTTTATAGGGAATATTTTCGAATTCATAAGTAATAATTTCTACTTCATTTACAAATTCATTTATTTTTCGATGATTATCATACTTGCCATAAATAAATTTATCCGAAAATCTTTGCGCTGGAGATTCTTTGTCATCAGAAAAGATTACAGTTCTAATATTTATTTTTTTTGCTGCTAAAGCTAGCATGCTACCTAATTGACCACCACCTATGATACCTAAAGTAAGTTTTGACATATTAAAATTATTTAGGTCTTTTTTTAACTGACTTACTTTGGTTTGATAACCATTTTTTGAGATTATTTTTAACTTTAGGGTCATTAAGTGAAATTATAGATGCAGCTAATAATGCAGAATTAATTGCTCCATCCTCACCTATCGCTAATGTTCCAACAGGGATGCCTTTTGGCATTTGTGCAATCGAAAGAAGACTATCTAAACCTTTAAGTTTTTTACTTTCAATAGGAACTCCTAAAACTGGAAGAGACGTTAAAGATGAAATCATTCCTGGTAAATGAGCAGAACCTCCTGCTCCAGCAATAATAACACCTATACCGTTTCTTTCAGCATTTCTTGCAAATTCATACATTCTTTTAGGAGTTCTATGAGCTGATATTATTCTAGTCTCAAATTTAACATTTAATAATTTAAGCATTTTTTGGCATAGTTTCATCGTTTTAAAGTCAGACTGGCTTCCCATGACTATAGAAACTTTATATGATTTATTCTTAAGCATTAGGCGTTAATTTTTTTCACCTAAATGGTTATTTCAAATTAAAGCTTATATTTCAATAAAATTATAGAATTTATGCAGCTTATTGATATTCTTAAATTTTAATAAAAATAAATGAATTTTAAGATTGATAATTTACAGTATTGCAATTGGTCTAGAAAAATCTTTAAAATAAACAGAGAAGCTGAATTAGACGCTGTTCATGTAACGATTGTTTATCATGAAGATTTTGACGAATTACAAAAAGTAATTGATAGTTGGCATCAGCATTTCAAAGAAAATTCAGACTTAATTTTTTTAGGTAAGGATTTTAAAGATATTGAAAAGGCAAAAAAAGAAAATAAGACAGCAATTTTTTTTGGTTTTCAAAACTGCTCACCAATTGAGGATGATATAAGTTTAGTTGAAAAAGTTTACAGTCAAGGATGCAGATTTATGCAGCTCACATATAATAATCAATCTTTATTAGCTACTGGATGCTATGAAAAGGTTGATAGTGGAGTTACTAATTTCGGAAGAGAAGTTATTAAAGAGATGAATAGAGTGGGTATTGTAATTGATATGTCGCATTCAGCCGAACAAAGCACTTTGGATGCAATAGATATTAGTGAGAAACCGATTGCAATTACTCATGCAAATCCAAAGTTTTGGCACTCAGCAAAAAGAAATAAATCAAATGATTTATTAAAAACTTTAGCTGATAGCGGAGGAATGTTAGGTTTATCTTTGTATGCACATCATTTAAAAAACGGAACTAATTGTACTTTAGAAAGTTTTTGTGAGATGACTGCTAAAACAGCAGAAGTTATGGGTGTAAAAAATATCGGAATTGGAAGTGACCTATGTTTAGAGCAACCCGATAACATTGTAGAATGGATGAGAAATGGAACATGGACAAAGGTAAAAAACTATGGAGAAGGTTCAAAAAATAAACCTGGATTTCCGAAACAACCAGATTGGTTTTTAGACGCAAGAGGTTTTAAAAATTTAAATTTTGGATTAAAAAAAGTCGGATTTAATAATGAAGAAGTAGACGGAATATTAGGCAATAATTGGTATAATTTTTATAAAGGTATTAATTAATGGAAGTTCAATTAAGAAATCCGAATGTAATCATGAAGTTATCTAGATTGGGTTCTTTTCATCAGTCAAAATTATCTTTTTTAAGAAGTTTCCTTAAAGAATTTAAAGACTGGGAATATAAAAGAGACTTATTTGATATTAATGAATTTGGTTATGGCGTAGCAATCTATTCTTTTAAAAAAGATCAAAGAGTTTACTCTTTGATTTGTTTTGCTAACGAGCTTAATGAAAATGAAAGATCTGATAGAGTTATTGCTACAAAATGGGATGCAGCTTTTACATTATTTGATGGAGTTCCAAAAAAACATGATATTGAAAGACTAAAAAATGAGGTACCTAAACAAGAAGTAGGAAGACTTTCATATAAAGAATTAACATTATCAAGAGCCAATAAATCATTACGACTATTTAATCATGTAGTAGATTGTTTAAGTGAAGGTAATCAACCCGATTTAAATTTGTTATTAAAAGTTGGTTATCTTTATAGAACAACTGCAGTTTATGGCTCAGGGAAGTTTGGTTTAGCCGACAGATTTAGAATTAAAAATAGAAAAGAAATATATGGTCCTTTTCGTCTTGAAATGATGCTGGTGTATTTGGTAAGACAGTTTACATTTGATCAAGTAAATCATGTTGCAAAAAATAAGAATCCCAAAAAAGCTGTAAATTTAGATCCTGAAATTTGTAGAAATCTTGGGATAGGTAATTCCACTGGATTAGGAATGGCACCTTTCATAGTGAATCATCCTACGCTTTTAAATAATTGGATTTATGCAAGAGAAACAGCTTTAAAAAAAATTAGAGAAATTAAAAATGTGAAAAATAAAGATCAAGACTTATTTAAAAAATACCTTAAAAAATCTTTGAAAAATATAACATCCTGGAATACAGAGAGCGTATATCAACAAAAAAAAATTAAATCATTGTTAAAGGATTTACATTTATTTATTGATTTCATTGAAACTAAATTTAATTTTTCTGAGGAATATGCCTTTAATAATATTTACCTGTGGTTAGAAAAAAATACTGGAGATGAATGTATAGAGTATATTGTTTCAATGATGATGGAGCCTTATGATGATATAATAAATCCTTTAGTTAATCAGATGAGTTCTGAGGAAGAAAAATATTTTACCATACCCACAAATAGAACTGTTATTGAATTAAAAGAAATATTAGAAAATAAATATTCTAAAATATTAAATATAGATTTTTCAAAAAATGAAAATAATCAAAATTTTTGGTTTATATCGAAAAATAAGGAGGAGCCAAGATTAGCAGATAGATTTTTGGATAATGGGTCAGAGTTAGAGCAACCATTAGCTATAGCAAGAGATATAAATAATCTTTACAACAAACTTTCAGTATTCAAAAACAGTTCAACGATAGATATATTTTTAGCTAAATGTCCAGAATTTAGACATGTTGTAAGGAGAGCCTTTATAGTTGAAAAATTTCCTTATTCTGAAATTCAAGATAATACTATAGGGAAATCGATAGTACCGATTGACATGTTAAGATTAAAGCTATCTTTTTTTGGAGCTTTAAAATTTGATCCTAGATCAGACAAATGGTTACGAATATGCATGTTTCAAGGAGCACCATTACCTAAGCAACTAAAAAATTATGATGATCAGTGGGTGTATAATTAAAATTAAATGAAATCATTAAGTGAAATTGAAACGGTATCCAAAAGATCAACAAGAGCGGCTGGATATTCTTGGGGTATAGCTGAAGAAGTGGGAAAAAATATTAGAATGCTAGAGATGCTTGGATTGCCAGGTATAAAAAATTTAAATCATTATTTTAAATCTAGGAGACAAAAAAATTTTGAAAATTTGAATCTTATTTGCAATGAGAATAAAAATGATATTTTAGAATTTTGTCCTATTATAGCTGGATTAAGTTTTTTAGATCAGTCAAGAGCTTTAGAAAACTTAAATCTGATAAAATTTGAAAAGATAGCATATCCATTATTATTCCTACCATTTATTAGTAGAGCCTCTGAAGTTATTGGAAAAAAAATACAATTAAAAATAGATAATAAAATATTTTTATTAAATTATAATCACAGTTTATATTCAAATTCATCTGAAGAGGGAATAATTGAAATAGGAAATAATATTTCAATTAATTTTAAAGAAAATAAAGATTCTTTTGAAGAAAAAGAATGGAAAGAACTTTATAAATTTTCAGAAGAAACATTTGTCGAAGAAGATGAAAAATCAAAATTAAAAAGTGCTGGAGCAGGTTTGACTGATAATGATTAAGTTAATAAATAAATTTTTTTTTATATTAACTTTAATTATTATTTTAGCTATTGTTTACTTAAGTTTTTTTGGAATAAAGACAAATAAATTTAATGACATAATTTTAGAAAATATTCTAAAAATTAATAAAAATTTAGAACTGTCTTTAAACGATGTAAATTATTTTTTAAATCCTTTAAAACTAACTATTAAAATATCAACTAAAAATCCAAAAATATTAATATCTGATAGCAATTTAGATATAAAAAATATTAAAACTGAAGCATCTTTAATATCTTTAATAAAAGGTGACTTCTTTATTGATGATTTAAATTTATCAACAAGAGAGATTAATATTAAAGATGCAATTTCACTCGCAAAATTATTTCAAAACTCTCCCCAACTCTTTTTATTGGATAATATAGTAAAAGAGGGCAAAATATCTGTAAATATTATCCTAAATTTTGATCCAGAAAAAAAAGAAATAAAAGATGATTACATAATTGAGGGATTTATAAAAAAAGCAAAACTTAATATTTTTAATCAATATAAAGCTAGAGATTTAAGTTTTGCATTTAATATTGTTAAGGGAGAATATCTACTAACTAATATAGAAACTAATTTTAATAAAATTAGATATGTTTCTGAATTTATTGAAATAAGAAAAAAGAATCAGTCATTTTTAGTCAAAGGAAATGTTATTAATAATCTAGAAAATTATGATTTTCAAAATATTAAATGGTTAATTGGTAATTTTTTAAATGAATCAGATATTAAAGATTTAAGATTTGGATCTAAAAATAATTTTTCATTTACTTTAAACAAAAAATTTAAACTTAATGATTTAAAATTAGATACAAATTTAGATATAAAAAGTATTACTATAAATAAAAAATTATCTTTTTTAAAAAATTACTTTCCTAATTATACAAATCAAATTAATTTTGCAAATCATAAAATTAAAATTGAATTTTCAAAAAATAAATTAGATATCAAAGGTGAAGGTGATTTAATCTTAAATGACTCAAAAGATCAACTTACTTATAAAATCGTTAAAAAATCGGATCAACTTCTGTTTGATACATTAATAAATATCAAAAATAATCCTTTAAATATTAATATTTTAGATTTTATCAAAAAAGAAAATGTAGAGTCAAATTTATCTTTAAAAGGAATAAAAAAAAAGAATAAGGATATATTGTTTGAATTAATTTCTTTAGATGAAAATAAAAATCAAATCAAATTAAAGAATTTATTAATTAATAAGAACTCGAATATTATGGATTTAGAGTTAGCAAACATTAATTATACAAATAACAATAAAATTTTAAATCAGCTTGAATTTAAAAGAATTAAAAAACAGTATATAATTGAGGGAAAAAATTTTGATGCTTCAAAAATTATTAATAGAATCTTAGACTCTAGTAAAAGTAATTTATCTTTATTTAAAAATTTTAATCCAAAAATTAAGATTGATTTGAAAAGAACATATATTGATAAAGATAATTATATGAATAATCTTTCAGGATATTTAAACTTCAAAGATAACAAAATTAATGAACTAAATTTAAAATCAGTTTTTCAAAATAAAAAAAAGATAAATTTATCAATCGAAACTAACAATAAAAATGAAACAACAACAAAACTATTTTCTAGTTATCCAAAACCTTTAGTTGAAAAATATGATTTTATTAAGGGTTTTGAAGAAGGTAATTTAAATTTTTATTCCTTAAAACAAAAAAACAAGTCACAATCTGTACTAATTATTAATAATTTCAAAGTAAAAGAAGTACCAGTACTGGCAAAACTATTAAGTTTAGCCTCACTTCAAGGAATATCTGATCTCTTAACCGGAGAAGGTATTAGATTTACAGATTTTGAAATGAGTTTTTCTAATGAAAAAGATTTAATCAAGATTGAAGAAATATATGCAATTGGGCCCGCAATATCTTTGCTTATGAGTGGTTACATTGAGAAGGATAAATTAATTAGTTTAAGAGGAACTCTAGTTCCTGCGACGACAATTAATAAAACTATAGCAACAATACCTTTATTAGGAAAAATATTAATTGGAGACAAGACAGGTGAAGGAGTTTTCGGAGTTAGTTTTAAAATTAAAGGTCCTCCAAAAGATTTGAAGACAACAGTAAATCCCATCAAAACATTAACACCAAGATTTATAACAAGAACACTAGAAAAAATTAAAAAACCTAATTAAATCAATTTTAATATAACGTGTTTTTTCTTTCCATGAGAAAGTTTAAGCATTTTTTTATTATCAAAGAGATCTATAGATATATTTAATTTTTCATCATCGACAGCTATATTATTCAATTTTATACCCTTATTTTTAATTGTTCTTCTTACCTCACTTTTAGAATTTAATAATTTAGCAGTAACAACTAAGTCTACAATACTTAAACCTTTAGATAAATTTTTTGAATCTATATTTATAATAGGCAAATCATCACCAATAGATCTTTCTTCAAAAATATTTTTTGCTGTTTTTTCTGCTTTGGTAGCAGCAGCCTTTCCATGTAATAATGAAGTAGTCTCATTTGCCAAAATAATTTTTAATTTATTAATATTTTCATTTTTAAATTTTTCTATTTTGTCTAATTCTAAATCTGTAAACATTTTTAAAAATTTTATTACATCTCTATCATCAGTATTTCTCCAAAATTGCCAATAATC
>CEUZ01030444.1_pt1 | contig 17333 bp, 14 predicted proteins | sample 361511 | NCBI WGS metagenome assembly CEUZ01 (sample SAMEA2622822, study PRJEB7988) | marine metagenome | biome: marine biome (ENVO:00000447); feature: surface water layer (ENVO:00002042); material: "saline water (ENVO:00002010), including plankton (ENVO:xxxxxxxx)" | depth 5 m
GCTTTCATAGGCATATTCACTGCACTATTAACAGCAATTTATTCATGGCGTTTAATTTTTAAAACCTTCCATGGAAATTATAAAAATAAGGATTTAAAAATCGAAACAATGCACGAGTCTCCTTATATTATGATAATACCATTAATTATTCTTGCAATTGGTTCTGTTCTAGCTGGCATTTTATTTAAAGATTTATTTATTGGATATAATAGTTCGGAATATTTTTGGCAGGATTCTATTAAGTTTCTAGTCCCACTTAGCAAAGATCATCCACCATATTGGATTGTCTACGCAACTCCTTTGTTAGTAATTTTATCAATCCCTATATCATATTACCTTTTTGTAAAAAATAAAACTATTACGAATTGGTTAGTTGAAGAAAACAAACCTTTGTATAATTTTTTTTTTAATAAATGGTACTTCGATGAATTATATGATTATATTTTTGTTCGTCCTTCAAAAAGATTTGGATTCTTTTTATGGAAAAGTATTGATATTAATATAATTGATAAGTTTGGACCTGATGGAATATCAAATTTAATTAAAAAGTTTTCAATCAAAGCGGTTAAATTTCAAAGTGGATACATTTATCAATATGCATTCGTTATGCTTTTAGGTTTTACAGCATTATTAACTTATCTGATTGTTTCATAATGAATTTTCCAATTTTATCATCTATTATTTTATTACCATCAGTAGGAGCATTTTTTATTTTTATAACCAAATCAAACGAGAGTTCCAATTTTAACAATGCAAAATATGTAGCTGTATTTACTTCTTTTGCAAATTTTATAATAGCACTCTATCTTTGGTATATTTTCGATCCCAATATATCTGCTTTTCAATTTGTTGAAAATCGAATTTGGCTAGATGGTTTTATCAATTATCAAGTTGGTATAGACGGAATATCAATTTTATTCATTATCCTTACAACATTCATAACACCATTATGCATTGTTTCAGTTAATAAAAATATTAATACAAAATTAAAAGAATTTTTAATAGCCATACTATTAATGGAAAGTTTAATGTTAGGTGTATTTTGTTCTTTGGACTTAGTAATTTTTTATCTTTTTTTTGAGGGCGGCCTTATACCAATGTTTTTAATTATCGGAATTTGGGGTGGCCCTAAGAGAGTTTATTCTGCATTTAAGTTTTTTTTATTCACATTACTTGGATCAGTTCTAATGTTGGTCGCAGTTATTTCAATTTACTGGATGAATGGTACTACAAATATTATAGATTTATATAATTTGGGTATAGATGCTAAGTATCAAAATTTACTTTGGTTAGCTTTTTTTAGTTCTTTTGCTGTAAAAACTCCTATGTGGCCTGTTCATACTTGGTTGCCAGACGCTCACGTTGAAGCACCTACTGCTGGGTCTGTCCTTTTGGCTGCAATTTTACTTAAGATGGCTGGTTATGGTTTTATTAGATTTTCAATTGGACTGTTTCCTTTAGCTTCAGAATATTTTGTTCCGTTAATATATACTTTAAGTTTAATTGCAATAATTTACACTTCTTTTGTCGCCTTGATGCAGGAAGATATGAAAAAGTTAATTGCATATTCATCAGTAGCACATATGGGATTTGTTACTCTGGGAATTTTTACAATGACACAGCAAGGTTTAGAAGGAAGTATTATTCAGATGATTAGTCATGGGTTAGTTTCAGCAGCGTTATTTTTATGCGTTGGAGTGGTTTATGAAAGAATGCATTCTAGATTAATTAAAACTTATGGAGGAATTGTAAGTTTAATGCCTAAATATGCCGTTTTATTTATGATATTTACGCTTGCAGCAATTGGATTGCCTGGAACGAGTGGTTTTATTGGGGAGTTCTTAATATTAATGGGTGCATTTAAAAAGAGTTTTTTAGTAGCGTTCATCGCTAGTTTTGGAGTAATTTTAGGAGCAGCTTATATGCTTTGGTTATATAAAAGAGTTATTTTTGGCAAACTTATTAATAAAGATTTGCTTAAAATGATAGATTTAAATAATTCTGAAATTTTTATTTTGATATCATTAGCTATACCGACTCTATTTTTCGGTTTTTATCCAGAACCTTTGCTAAACACAGTCAATGTTTCGATTAGTAATTTGATTGAAACCTATAACTATCAAATATTATTAAACAAGTAAAATGGAAAACATTAATTTTATATTACCAGAAATTTTTATTTCATTAAGTATAATGTTTTTATTATTAGCTGGTGTTTTTAAAAAAAACAGCTCAAGTTTAGTTTTTTCCTTGTCGATAATATCCTTAATAATTTCTTTGGGTCTAATAATTAATTTCCCTACCGGGCAAGAATTTTTTTTATTTAACGATAGTTATAAAATAGATCAATTATCTATTTTTATGAAAATTGCTTCAATTCTTGCAGGTATTTTTGTTTTAATAAGCTCTTACAATTATACAAAAATAGAGAAAATATCTAAGATAGAATATCCTATTTTAATTTTATGTGCAATTTTAGGCATGTTAGTAATGATTGGATCTTATGATTTAATTGTTTTTTATATTGGTTTAGAATTACAATCCTTATCATTATATGTTTTGGCAGCATTTAATCGAAATAGTTTAAAATCGTCTGAAGCTGGATTGAAATATTTTGTTTTAAGCGCTTTATCATCCGGAATCCTTTTGTACGGTTGTTCTTTAATTTATGGTTACTCTGGATCAACAAATTTTAATTTAATATCTGAAAATATTATACTTTCAGATTATGGAAATGTTTTTGGTTTAGTTTTTATTTTAGCTGGATTAGCATTTAAAATATCTGCTGTTCCATTTCATATGTGGGCACCTGATGTATATGAAGGTTCACCAACATCAGTAACTTTATTTTTTGCAATAGTTCCAAAAATTGCAGCTTTAACTGTATTTATAAGGTTTTTATATGTACCTTTTGTAAGCTTGATTGATCAATGGCAAACAATAATAATTTTTTTATCAATAGCTTCAATGATATTTGGAGCAATAGCAGCGATAGGACAAAAAAATATAAAAAGACTTATTGCATATAGCTCAATCGGTCATATGGGATACGCATTAGCTGGTTTAGCAGTTGGAACAAACTCAGGAATACAAAATTCAATTATTTATATATGCATTTATGTAGTAATGAATTTGGGAATTTTTTGCTGTTTATTTATGATGAAAAGAAATGATCAATTTTTTGATAATTTAGATGATTTATCAGGTTTATCAAAAAATCACCCATTAATATCACTTTCATTGCTAATATTATTATTTTCTTTAGCTGGCATTCCTCCTTTAGCTGGTTTTTTTGCAAAATTTTATATTTTTATTTCTGTAATAGAAAAATCAATGTACTTTTTGGCAATCGTAGGCCTTGTATCTACTGTTATTTCAGCTTTTTATTATTTAAGAGTTATTAAAATAATATATTTTGATCCACCAAAAGAAAAATATGATGAAGTTAAATTTATAGGACTTAGAATTTCTTTAGTTTTATCTACAATTTTAGTTTTATTATATTTTGTATATCCAAGCGGTCTGATCAATTTAGTTTCAAAAATAATAATAATTTAATGATAATTAAACAGTTTAAATTTAAATTAGTTGGCAGTACTAACAATGTAGCTATTAATTTAATCAAATACAAAAAATTAAAAGTTGGAGCTATTTTGGCGGAAAGACAAAATAAAGGTAGGGGGCAAAGAGGAAAAAAATGGATTTCTTATAAAGGAAATTTTTTTGCTTCTTTTTTTTACAGTTTAGAAAAAATAAATTTGTCTTTACAGCAACTTACACTAATAAATGCAAAGTTGACTAAAAAGATAATATCACGTTATTACAGAAATAATGTTAAAATAAAATTACCTAACGATATTTTAATAAATGAAAAAAAAATATGTGGAATTTTACAAGAAACTATAGAAATGAATGGTGTAAAATTTTTAATTGTTGGCATAGGTTTAAATTTGATTAAAAGTCCTAATATTTCATCATATCCAACTACTAATTTATATGAATTAACAAAAAAAAAAATAAGTGCTAATAGCGTTTTTCATGAATTTTTATTTATATATAAAAATTTTTTAAAAAATAAAAGGATTAAATGATTTTAATTGGTGATATCGGTAACAGTGAAACAAAAATTTGTCTTGTTAACTCTAAATACAAGATTCTTAAAAGATTAATTTTACCTACAAAAAAAATTAATAAAACTTTTTTATTCAAAAAATTTAATTTAATGGTTAAAAAAAAAAATATTATAAAAAAATCTTTATTTTGTAGCGTTGTTCCTGATAAATTTACAATAATTAAATCTTATATACAGAAGAACTTTAATTCTAAATGTTATGAATTAAAAAATTTAAATTTGAACAAAATAATAAAAATAAAAGTTGACAAAAAACAAGTCGGGTCTGATAGATTGGCAAATTCAATAGCTGTAATGTCAAAAAAAAATTTTATTATCCTAGATCTTGGAACTGCAACTACTTTTGATGTTGTTATAGGAAATGTTTATAATGGTGGTGTAATTGCTCCCGGTATTAACATTTCTCTAAATACCTTAATAAAAAAAGCAACGCTTATTCCACAAATTAATTTAAAAAAAATAAAAACTGTTGTTGGTAAAAATACTTTAACCGCTGTCAGGTCTGGTTTTTTTTGGGGATATGTGGGCCTAATTAATAATATTATTGAATTAATTAAAAAAGAAACTAAAAAGTCTTTTAAAATTATAATAACTGGAGGATATTCAAGTTTATTTGTTAATTCTTTAAGATCCAAAATTTTTATTGATAAAGATATTACTTTGAAAGGCCTGATAAGAACAGCTAAATTTTTTAATTTTTAATATATGCAAGAACAATTATTGTTTTGTCCACTTGGTGGTTCTGGAGAAATTGGGATGAATATGAATTTATTTGCTTATGGTAAACCTGATAATCAAAAATGGATCATGGTAGATATAGGGGTAACTTTCGCAGATGATAGTTTACCTGGAATAGATTTAATTTATCCTGACCCTGGTTTTATAATTGATAGAAGTGAAGATCTATTGGGAATAATTTTAACTCATGCACACGAAGATCATATAGGAGCTATAGCACATATATGGCCTCAAATTAAATGTAAGATTTTTTCTACACCCTTTACTGCAGCTCTTATAAGTGAAAAATTTAAAGAGAAGAGAGTTGATATTGGCAACAATCTAAAAATAGTTGATTTGAATGGAACAGTTGATTTAAAACCATTTAAAATAGAGTTCATTACTTTAACGCACTCGATATTAGAACCTAATGGGTTACGAATTGAAACACCGGCAGGAAATATTTTACACACCGGCGACTGGAAATGCGATCCTAATCCTTTAATTGGAGATAAAATTGATTCAAAAAGATTAAAAGCAATAGGAGAAAAAGGAGTTCTTGCTATGATTTGCGACTCTACAAATGTTTTTAGCATAGGAAGGGCTGGATCTGAATTAGATGTTAGAAATAGTTTGTTAAATATTATGAGTCGGTTAAAAAAAAGAATTATAGTCACATCTTTTGCATCAAATGTTGCTCGAATGGAAACAATCTTCTTTTGTGCAAAAAAACTTGGAAGACAAATTTCATTAGTTGGAAGATCTATGCATAGAATATATAAAGCTGCCAAACAATGTGGTTATTTAAAAGATGTTATAGAGCCAATTGATCCTAGAGATGCAAAAAAAATATCAAGAGATAAAATAATTTACCTTTGTACAGGGAGCCAAGGTGAACCTATGGGAGCTATGATGAGAATAGCAAGCTATGTTCATCCAGACGTTAACATTGATAAAGATGATGCAGTAATTTTTTCTTCAAAAATTATTCCAGGAAATGAAAAAAAACTTTATAAGTTGCATAATCAACTAGTAAGAGAAGGCATAGAAGTAATTTCAGAAGAAAATGAATTTGTACACGTGTCAGGACATCCAAACAGAGAAGATCTTAAAGATATGTATAACTGGGTCAAACCTAATGCTGTAATTCCTGTTCATGGAGAGCACAGACATATGATTGAACACATTAATTTTGCAAAAGAAATGCAAGTTCCTTATCCTATTCAAGTAGAAAATGGTGATATTGTAAAAATATTCCCAGGAAAAAAACCCGAATTATATGATAAAGCTCCTAGTGGAAGATTATATGTTGATGGAAATATTGCAGTAGAAGAAGATTCTAAATCAATTAAGGAAAGAAAAAATATTAGTAATAATGGATATTTAGAAATAACAATATTAATTAACAGCAAAGGTAACATTCACAAAAACCCTATTATTTCATTTAAAGGACTTCCAATTCATGATGAAGAAGAATTTATTTATGGACTGAATAACATAATTGACAATATATCAAAAACTTTTTCATTTTCTAATAATAAACAAAGAGAAAACCTTATAGATGCTTTAAAAATTGGCTGTAAAAAACATACTAAAGAAAAAACTGGCAAAAAACCTTTTACAAATATTAATTTAGTAAAAATTTAAAAGTATGAATTTCTTTACAAGATAATATAATTAAAGAATGCTCTTATCTAAAACATTTATTCCAATATTAAAAAATAACCCTACAGAGGCAAAAATTAAATCTCATCAATTAATGCTAAGAGTTGGAATGATTAGACAATCATCTGCGGGCATTTATTCATGGTTACCATCAGGTTTTAAAGTTATGAAAAAGATTGAAAAAATTGTTAGAGATGAACAAAATAAAATTGGAGCTCAAGAACTTTTAATGCCAACAATACAATCAAGTGAAATTTGGAAAGAAAGTGGCCGTTATGACGATTATGGTGAAGAAATGCTACGTATTAAAGATAGACAAAACAGAGAAATGCTTTATGGCCCAACAAATGAAGAATTAATTACAGAAATATTTAGATCAAGTGTAAAATCTTATAAATCTCTTCCTCAACTTTTATACCATATACAATGGAAATTTCGTGATGAATTACGACCAAGGTTTGGAATAATGAGATGTAGAGAATTTTATATGAAAGATGCTTACTCTTTTGACTTAAGCGATGAAGAAGCAAACTTTTCGTATAACAAGTTTTTCTTAGCGTACTTAAATACTTTTAAACGATTAGATTTATCAGCTATACCAATGGCCGCTGACACTGGACCAATTGGTGGAAATTTATCACATGAATTTGTAATTTTAGCTGATACTGGTGAAAGTAAAATTTATACAGATAAAAGAATATTTGATGTTAATTTCGAAGACACTATTCTTGAAGAGAATTCACTAAAAAATTTAAGAGATAAGTTTGAAAAATATTATGCTGTTACTGATGAAAAATTTAATAAAAATGAATTTGAAAAAAATGTTTCTGAAGAAAATAGACTTATTACAAAGGGTATTGAAGTTGGTCATATTTTTTATTTTGGAGATAAATATTCCAAACCAATGAGAGCATCTGTAGACCATCAAGGAAAAAAAATATTTGTTAAAATGGGCTCTTATGGAGTAGGAGTTTCGAGGTTAGTTGGAGCCATAATTGAAGCCAAGTACGATGATAAAAATGAAATAATGAAATGGCCAGTATCAGTTGCTCCATATGAATGTGCTATTCTCGACTCAGGAAATAAATTAGACGGCCAAAGTGTTTCAAAAAAAGCTCTATATGTTCTAGATAAATTAAATATGTTAGATGTTATAGTTGACGATACAGAAGATAACATTTCATCAAAAATCAAAAAGTTCAATCTTATTGGAGTCCCATATCAAATTATTCTTGGAAGTAAAACCCCGGAGAATGCAGTTGAATTTAGAGAAGTAGGTGGAAAATCAGAAATTATTAAGATTTCTGATCTTCATAAAATTGACAAAATCATAAGCTCTAAAAGAAATTAAATTGATTTCGCAATTAGAAAAAAAAATAACATTTAGATATTTAAAACCAAAAAGAAAAGATGGTTTCTTAAACATTATATCCATTTTTTCATTTATTGGCATAAGTCTTGGTGTAGCCGTGCTAATTATTGTTATGTCTGTAATGAACGGATTTAGAACAGAATTAGCAAACAAAATTTTAGGTTTCAATGCTCATATTATTGTTGAACCTTACTCTACACCAATCGATATTTCTAAATTTTCAAATAACCAAATTAAAGATCTATCTAAAGACTTTATGTTAACAAACAGTGGCGAAGCTGTAATTCTAAGTAAAAATGCCACTAAAGGAATTTTATTGAGAGGTTATAAAATTGAAGATTTCCAAAAACTCGCATTTATTAAAAAGGGAAAATTTATTGGAAACTCTGAGGAATTAAATAATAACTCAATATCTATAGGAAAAGAACTGAGTTTGGATCTAAATCTTAATATTGGAGATAAAATTACTATAATGTCTACATCGGGAGTTCAGACAATAATTGGAAATTTACCAAAACAAGAGAAATATTTGATTACTTCAATATTTGAAAGTGGATTAGCTGATTTTGATTTGAATATTGCTTTTATAAATATCGGTAACTTAGAAAGTTTATTTGATATTGATAAATCTGAAAGAAATTTAGAAATTTATTTAAAAAATCCCCTAGATATAGAAATAAATAAAAAGAAAATAAAAAATTTTTTTGATCAAGAATTTATTTATACATGGGCAGATATGAATAGTTCGTTATTTTCAGCATTAAAAGTTGAAAGAAATGTTATGTTTATAATTTTATCATTAATTATAATAGTTGCGGCTTTTAACATAATCTCTGGATTAACAATATTAGTAAAAAATAAAACTCGAGATATTGCAATTTTGAAATCGATTGGAGTTCAAAATAAATCTATAACAAAAATTTTTTTTATGGTGGGATTCATAATTGGAAGTACTGCTACTTTATTTGGCATTTTTTTAGGAGTTACATTTTCTTTATATATAGAAAATATTAGACAATTTTTAAGCAGTATTTTTAATATAAGTTTATTTCCTGAAGAAATATATTTTTTAAGTAAAATGCCATCAGAAATTAATGTTAACTCAATTTTTATAATAGCACTTTGTTCAATATTAGTCACAATTTTAGTTTCTATATATCCAGCAATGCAAGCATCAAAACAAGACCCAATAAAATCCTTAAAATATGAGTAATCTAGTTGAACTAAAAAATTTATCTAAACATTATTTAATTAATAAAAAAAATATTATTTTAAAAAAAATAAATTTTAAATTTAAAAAAGGTTTTATTTATTCTTTAGTAGGACCCTCTGGCTCTGGCAAATCTACCTTGTTGAATTTAATCTCACTTATTGACAAACCTTCTTCGGGAGAAATTTTAATTGATAAAAATGTTGTAAATTATAAAAATAATCTCGAAAATGATGTTTTAAGAGCAAATAAAATAGGAATAATTTACCAACAAAATAATTTATTATCTGATTTTACTGCTTTAGAAAATGTTTCTTTAGCTCGCCTAGCTATAAATAATAATAAAATTAAAGCAAATCAAGAGGCTACTAAAATCATTAAAAATTTAGGACTTGCCAATAGACTTAATCACTTTCCATCCGAATTATCTGGTGGCGAAATGCAAAGAATTGCTATTTCAAGAGCATTAATTAACAAACCATCAATAATTTTAGCTGATGAACCAACTGGAAGTCTTGATCACTCTACAGCCAAAGAGGTTTTTAAAATTTTATATAAGTTAAAAAGCAAAGATAGATTAATAATTTATGCAACTCATAATAGATTATTTGCTGATATGGCTGATTGTAAATTAGAAATAATTGATGGTAATATAAAACCGTCAGATGTTAGAAAATAATAATAAAAATTTTAATCATTTAAAAATACATACTCAATATTCAATTTGTGAAGGAGCTTTGAAAATTAATGATTTAAAAGATTACTGTAAATTAAATAAAATTAAAGCTGCAGGACTTTCAGACACATCTAATTTATTCGGTGCTCTCGAATTTTCGGAAAATTTATCTAAAATAGGTACACAACCTATAATCGGAACTCAAATTAACTTTAAATATAAAGAAACTTTAGGACTTTTGCCATTATTTGCAATGAATGCTGATGGTTATAGAAGAATAATTGAACTCTCTTCAAAATCATATCTAGAAAACGATGGTATTTCTATTCATCATTGCGATTTTTCAGAATTATTAAAAAACAATACTGGAATAGCTATATTTTCAGGAACTATTGATGGTCTTGCTGGTAAATTATTTAATAATGGGAAATATATAGAGATAGATGAAATTTATAAAGCTTTAAAATTAAATTATAAAGACCGTTTTTATTTAGAAATTCAAAGACATGGCAATCAGAACGAAAAAACCTTTGAAAAATATAATTTAAAAAAATCAAATGATCTAGACATACCGATTATTGCTACTCATGAAGTTTTTTATTTAGAAAAAAATATTTACGAAGCTCATGATGCTTTAATCTGCATTGGAAATAAGACTTATGTAAATGAAAAAAATAGAAAAAGATTTACAGATCAACATTATCTAAAAAATAATAACGAAATGATAGATTTATTTTCTGATTTACCAGAAGCTTTAGAAAATAACTATAATTTTCCTATAAGATGTAATTATAAACCTGAATTTTCAAAACCTGTTTTGCCAAATATTAGTTCTGATAAAAGTGGTAATGCTGATGAAATAATAACAAATGACTCAATTGAAGGTTTAAAGGAAAAGTTTTTAAATTATTTTAATAAAAATTCTGAAAATATTGAATTAGATAATGATTACAAAATTTATAAAGAAAGATTAATTCATGAATTGAATATTATCAAGAAAATGAAGTATTCTAGTTATTTTTTAATAGTATCAGACTATATAAAGTGGGCAAAAAAAAATGATATTCCAGTTGGCCCTGGAAGAGGTTCGGGGGCAGGATCTTTAGTAGCATGGTGTTTGTCAATTACCGATGTAGACCCAATAAAATTCAATTTGATATTCGAAAGATTTTTAAATCCAGATCGTATATCGATGCCTGATTTTGATATTGATTTTTGTGAGGAAAAAAGAGATTTAGTATTTGAGTATCTAACAAAAAAATACAAAAATAGTGTAGCTCATATAATTACTTTTGGAAAATTAAAAGCTAGAATGGTAATTCGCGATGTAGGTCGTGTTATTGGTTTGCCTTATGGTTTTGTTGATAGTATTTCAAAAATGATTCCTTTTGATCCATCTAGACCAATGAAGTTAATTGAATGTATTAATAGAGAACCTAGACTGCAAAAATTAATAAATGAAGACTCACGAGTTAAAAAATTAGTCGATTTATCTTTAAAACTTGAAGGTTTAAATAGAAATGTTGCGACCCATGCTGCAGGCGTAGTCATTGCTGATAAAAAACTTACTGAAACTGTTCCATTGTACAAAGATAACTCTGCTGAGTTTTTACTGCCATCCACTCAATTTGATATGTATTCAGCAGAAAATGCAGGTCTCATAAAATTTGATTTTCTGGGACTTAAGACTCTTACTGTTATTAACAAAACTCAAAAATTAATAAGAGAAAAAGAGAAAAATTTTGATATTAAAAAGATAGATTTTGAAGATGAGAAAGTTTTTGATTTGCTTTCATCAGGAAAAACTGTTGGTTTATTTCAACTTGAAAGTACGGGTATGAGAGAAGCCTTAATACAAATGAAGCCTAACCAATTAGAAGATATTATAGCTTTAGTTGCACTTTATAGACCTGGCCCAATGAGCAATATCCCAATTTATAATGACTGCAAAAATAAAAGACTAGAGCCTGACTATATACATCCTAAATTAGAGGAAATTCTTAAACCAACATATGGAGTAATTATTTATCAAGAACAAGTTATGCAAATAGCTCAAAAATTATCAGGATTTACTCCTGGAGAAGCCGATATTTTACGAAAAGCTATTGGAAAAAAAAAAAGATCTGAAGTAGAAAAACAGAAAGCGAGATTTATTGAAGGTGCAGTTAAAAATGGGATTAAAAAGGATGTAGCTGCAGGAATTTTTTTAAAAATAGAACCTTTTGCCGAGTATGGTTTTAATAAAAGTCATGCAGCAGCATATGCAATTATAGCCTATCAAACTGCATATTTAAAAACACATCATCCTAACGAATTTTTCGCAGCATCAATGACTATGGATCTTTCAAATCAAAATAAATTAGGTGAATTTTATGAAGAATTAAAAAGATTAAACATAAAAATTATTAGACCTAATATTAATAGATGTCATGCAGACTTTAAATCTTCAAAAGATAATTTTTATTATGCCCTTGGAGCAATCAAAAATGTTGGATTTGATGCTGTTGCCAATATAGTAAACGAAAGAAGTAAAAATGGTTTATTTAAAAATATTAATGATTTTATTAACCGAGTAAACCCTAAAGATATTAATAAACTCCAATTAGAGGGTTTGGTAAAAGCAGGTGCATTTGATGAAATAAATAATAATAGACAGTCAATTTATAATTCTATTCCAAATATGATTCTTAAGTCAAAAAACACCTTTGAAAATAAAATTACCAATCAAACAAATCTTTTTGAAGAAAATGATGTAAAAGAAGAATGTGATCTTCTAAAAATAGAAGATTGGAAATTTGAAGAAAGACTTTCAAAAGAGTTCGAATCCTTAGGTTTTTTTATTTCAGACCACCCGCTGAACCAATTTAAAGATATTTTTAGCGAATATAGGATTATTAATTTTAGCGAATTCAATTTGAATAAAGAAATTACCGAGTCAAATATAGCTGCAACAATTTTGAAAATACAAGAAAAAAAGACGCAAAAAGGAAATTCTTATGCAATTATCAAATGTACTGACTTAAGTAGTGTTTTTGAATTATTTGTATTTTCTGAAATGTTAGATTTTAATAGAAAAATATTAGTGGAAGGAAATTCACTCTTAATAACTTTAACTAAAAATCTTATTGATGAAGTAAATAGGTTTAGAAGAATAAACGTAAAAAAATTGATAAGCCTGAAAGATTTGCTTAACAAACCAATAAATAAGGCTAAGTTTATTCTAAATGATATTTCCTCATTGAAGGAACTTTCTAAAAATTTAATTAATAAAGATGGAAATTCTGAGGTTGAAATAAATGTGAATGACTCTGACAAAAAACTAGTGTTTAAACTAAAAAATAAACGAAAAATTGATAGAAAATCGATAAATTTAATTAAAAATAAGCATATTTCATCTGTAATTAATTAAAAATAACTTGTCATACTGTTAATTAGTTTGTAAATAACGTTTAAATTAATACGCACACAATTTATGGTTTAATACCTCCGGTCCTTTTTTGGAAATAATTGTGGTGGCTTAACCGGGAAAAAATATGAAAATACCTACTGTTACAATTCAACAACTTTTAGAAGCTGGAGTACATCTAGGACACAAAACATTAAGATGGAACCCAAAAATGAAAAAATATATTTTTGGAAAAAGAGATTCAATACATATTATTGATCTTACCCAAACTTTAGAACTTGCAAATTCAGCTTTAGAAAAGGTCTATGATACTATTTCAAATAATGGCAAAATACTTTTTATATCAACAAAAAAACAGGCATCAGAGTCTATTGCTGCGTTGGCTAAAGAAACTAATCAATATTATGTAAATTATAGATGGTTAGGTGGAATGCTAACAAACTGGGGAACAATATCAAATTCAATAAAAAAACTTGAAAAATTAAATATTGATTTAGTGGCTGAAAATAGAGGTTTTACTAAAAAAGAGTTATTAAAAATGACTGTCTTAAGAGATAAATTACAGAGATCATTAGGCGGTATTTCACAGATGAAAAAGGTACCTGATTTAGTTTTTATAATTGACACAAACTATGAGTCATTAGCAATTAAAGAGTCAATTAAACTAGGAATACCGATCATAGCAATATTAGATACAAACTCAGATCCAGAAGGTATTGATTATCCTATTCCAGGTAATGATGATGCAAGAAGGTCAATAGATTTATACTGCAATCTAATAAAAGAAACTATTCAAAATGCAAAAGAAGAAACTCCCAACAACATTTCGAAAGAAGAAAAAAAAGTTTCACTAGAAACTGATAAAAAAAAAAGCGAAATTAAAAAAGTTAAAGAAGAAAAAAAATCTACTTTAAATTAGAATGAGTAATTTGGATAAAATTAAGCAACTGAGACAATCTACAGGTGCAGGTTTTAAAGATTGTGGAGCAGCAATTGAAGAAGCAAATGGTGATTTAGATAAAGCTGCTGAAATTTTGAGAGTTAAAGGCATTTCAAAAGCTTCAAAAAAAATGACACGTGTTGCAAAAGAGGGCGTTATTGCAGTTAGTGGAAATGAAAAAAAAAAATCTTTAATTGAAGTTAATTGTGAGACAGATTTTGTTGCAAAAAACGATGATTTTATAAATTTTGTTAAAGAACTAAGCGAAATAAATAATGATGTAAGTTCAGATTTAGAAAAATTAAAAAATTCTAAAATGAAAAATTTAAAAAGTGTTGAAGATAATTTAGTTACCTTAATTTCAAAAATAGGCGAAAAAATAACCATTGGAAGAGCCAAAACATTTGATCAAAATGGCACTATAAAATTTAATTATTTGCATAGTGTTGTTAAAGATAATCTGTCTAAACTAGCTGTTATTGTTTCATTAGAAACTAAAAATAATTCTGACAATCTTAAATTTTTTGGAAAACATTTGTCTATGCATGTTGCGGCATCAAATCCATTGGCTATTGAAAGTGATTTAATAAAAAAAGAAATTTTAGATAAAGAAACTTCATTAATATCTGAAGAATTAAAGAATTCAGGCAAACCTGATGATATAATTAAAAAAATAAGTATTGGCAAAATCAGCAAATTTAAAGAAGAAAATGCTTTATTATCACAACAGTGGGTTATGGAGCCAAAAAAAAAAGTTAGCGATATAATGAAAGAATTAAATATTAATGATTTAAAGGTGAAAGATTTTTATAGATTAAAAATTGGTGAATAAATGTTTAATGAAAAGATATATAGTCAGAAAATGGATAAAACCTTTGAGGTTTTTACTAAAGAGCTCTCATCTTTAAGAACCGGTAGAGCAAATGCAAGCATGCTAGACTTGATCAGAGTAGATGTATATGGTCAAAAAATGCCTATAAACCAACTTGGAACTATAACAACGCCTGAGGCAAGAACAATATCAATTCAAGTGTGGGATTTAAACAATGTTACATTAATTGACTCAGCAATTAAAAAGTCAGATCTAGGACTTAATCCACAAATTGATGGACAATTAATCAGACTTCCAATTCCAGATTTAAGTGAAGAAAGAAGAGCTGAAATTAAAAAAATGATTAAAACTATGGGTGAAAAATGCAAGGTCTCAATTAGAAATATAAGGCGAGAAGCTAATGACCAACTTAAAACCATTCTTAAATCAAAGGATATTAGTGAAGATGATGAAAAAAAATTTGAAAAGGTTGTTCAAAAATATACAGACGATAATATTAAAAAAATAGACGATAAAGTAATTTCTAAAGAAAAAGAAATAATGACAATATGAATCCTGTTAAACATGTTGCCGTTATTATGGATGGAAACGGTAGGTGGGGTTTAAAATATAAAAAATCTAGAAATTTAGGTCATAAAGCTGGATTAAATGTTGTAGAAAAAATAATTAAACACACAATAAGAAAAAAAATAAACTATCTTACTCTTTATGTGTTTTCTACAGAAAATTGGAAAAGACCCAAAAAAGAAATCAATTTTTTATTTTATTTGCTCGAAGATTTTTTGATAAAAAAAACAAAGGACTTGGTCACACAAGGTATAAAATTAAGAATTATAGGTAACAAAAAACCATTTAGTAAAAAACTAATTAAAATCTTAGATAATTCTGAAGATGCCACTAAAAATAATAAAATTTTACAACTTAATCTTGCACTTAATTACGGTTCAAAAGCTGAATTGATTAATACTATGAATGTAATTTTAAAAAAGAAAATTCCTTTTACTGAAACTAATTTAAATAAACATTTATATACAAAAGATTCTCCCGATCCTGATTTATTAATTAGAACTGGTGATACAAATAGATTAAGCAATTTTCTTTTATGGCAGAATGCCTATTCAGAAATATATTTTATTAAAAAATTGTGGCCCGATTTCACAACAAAAGACTATAATGCAATATTATTAAAATTTAAGAAAACTAAAAGAAACTTTGGCGATATTTAATGAGCAAAGAAACAATTAAAAGGATTTTAAGTTCTATAATTATTATACCTATTGCACTTTTTTTTATAATTAAAGGTTCGATATTTTTTATTTTTTTTCTCTCAGTTTGTTTTTTAATAGCATCCTACGAATGGTATAATATGAGTAAAAACAAACAATATAACATTCCAGGTCATATATTTTTGATAATATCTTTTTATTTTGCATATCTATGGAGACACTATTTATCTCTTGATGCTGAGCTTTTTCTTTTTGTAATTTTGGTATGTGTTTCTACAGACATAGGTGGTTATTCTTTTGGAAAAATTTTTAAAGGACCAAAGTTAACTAAGATTAGTCCAAACAAAACTTATGCAGGTGTCTTAGGTGGATATATATTTTCATTTATAATTTTACTTTTTGTCCTCTATTTTGATTTTTATTTTAGTATAATTTCAATAGATGCTTTGTTGGATCTATATAATATTATATTGATATTTGCTATTTCAACTGTAAGTCAACTTGGAGATATTGCTATTTCCTACTTTAAAAGACAATCTAAAAAAGAAGATACTGGAAATTTAATACCAGGTCATGGAGGAATTTTAGATCGTATAGATGGAATGATTTTTGCATTTCCAATAATTTATCTAATCTACTTTCATGAATATGGGTTTTGGATATGGTAAAATAAAGATTATAAATGAAAAAAAAAATTGCAATATTAGGTTCTACGGGATCCATAGGTAAATCAACGATTGATATAATAAGAAAAAATAAAAAAAATTTCGATGTAATTTTATTAACTACTAATAATAACTATAATGAATTAATTAAACAAATTTTAGAGTTTAAACCAAAAAATATTATTATAAATAATAAAAAAAATTACCTATTTTTAAAAAAAAAATTTAAAAATAAAAATATAAAAATATTTAATCATTTTGAATCTTTTAATAGTAATTTTAAAAATAAAATTGATTTTACAATGTCATCAATTAGTGGCTTGGATGGCTTAAAACCTACATTAGAAATAATTAAATTTAGCAAAACGATAGCTATTGCCAACAAAGAGTCAATAATCTGTGCATGGAATTTAATTCAAAAAAAATTAAAAAAATATAAAACCAAATTTATTCCAGTTGACTCTGAACATTTTTCTATTTGGTCACTATTAG
>CEUZ01112206.1_pt1 | contig 17323 bp, 19 predicted proteins | sample 361511 | NCBI WGS metagenome assembly CEUZ01 (sample SAMEA2622822, study PRJEB7988) | marine metagenome | biome: marine biome (ENVO:00000447); feature: surface water layer (ENVO:00002042); material: "saline water (ENVO:00002010), including plankton (ENVO:xxxxxxxx)" | depth 5 m
TTTTTTTTTTTATAAATAAATTTTATGTCATAATCAAAACCTGGCCCATATCTTACATTCACCTTACCTTTTTTTAAGGATAAAAAATCTTCCTTAGCACTTAAGTTTGTAGACAAAATGAGAATTATAAGAAAATTTAATATAAATTTTTTTATTACTTGCAAATACAACCTTTTCTTTTTTTTATTTTTGCTCTTCTAAAATTCATTTTTATCATATCGATTATAAGAATAAAACCGTCGATGTTCCCTCGAATATCTAAAATTTTTTTAAGAACTTCGTTGGCTTGTAAGATTCCAGTTAGACCTGCTGCCGTACCAAGAATCCCCTCTGACTCACAATTTAGTAGATCATCAGAGATAATCTTTTCCTGATAAAAACACCTTAGACAAGGGAGTCTCTTTTTTTTAAAATTAAAAGAAAAAACGTGTCCATCAAATTTACTTATTGCGCCAGTAATAAGAGTTTTTTTATTTTTAAGAGCGAAGTCGTTAAGTAAAAATTTTGTGGCAAAATTATCTGATCCATCAACGATATATGAATAATTCTTTGCAATTTCTTTAATATTATTTTTATTTAATCTTAAATTGTAGGTTTTTACTGACGTGAAATTATTAATAAGATTTAGTTTTTGTTTAACAATATCAACCTTTGGATTCCCTATATCCGAGTAATTATATAAACTCTGTCTATGTAAATTTGATAAGCTAACAATATCATTATCTACAATTCCTATAAAGCCTACACCAGCTCTAGATAAATAATCAACCACTGGACATCCTAGGCCACCCAAACCAACTACTAAAACTTTTGATGAGTATAATTTTTTTTGACCGAGCACACCAATATTTTTCAAAATAATTTGTCTTGAAAATCTTTCTATAAAATTTTTACTTAAGCTTTTACTCATTTACCAGTAGAACCAAAACCTCCTTTATCTCTGTCTGATGATGGTAAATTATCGACTTCTTCAAAACTCATTTTATGAATTGGCAATAAAACCATTTGTGCAATGCGATCTCCATTATTTACAAAAAAATCTTCAATACCGTGATTAAAAAGAATTACTTTAATTTCTCCTCTGTAATCACTATCAATTGTTCCAGGCGTATTCAAAACAGAAATACTTTTTTTTGCTGCAAGTCCTGATCTTGGCCTTATTTGTAATTCATAATTCTCAGAAAAAGAGACTGATAGTCCAGTAGGAATTAAGCATGAAGTGTTTGGTGAAATTTTTATAGTTTCTTGAATAAAAGCCATCAAATCAACACCAGAAGCACCAAAAGTTTCGTACTTTGGAATCTTAACCTTTGAGTCAAGTTTCTTAATAAGTACTTTTACCATTTTAATTATTTAATTGATCTAAAATTTTATCAACTATTTCATCTGAGATATCAAATTTCTTTTTATACGAAAGTTTTTCCTCATTTCCTTTTTTATAAAAAATAGTAACTTCATTGAAATCTGAGTCGAACCCAATAGATTTGTTTGAAACATCATTTCCAATTATCCAATCACATTTTTTTTCAGATAATTTTTTTTTGGAATTCTTGTCTAAATCATTAGTTTCGGCAGAAAAACCTATTACTAATTTTGGTCTTAGTGAGTTATGATTCGATACATAGCTAAGTATATCTAGATTTTTTTCAAAATGAATATTTAAAAAATCTTTTTTTTTAATTTTGAGATCTTGTTTTTTTTGAGGTTTAAAGTCACTTACTGCAGCTGAAAAAATTGCAACATCAGCAGGTAAGTTTTTTTGAGTTTCTTTAAACATTTGTTCTGCCGTCTCGACTTTAATTAAATTGATATCATCTTCAATTTCCAGATTTGTAGGACCAGATATTAATGTAGTTTTAAATCCCTTTTTATTTAAAGATTTTGCGATTTCATAACCTTGCTTACCGCTAGATTTATTTGTTATATATCTAATAGGATCTATATATTCGTGTGTTGGACCAGCAGTAACTAAAGCAGAAAATTTTTTGTTTATGCTTCTATCATCAAAATACTTTGAAATGTTCTCAATTATAATATTTGGTTCTGTCATTTTGCCTTCACCATACTCACCGCATGCCATATCACCAATCTCTGGTCCAATGAATTTAAAACCATATTCATTTAGTTTTTTTACATTATCTTTTGTAGAAGGATTTTCCCACATCCTTACATTCATCGCTGGTACTAAAAAGATATCTTTATTAGATGCAAGCATAACAGTCGAAGCCAAATCATCAGATGCGCCAAAAGTTAATTTTGATATTATATTAGCAGTAGCAGGTGCAACAAGTATTAAATCAGCCCACCTTGAAAGCGATATATGATCCATCTCTGCCTCGTTTTCTAAACTAAATAAGTCATCATATACTTTTTCTTTTGAAAGAGCGGTTATAGATAATGGTGTTATAAATTGTTTAGCGTTTTTAGTTAGAATTGTTTTAACTCTAGCATTATATTTTGCTAATGATCTTATTAAATCTAAACTTTTATAAGCGGCTACGCCTCCACAAATTATTAAAAGAATCTTTTTGTTATACAAATTTTTCATTAGGTGAATTAAAATACTAATAGTCCTAAAATTACAAGAATTAATAAACTAATTATAGTTTGATTTCTTAAGGATGTCATTTCCGATTTTGCCTCATTCAAGGCATTGTAAGAATTTGTATTCTGAGGAATTTGTCCACTTGCTAAAAAACTAAGTGCTTGATTTGCTTTGTCCATTAAATCTGGAAATTCAGGTAATTTCTTAAAAACCTCTGAGGTATTTTTTAAAGTATCAGTTAAAGAATTTATGGGGTCTTTTGTTTCTTTAAGCCAATTTTCTAAAACTGGTTTAGAAGTTTCCCATATATTTGTATTAGGATTTAGTTTTCTTGCGACTCCTTCCACAACAACCATAGTTTTTTGAAGTAACAAAAGTTGAGGTTGCGTTTGCATATTGAACTTTTCTGTAACATCAAAAAGTTGTTTTAAAAGTTTTCCACCAGAAATATCTTTAACCGATTGTCCAAAAATGGGTTCACCTATAGATCTTAATGCTTGAGCTAATTCATCGACAGGTACGTTTCCTGGCACTAGTCCGGCAGCTAAATGCACCTCAGCAACTTTTTTATAATCCCTTTGTATAAATCCGTACAGAATTTCTGCTAAAAATCTTTTATTTATCTTATCTAATCTTCCCATTATACCAAAATCAATAGGAACAATTTGGCCGCTCTTATCAACAAAAATATTTCCTTGATGCATATCTGCATGAAAAAAACCATCTCTTACTGCATGTCGAAGAAAATGCTGAATAATATCAGTAGCAAGTTTGTTTGTATCAATACTTTGATTTCGAAGTTCGCTAGTCTCTCGAATGGAGTAACCATCAATCCAATCTAAAGTCATTACATTCTCACTTGTAAAATTCCAATAGACATTTGGAACTTTAAAACCAACGTCATTTTTCGTATTTTCATAATATTCATTTGCCGCAGCAGCCTCAAATCTTAAGTCCATCTCGTGATTTGTAATTTGTTTTAAAAGAAAAGTTACTTCAACTAATTTAAGTCTTTTTGTTTTTTTTATCATAGATTCAACAATAAAAGCAAAAAACATTAATGCATCAATTTCATCGTTAAAAATTTTTTTAATATCTGGCCTTAATATTTTTATAGCTACATCTTTTATTACCCCATCGTCATTTATTTTGGCTTTATGAACTTGAGCTATTGATGCAGCTGCAACAGGGTCGCTTAAACTTATAATTGAATTAAACATTTGATCACCTAGATCATTTTTAATTATTTTCTTCGCCTCAGTCGATGAGAATGGAGGGAGTTTATCTTGTAATTTTTCTAACTGATTTGATAAATCTTCCCCAATTATATCAGGTCGTGTAGCTAAGAATTGACCTAATTTAATAAAAGTTGTGCCCATAGATTGTAATGAGTTGGACAACCTTTCACCTTCTACTACATTTGAATCTAATTTATTTTCTTTGTTAAATGAAAAAGATAAAAAATAAAATAATATTTTTATAGAAGAAGGTATTTGATGAAATTTTGCAAATATATCTAATATTTCTGACTTTGCTAATTTTCTTCCAATTTTAAATAATATTATCAATCTTCTAATCATTAAATTTTCCAACCAGAATGAATCGAAACAATACCACCAGATAAGTTTCTATATGAGCAATTAATAAAACTATTTTTTTCCATCAAAGAAATCAACGTCTTTTGATTTATGAACTCATCTATACTTTTGACCAAATATTCATATGGCTCCTTATCACCAACAATAATTTTACCAACTTGAGGAATTATCTTAGAATAATTTTTATAAACAAATTTTAAATTTGAATTTTCAATTTTTGAAAATTCTAAGCATAAAAAACGTCCACCAGGCTTTAAAACTCTATATGCTTCTGACAGAGCTTTATTTAAGTTTTTTGTATTACGCAAGCCAAAGCTTATTGTATAATAATCAAAAACATTACTCTTAACTGGTAGTTTTTCAGCTGAACCTAACATCCACTTAATATTTTTATATTTTTCAAGTTTTTTTTTTCCATTTTCAATCATGCCTTTATTTGGATCAACACATAAAACAGTCTCGTTCATATCAGTAAAATCCAAATATAACTTTGCAATATCCCCAGTACCCGAAGCAACATCTATCATTTTTTTTCCTTTTTGAGGTTTCATCCATAAAATTAGGTCTTTTTTCCAAAACCTATGAATACCGAATGACATAAAGTCATTCATTAAATCGTATTTATCATAAACTTTATTAAAGACCTTTTGAACTAGTCCTTTTTTATTTTGAAGATATTGTTGCATATTAAATTATTTTATTATTTATAATATAATGTGAAATGCCAGAATTACCAGAAGTAGAAATAGTAAAACAATCCCTAGAAAAAAACATATTATCGAAAAGAATTAAAAAGATAATCGTTAACAATAGAAATTTAAGGTTCAAAATACCCACTAATTTTGAAGAAAGATTAGAAAATAAAGTAATTGTTAAAGTATCAAGATTCTCAAAATATATAATTTTTGAATTATCTAACCAAATCTATTTATTGATGCATTTAGGTATGACTGGAACAGTTCATTTAATCAAAAAGAATAAGATTAAAATAAATACTAATGTTAGCTTTTATAGTTCACCAAATCTTCCCAAAAAACACAATCATGTTGAAATATTTTTTTTAAGCTCAAAGATTATATACAATGATCCAAGAAGGTTCGGTTTTTTTAGAATAATAGAAAATAAAGATGAATTATTTTTATTTCTAAATAAATTAGGACCAGAGCCTTTTGATAAATCTTTTAACCTAAAATATCTTCACGAATATTTTAGAGATAAAACAAAAAATATCAAAAATTTCTTATTAGATCAAAAATTAGTAAGTGGAATAGGCAATATTTATGCTAGTGAAATTCTTCATTATTCTGGAATCAAACCACAGAAAAAGGGAGGTAATTTAAAAAAAAAAGAATTAATAAAAGTAATTTTTTTTGCAAAAAAAGTACTTAAAAAATCAATCAAAAGTGGAGGATCAAGCATTAAGGATTTTAAAAATATTTCGGGAAAAAAGGGTTTTTTTCAGAATGAATTTAAAGTTTATGGTAGAGAAAATTTAAAGTGTTATAAAAAGAGTTGTACAGGAATTATTCAGAAAAAATTTATATCTAATAGATCAACTTTTTTTTGTAATAAATGTCAAAAATGATAAATTATTTAATTGACCACATTTAATTCTCGAGATATATAAAGGCGCTTATGGCAAATACAAAATCTGCAATTAAGAGAATAAGAAGAATTGAAAAACAGACAGCTGTGAATAAGTCTAGGAAAAGCAAGTATAAAACTGCTATTAAAAAGATGAATTCTTTTCTCGAAAATAAGAAAAAAAAAGAAGCATTAGCGTTTCTTCCCCAGTTAAATTCTCAATTAATGAGAATTTCTAAGACAGGCATCATTAAAAAACAAAACGCGTCAAGAAATATTTCAAGAATTACAAAAAAAATAAACGCTTTGTAGGTGAATATACTTAGAGTTGTTTAAAATTACCTTTGATAAAAATTTAAAAGAGTTACTTAGAATTTTAACCACTTTTAGTTGATTCAAGTAATAATAATCTACAACTCAAAGTAATAATACTAAATGTAAATTTTTTTCTAAAAAATTTACAACATATAGACTTAATTTTTTTTTTAAAAAAAATCTTTTTTAAATTCAATCAAGAATTTCATTATAATTTTTTTTTATTCAACTGTTGTTCTCTAAAAAAAAATTCCCTTCTAGATTTCATTTTTTTTTTTATTTTTATAATTTTTTATTGCAAATGACTCGCAATAGTCTTATGTGGAAGTCTTCCAAGATATGAATAATAAAATAAATTTTACCCAAAAAAAAGAAAAGTTTGTTAGCGAAAAATTAGATTGGACACTAATTCAGTCAGAAATGAGAAATAAACTTGGAAAAGATATTTACGAAAGTTGGTTGAAAAAATTAAATTTTGTTGAGGAATTTAACAATTATATTCTTTTGTCCGTTTCATCAAGATTTATAAGGGATTGGATTACTTCTAGATATTTGGATCAAATATTACAAGTTGTAAAGACTTATAAAAAAGAAATTGTGAGAATTGAGTTCAAAATTTCTGAAAATAAACAGGAAGATATACCAACTCAAGAATACAAGATTCAAGATAACAAGAATATCTCATTTATTAAAGATAGCTATCTTCAATATAATAGGATAGATCCAAATAAAAAGTTCGAAAATTTTATTGTGGGGTCAAGTAATAAAATTGCATTTGAAGCATCAAAAAAAGTAAGCGAAAATTTTTCCCATTATAATCCTTTGTATATTTATAGCGGAGTTGGAATGGGTAAAACTCATTTATTAAATGCAATAGGATTAAGCTTAAAGGGAAAACACAAAGTAATGTTTATTTCAGCAGAAAGATTTATGTATCAATTTGTTAAATCTATTAAATCAAATGAAATGGTAAAATTTAAAGAGTATTTTAGAAATACTGATGTTTTAATAATTGATGATATACAGTTTATGAATGGCAAAGAGGCTATGCAAGAGGAATTTTTTCATACTTTTAATGCTTTGCTAGATAAAGGATCTCAGATTGTTATATCTGCTGACCGTCCACCAAATAAATTAACTAGAATTCAGGAAAGAATTAAATCCAGATTCTCAGGCGGATTAGTCATTGATATTCAAAATCCAGATCAGGAACTTAGATATAAAATAGTAAAATCAAAAAGTGATGAATTAAACTTATTCTATTCAAATCAAATAAATATATCTGATGAAATTAAAAATTTCATAAGCTCTGAAATAAAAACAAGTATTAGGGAAATAGTTGGAGCAATTAACAGAATTTTTTCTTTTGCAAGGATTTATAATAAAACACCAAATGTAGCTGAAACAAAAGTAATTCTTAAAGATTTATTAAGCTTAAAAGAAAGTAAGGTCTCAATAGATTACATTCAGTCTAGTGTTTGTAAGTTCTTTAAAATTAGTAAAAATGAGATGCTATCTTCAAGAAGATCCAGATATTTGGTTAGGCCAAGACAAACCGCAATTTATTTGACTAAAATACTTACATCAAAATCATTACCTGAAATTGGAAGAGAATTTTCAAATAGAGACCATACAACTATTATTCATTCTGTTAAAACTATTGAAAAGTTAAAAAAAGAAGATGAGGATTTAAGAAATAATATAGATTTTCTCAAAAATCAAATATTGTATAAAAAAGAAAATGAAATTTAGTGTTAATCAGCAAGATCTTCAAAAATCGTTAAACTATTGCCAAGGTGTAATTGAAAAAAGAAGCACACTTCCAATTTTATCAAATGTTTTAATGAACGTTAGTAATTCAAATTTAATCATTACAGCAACTGACCTGGATTTAATTTTTATTAATAAGATTAAAAGTGTTGAAATTGTTGAGGAAGGTACAACTACTACCTCTTCATCGATTATGTACGATATAGTAAGAAAGTTTTCCTCTGGAAAAAAAATAAATTTATCTTTGAGTAACGAAAATAAATTACAATTAGAGTCTGAAAAATCGAATTTTCATCTAAATTGTATTAATTCATCAGAATTTCCTTTGACAGATGAAAATTTTAACGAAAATGAATTCTTAATTAAATCTAAAGATCTTTTAAAGCTATTAAATAAATGTAAATTTTCAGTGTCAAATGATGAAACTCGACACTATTTAAGTGGTATTTATCTTCATCAAACTCAGGTCGAGGAAAAAGTTTACCTTACTGCTGCAGCTACAGACAGTCACAGAATGTCTATTTCAAAAATAAAATTAAAAGAAAAGATTAATTTTGAGCCAATCATATTACCAAAAAAAACAATATTTCAACTCTGTTCTTTATTGGAAGACTATGAAGGTGATGTGAAGGTTTCAAATATAAAGTCGAAAATAAAATTTGAACTAAATGAGAGTATTTTAATATCAAAACTGATAGATGGAAAATTTCCAAACTACGTTCAAGTTATACCAAAAAATAACAAGAAAAAACTTGAAGTTGATCTGAAAATTTTTCTAGACAGTGTAGACAGGGTTGCTTCAGTATCACTAGATAAGAAGGATGGAGTAAAATTTAGTTTAAAAAAAGATGTATTAGACTTATCCGTTAATAATGCAAATAGTGGTGATGGAAACGAGAGTCTCAATGTAAAATTTGATCACGAGATTGATATAAGTTTCAATTCAAGATATTTATTAGATATAGCGTCTCAATTAGATGGAGAAAAAATAGAGATTTTTTTAAACGATACTTCCTCACCGGCTCTAATAAAAGATCCTTCAGATTTTGACAGTATATTCGTAGTTATGCCAATGAAAGGTTAATTAAGAGCATCCAATTCATTGTAAATCTTATTTTCAAGATTTTTTAAAAACAATTCTTTTTCTAAACCTGGTTCAATCGGTTTAAGAATAGAAATAGTTAGTGTTGAATTCGATTTCAATCGACCTTTCTTCGGCCAGATCTTACCTGAATTTATTGCAACTGGCTGGCACTTTATTTGTAACTGATCATATATTCTGCTTGAACCTTTTTTAAAAGGTAATTTTTCATTATTTGCAGATCTAGTTCCTTGAGGAAAGATTATTAAAGTTCTGTTGTTATTCTTATAAATTTTTTCCACTTGGGAAGAAAAATCTAAATTTTCCTTTGAAATTTTATTTCTTTCAATTGAAATAGAGCCTATCTTTTTCAAATACCAACCAAAAATAGGTATCTTTAATAATTCTTTTTTTAAAATAAATATTGGAGCTTTATATATTGTCTGTAAAAAAAAAGTTTCAAACATTGATTGATGAGAACATGCTACAAAAAATTTTTCATTTAAAACTATATTTTCTTTTCCCTTAATAATAATTTTCGTAGATAAAAAAAATTTTAAACAAAAAGATGCCCAATAACCCATTAGTTTTCCACCAAAAATAACTATGGACTTTGGTAATATTAATGATGGAAGAAAAACTAAAGAAATTAATATAATACCTACAAAAAAAAATATCAAAAATAAAAAATTTCTTATCATTTTTATCAAAGACTAAAAAATATCGCTAAGTTTTTGTTTCTTTTTAATTACTCTCATTTGATTACCTTTAACAAGTAATTCGATTGGTTTTGGTCTTAAGTTATAATTAGAAGCAAGAGACATTCCATACGCACCCACGTCACAAATTGCAACTAAGTCTTTCTCAGCAAGATTTTGAAAACCTTTTATACTTAAGAAACGATCAGTAGTTTCACAAATAGGACCAACAAACTCCACTAGTTTTTTTAATTTTTTTTGATTTTTAATTAATGGTATAATTTTATGTTTAGCGCCATAAAGTGCAGGTCTCATAAAATCATTCATGCCAGCATCAAGAATTATAAAATTTTTAATTTTAGTTTTTTTAATATAGATTATTTTGGAGATAAGAACTGCTGTGTCTGCAATTATAGATCTTCCTGGCTCAAATATAATCTTAGATTTATGATTTTTTAAAAAGAAATTTATCTCTCTTTTATAATCATTGTAGTTTAATTTTTTTTCATTGTTATATTGAATTCCCATTCCACCACCTAGGTCTATATATTCAAATTTATGATTAGATTTTTTAATAACTCTTTTAAGAACATTTAACATTTTTTTATAGGGGCGACTGTCAAGTATTTGACTTCCTATATGAACGCTCAAACATTTTAAATTCAAATATTGAGAATTATTAACATAATCAACTAATTCTAAAAAAATGTTTTCAGTTACACCAAACTTGTTTTCCTCTTTACCCGTCGAAATCATTTTAAGTGTTTTTGCGTCTGTATTTGGATTAAGCCTTATACCAACATCAACTTTTTTTTTTTTATTTTTGCTAATTCTCTCAATTTCTAATATTTCACTTTTAGATTCTGCATTTATTAATAAAATCTTTTTTTCAATTGCAAATTTAATTTCATTAGATGTTTTTCCGATACCTGAAAACACTATTTTTTTTGGCTTGATACCCGCTCTGAGTGCCATTGATAATTCTCCAAGAGACACAACATCAGCACCGCAATCAAGTTTTCCAATTTCTTTAAGAATTTCAATATTTGCGTTGGATTTTACTGAAAAGCATAGAAGTGGTTTAAAAGACTTAAAGGTACTTTTTAAATTAGATATGTTCTTTCTCAGTTTATTATAAGAATAGCAGTATATAGGAGTTTTGTATTTAGCTGCAATTTTTGTAGCATTTACTTTTTCTATAAATAAATTTTTTTTAATATAGTTCATAGATTATACGTTCCCATTGTATTTTTTTGTGCTTTATACACTGGATCTTCTTTTTTCCCGCAAGAGGTAATCGAAATTAATATTATTAGTAAAATGATTAATTTTCTCATTTTATTTCTTTTTTATATTTAGTTATCATTTTTTTTATATTTTCAAAAGAAGTACCGCCAAAAGATTTTTTAATTTTTATTGAATTGTATAGATCAAATACTTTTAGAACATCTTCGCCAAGTTTTGGCTCAATAAAATTTAATTCTTTCATAGTAAGTTCGTTAAGCTTTTTTTTCTTTTGTTCTGAATAATTAACTATTTTACTTGTAATATGATAGGCTTTTCTAAATGACATATTATAGTTTTTGACCATATGTTCAGCAAGATCAGTTGCGGTTGTGTACCCTTCGTTAGCAAGTTTTAACATAATTTTCTTATTTGGATAAAAATTGACAAGTATTTCATTCAAAATGTCCAAGCAATTGATTAAGGTTTCATTTGATTTAAAAACAATCTCCTTATCATCCTGTAGATCCTTAAAGTATGATAGAGGCAAGCCTTTTAAGATTGTAAGCATTGAAAACAAATTTCCAAAGTTTATTCCAGATTTTCCTCTTAGGTACTCAAGTAAATCAGGATTCTTTTTTTGCGGCATAATCGAAGACCCAGTAACCACTTTATCATTTAACGTTATCATTTTAAAACCGTCAGAATTCCATATTATAAATTCCTCAGCAATTCTTGAAATGTGCAAAGAACAAACAGATATATTATATAAATAATCAGTGACAAAATCTCTATCAGAAACTGTATCTATAGAGTTGGCTGTTGGCAATTTAAAATTCAATTTCTTTGATGTAAAGTTTCTATCAATATCGAAAGATGTTCCTGTTAATGCAGCTACACCCAATGGGCTTTCAGATAGACCTTCTATATTATTTAAGAATCTTTTTTTATCGCGTTTAAACATTTCAAAGTATGCTAACAAATAGTGAGCAAAGGAGACAGGCTGAGCATTTTTTAGATGCGTTAATCCAGGCATAATCGTAAATATATTTTTTTCTGAAACCTTTAATAAAGTTTTTTGAATAACATCTATCTTCTTATTAATCGTTCTTATAGATTTAGAAATCCAAATTTTGAAATCTGTAATTACTTGATCGTTTCTAGATCTTGCAATGTGCAAGTAACCAGCATCTTCTCCAATAATATTAAAAAGCCTTTTTTCAATATTCATATGTATATCTTCAAATTTTTCATTAAATTCAAATTTTTTATTTGAAATTTCTTTTTCAATTTTATTTAATCCATAAATAATCTTATTTTTTATTTTGAAAGAAATAATTTTTTGTTTAAAGAGCATTTCGACATGTACAATCGAAACTTGAATATCCTCTTTATAAAGCTCTTTATCAATATTGATTGAACTTCCTATTTTTTGGAATAATGAAGAGGTTTTTTTCTTAATTCTCGTATTCCATATTGCTTGGTTGTTTTTATTTTTACTCATGATATTTAACTATACTCTTTTACTATAAAATTTTTATAATTATATGTCTTTTTGTCTTAACACTCATATAGTCAAACTCGATGAAGATAATTCAATAAATTCAGCGGTAATATTACTGCATGGTTATGGCGGAGATGGTAAAGATATAAGCATGCTTACATTGAACTGGAAAAGATTTTTACCTAACACAGTTTTTTTATGTCCAGATGGTCATGAAATTTGTTCAATTAATCCAAGTGGATTTCAATGGTTTGACTTATCAGTGGATGACCCAAATTATTTAATCGAACAATCTTTTAAAGCAGAAAAAAAGATCATTGCATTTATTGATCAAGTTAAAAACAAATATAATTTAAATAGTAATCAGATCTGTTTATCAGGGTTTAGCCAAGGTTGCATGATTTCGGTTAACCTAGGAATGACTTACTATGAAAATTTAAATTCAATTATTGGGTTTTCAGGAAAAATTATCAGTAAAGAGGATATTGCAAAAAGAAAAAAATCCAACACTAAAATGTTATTAATTCACGGCGATATTGATGAGGTAGTTCCATCAGAAAATTTATTAGATATGAAAGATTTCTTGATACGAAATAATGTTGAAGTCAATACTTTTATGGCAAAAAATTGCGGTCACTCTATTTCAGTTGAGGCATCAAGCCTAGCTTTACAATATATTAAAAAAAACTTTCAAATGAAATAAAATCTTTATTACAATTTGACACTATTGATAAATAAAAAAAATTAAGTTAGTCTAAATGAATTATGACGTTTTTAGATCAAAATATTTCACTAGAAAAATGTCCTGCCTTAGTTTTAAATGCAGATTACAGACCATTAAGTTACTATCCTTTATCGCTGTGGAGTTGGCAAGATTCTATAAAATCAGTATTTCTTGATAGGGTTACTATTGTAAGCAATTACGACAGAGTAATTAGAAGTCCATCTTTTTATATGAAATTACCAAGCGTTATAGCTTTAAAAAATTATATTAAACCTCAGTCTAATCCAAATTTTACAAGATTTAATGTGTTCTTAAGAGATAAATTCTCTTGTCAATACTGTGGAAGTAAAAAAGAATTAACTTTCGACCATTTACTACCTAGATCTAAAGGTGGAAAAACTGACTGGAGCAATGTAGTCACTGCATGTTCATGTTGTAATGTTAAAAAGGGCGGTAGACTATTATCAAATTCTGGTCTAACCTTAAATCAAAGACCATTTCAACCTACTACTGAAGATTTACATAAGTGTGGAAAAAATTTTCCACCAAATTTTCTTCATGAAAGCTGGATGGATTATCTATATTGGGATGTTGAGTTAGAACCTTAATTATATTTTTTCAGATATATTTATTGCAATCTTCGAGCTTGTTTTAATTACTTTATCTAACAATCCGTAAAGTCCTTTTTTAGTGGCTCCCTCATCATAAGCTATTTCTTTATGATGTATTTCATCATCTCTAAATTTTTTAATCTTTTCTTTTAAAACTTTTTCATCATCTTTTAATTGATCGATTTGATCTTGATAGTGTTTATCAATTACTTCTTCAACTGAAGCAGTGCAAAGCATTGCAGCTTTTTTTCCTAGCAAAGTTGATCCAAATCCTAAAGTAACCCCTAAAATATCCCATAAAGGTAAAAATTTAGTTGGTTCAATATTTCTTTTTTTAATCTCATTTTCAAAATATTGAGCATGCTCTCGTTCGTGCTCTCTCATTTCTTCGATAGTTCTTTTTAAGTCATCGTTTTTCACGAAAGTATTAAGTGCTAGAAGTTGTCCCTCATAAATCTTAATAGCTCCACGTTCACCCGCGTGGTCAACTCTTATGAATTCTTCTAATTTTTTTTTATCAGTTTTTTTCATTTTTTAAAGATGTTAAACAGAATACAACAAATATTCCAGAAATAACTAAATTTAAGGTCGCAAGCGAAAAACCAAAAAGCTTAAAATTAATATCTTTACAGCTTGGCAATGTAATCATCAAGTTATTCAATATTTCCTCTTTTTTAATCAAATCCAGGTTGCCTGCTGTACAACCAGAATATTCCTTAAAAATTTCATTTTCTATACCCACATGATAACCTGATAAAAGGAAACTTATAAAAAAAGTTAAAGCTGTTAAATATAAGAAAATATTTTTTGTTTCAAAAAAATAACCAATCATACAAACAACTATTGCTATAAAATAAGGTAATCTTTGATATATACACAATTTGCATGGTTTTTGGTTTAGTGCAAACTCAATATAATAAGCTACTAAAAGAATTAAAATACTAATAAAAAAAATTATTAAAAAACAGAATTTATTTTTAAAATTTAAATACATTTACATATTAAAATTTACTAAGAATTTATATACAAAAAAAGCTAAAACAATTAATATTAATGAAAATATTATAGATACAGTATATAAGCGTTTTTCAATAATTTTTTGCATTGCATTTCCAAAGTTTCCAATAAGGAAAGCAATTATAAAAAATCTTAATCCTCTGGTAGCAAAGCAAATCAAGAAAAAAAAGAAAATATTGAAGTGAACGAATCCGCTTGTTATAGTCAAAAGCTTAAAGGGCACAGGTGTAAAACCTGCTATCGCTAATAAAGTAATCCAAGCAATTACACCTCCTTCTGAAGATACTTTATCTTTTAAAAAAGAGACATTATCAACACCATATAATTCAAAAATTTTAACACCAATTTCATTGAAAAAAACATATCCGATAAAATAACCAAAGAGGGCCCCAAATACTGAGAAGCAAGTGGCAACACTAGCAATTTTAATCCATTCGTTTTTTTTTGCTATTGTCATTGGGATAATTAAAACATCAGGAGGTATAGGAAATATAAAACTTTCTATAAAAGAAATTATTCCAAGAAATAGTTTAGATTTCTTGTGACCCGCAAGTTTAAGAGACTTTAAGTATAGATCTTTGAACAACATATTTTCTTTTATTACAATAATTCTTCTTATACTATTTAAAATTAGATAGTAATATGCGTAAAATAAGGGCGAATGGCGGAACTGGTAGACGCGCACGACTCAAAATCGTGTTTCGCAAGAAGTGAGAGTTCGATTCTCTCTTCGCCCACCAAAATTTATGGAATTAAATAAATATAATAATTTGTTAGAACTGTTTAATTATCAGTTTAATCAACAAAAACCAGAAAATATATTTTTATCATCTCTTAAGAACCATAAAAATACATTTACCTGGCAGCAAACATTTGATGGCGTTCAAAAGTTATCAAATGAGTTAGATAATTATATAAAAGAAGAAGATCGTTGTTTGTTAATTTCAGAAAACAGACCAGAATGGCTTATTTCTGATTTAGCGATTATGTTATCTAAAGGGATTACAGTTCCAGCATACACTACATATACTGAAAGAGATTACGAATATTTAATTAACGATTGTAAACCATCAGCTATTATTGTTTCTGATCAGTCCCAATATAATAAAGTAGTTGGAATTATAAAAAAAAAAGATTTTATTAATTTAGTAATATCTTTTGATGAAATTATAAGTGATTACAAAAATATTATTAATATAAAAGAAGTTTTCAAAAGAGAAAGTTTTAGAAAAAAAAATCTGAATGAATTAACATTAAAAAGAAAAGATCTTTCTTGTATAATCTATACATCAGGTACTCAAGGAAATCCAAAAGGTGTAATGTTAAGTCATGGTGGAATTTTGAACAATTGTGAAGGATCCTTCAATCTCCTAAAGGAGATTATATCCTCAAAACCAAAATTTTTAACCTGGTTGCCATTATCGCATTCTTATGAACATACAGTACAATTTGTTCAAATAGCAGTTGGAGCAAAAATTTTTTATGCTGAGAGCATAGAAAAATTAATCAAAAATATGGGAGAATGCCGTCCTGATATAATGACAGCAGTACCAAGATTTTACCAAAATTTGTATCAAAAAATGATCTTAAATTTTAACAAATCAACTGGTATCAAAAAATTTTTAATAAATAAAACATTGGAGCTTGGAAAAAAAAGATTATTTAAGAAAGATATAACTTTTGTAGATAAAGTACTTCAAAAAATTTGTGATTTGACTGTAAGAAAAAAAATTAAAAATCAATTCGGAGGCTCTCTAAAGGCATTTGTATCAGGAGGAGGAGCTCTAGATCAAGAAGTTGGTCAATTCTTAAATGCTGTTGGTTTACCAACTCTACAAGGTTACGGTCTTACAGAGACATCCCCCGTAGTTAGCTGTAATCCAATTACAGATATAAGAATTCATACAGTGGGACCTCCATTTTCTGGAAACATTGTAAATATAGCTGAAGATGGTGAGATATTAATTAAAGGTGAAAATGTAATGTTAGGTTATTGGAATAATCAAAAAGAAACCGATAAAGTATTAAGAGATGGATGGTTACATACAGGTGATATAGGTCACTTTGAAAATAGTTATCTTAAAATAACAGATAGAAAAAAGGATATATTGATAACACCTGGTGGAGATAATATTTCTCCAGTTAAAATTGAAAATGATTTAACTAAAATTAGCTTTATTGAACAAGCACTAGTTTATGGTGACAACAAACCTTACCTAGTTGCATTGTTAGTTATTTCTATAGAAAATAATAATTTAAATAATCAATTAATTTCCGAAGAAATAGAAAAAATTAATAAAAATTTGACAAAAATAGAAAAAATAAAAAAATTTTTTGTAATAAGAGAACAATTTACAATTGAAAATGGCATGATGACACCAACTTTAAAATTAAAAAGATATAAAATAATTAACAAATATAAAAACGAATTTGAAAAACTTTATTAAGTTTTATTATAAAATTTGTTTATTATACGCATAAACATTAACTTTTTTACCTATTTAAAAATAAAAAAACTTTTTTAATTATTTTATTTTTTATAAAATTTAACTTTTAATTAAAGAATTGACATAAGGCGTATAAAAAAATAAAAATAACTTAATAGCGAATCATTTTGATTCGTAAAACTAAACAGGGAGCTAAAGATGGCTA
>CEUZ01276022.1_pt1 | contig 17306 bp, 14 predicted proteins | sample 361511 | NCBI WGS metagenome assembly CEUZ01 (sample SAMEA2622822, study PRJEB7988) | marine metagenome | biome: marine biome (ENVO:00000447); feature: surface water layer (ENVO:00002042); material: "saline water (ENVO:00002010), including plankton (ENVO:xxxxxxxx)" | depth 5 m
TCAAAAAAATATAATTTAAAAATAATAGAGGATTGTGCCGAGGCGCATGGTGTTGAATATAAAGGTAAAAAAGTTGGTTCAATAGGAGATATGGGTGCTTTTAGTTTTTATGCAAACAAAACATTTACGTGTGGAGAGGGTGGTATGGTAGTGACTAACTCAGATGAATTAGCCAGCAAATCTCGAAGTTTAAAAAATTTATCATATGGAAAAGTTAATAGATTTATTCACGAAGACATAGGATTTAATTATAGATTATCCAATACAAGTGCAGCGATTGGATTAGGACAATTATTACAAAGAGATAAAATATTTCTTGAAAAAAAGAGAATATATCAAAGATACAAAAAAAATCTTGAAAATGTAAAAGGTGTTAAAATTCCCGTAATAAAAAAATGGGTTACAAAACATATAATGTGGGTTTTTAATATCTATTTAGATAATAATTTTCCAATCACAAGAGATCAGCTTATGAAAAAATTAGAAGAAGAAAATATTGAAACTAGAACAGCTTTTGCACCAATAAATAAACAAAAAATTTTGGTGAAAAAATATGGTTTTTTTAAAGAAAGTGATTGTCCAAAAGCTAATTATATAATGGATAATGGTTTGTATTTACCTTCTGGAAATACGATTACGAATGAAGAAATTGATTTTATTTGCAATAAAATAAAAGCAATTTCTAACTCATGAAAGAGAAAATAGCATTTTTTATAGATACAAAAGAAGACTCAGGCGGAGCCTACGAAGAATCGCTATATTTGATTGAAAATATTAAAGGCGCTAATAGAAATGCATTAGATATAGTAATTATAGCCACTTCAAAAAGTCTTGCTAAAACTTTTAAAGAAGAAAATTTTGAAACATATTATTTTTCAATGAATGCTTTTGAAAGATATGTCGCTTTTTTGAGAAATTATGGAAGTTTTGCTAGAAGGTTTAAAAAATATTTTTTCTTTAGCAATAAATTAGAAGTTTTTCTTAGAAAAAATAATATTAATTTAGTCTATTTTACCAATCCATCACCATATTCTTTATATTTAGAAGATACAGATTTTATAATCACAGTGCCGGATGTATCTCACAGAGAGGAAATCGAATTTCCTGAATGGGCAAAATCAGATTTTCAAAGAAAAGATGAGATTTTAAGCAAATCAACCATTAAGGCAGTTGCAGTTATTACTAATGCTGAAATTATCAAAAATAGAATTTCACTTTTTTACTCAGTGCTAAAAGAAAGAATATTTGTAATTAGCCAGCAGCCTTCCATAAGTATTTCTAAGTTTGATAAAACAGATGAAAATGTACATGAAGAATTTAAGAAATTATATTCGCTTCCAAAGCAATATGTTTTTTATCCCGCCATGTATTTTCCACATAAAAATCATAAATATGTGATTGATACAATAAAAATATTAAAATCTGAGTATAAAATAAATTTATCGGCAGTCTTTTGTGGCAGTGATAAAGGTTACTTAAAAAAAATTAAAAAGTATGTTTATGACCAAGGTCTAAAAGAAAATATAATTTTTTTAGATTTTGTGAAGGGCAAATATTTACCATATATTTATTTGAATGCATTAGCATTAGTTATGCCAACATTTAGTGGACCCACAAATATTCCTCCCTGGGAGGCATTTAAAATGGGAATTCCTGTTTTGTATTCTGATATACACAACATTAGAGAAGTATACAAAGACTCAGTCTATTACATAAACCCTTTAGACCCTCACACCATGGCAAAAGGCGTTAGTGAACTTATTAACGATAAGAGTATAAAAGATAATTTGATAGACAATGGTAAAAAACTGCTAGCTAGTATTGATGCTAATAAAGAATTTCAACAGTTTTACGAAATAATAAAAAAAAGAAAAAAAATAAAACAAACCTGGGAATTTGATAATTAGATACTATTTATGAGAAATGAAATTATATTAGGATCCGCAAATTTTAATCAAATATATGGAATTAAAAAAAATTTTATAGGTAAAAGTAAAATTAAAAAATTATTTAGTTTTGCATTAGAAAATAAGATAAGAAAAATAGATACAGCTGCATCTTATAATCTTTCTGAAAAAATAATTGGATCCTTTAATAATAATAAATTTAAAATAATCTCTAAAATTCCTAAAAAACCAAAAAATATTACAAGAAGGAATCTCAATAAATGGATAAAAAAAAACGTTATGAACTCCCTTAATAATTTAAAGGTAAAAAAATTAGAGTGTTTATTATTGCATGATTCCAAATCTTTACTCAGTAAAGACGGCGTAGAAATTTATAAAAGCCTCTACGACATGAAAAAAAAAAAATTTACAAAAAAAATTGGTATATCAATCTATGATTTTAATAAGCTAGATAAAATTTTGAAAAAATTTAGATTTGATTTAATTCAAGCCCCATTAAATATTTTTGATCAAAGACTGATTAATTCTGGATGGTTAAAAAAATTAAAAAACATGAAAATCGAAGTGCACGCAAGATCGATTTTTTTACAAGGAGTTTTACTTTTGAAACATAATCAGCTTCCTAAAAAACTAAAAAAATTCAGTAAATATTGGAAATTGTGGGAAACTTGGTTAAAAAAAAATAAGCTTAGCCCGATTCATGCATGCCTATTATTTGTAGCTAGGCAAGATAAATTAGATGGTATTATTGTTGGTTGCGATAGCAAGGCTCATTTAACTGAAATTCTTAAATTTAAAAAAATGAAAATAAAAAATAATTTTTTAACATTTAAAATGAAAATAAAAAATAAAGAATTAATCGATCCTCGTAAATGGAGTTATTAATATAAGAAAATGAAAACAATTATTATAGTTCAAGCACAGATGGGATCGATCCGATTACCTAATAAAGTAATGAAAAAAATAGTTGGTATACCGATAATTGGAATTATTTTAAAAAGACTTAAAAAATCCAAACTAGCTGATAATATTATAGTTGCAACATCAAGAAGTAAAAAAAACATAGAATTAATAAAATATTTGAAAAAAACTAAAGCAAATTATTTCTGCGGTGCTGAAAATGATGTTGTAAATAGATTTTATAAAGTTGCTAAAAAATATAAAGGCAGAATCATCGTTAGAATAACAGCTGATTGCCCTTTAGTTGATGTTAAAATTATTGATGAGTTCATCAAAAAATTTAAAAACAATAAACCTGATTATCTTTCAAACTGTTTGCCATGGACATATCCCGATGGTTTAGATGTAGAAGTGTTTAGTTATGAACTACTAAAAAAAGTAGAAAATAATGCAACAGAATCTCAGAGAAAAGATGGAGGAGTAATTATTGAATATTTAAAGGATAATTCTGATTCAATAAATTCAATTAATGTTAAGTGCCCAATAAAAAAATTGCCAAATTATAGGCTGACAGTTGATGAAGAAATTGATTTAAAATTAATTAGAAAAATTTATGAAAATTTTGCTCCAAATATTTATTTTGGGTTTAAAGAAATATTAAATTTTGCAAAAAAAAATAAAAAACTTTTCAGAACAAACTTAAAAATAAAATTAAATGAAGGATCAAGTTTAGACATAGGGCAAAAAATTTGGAAAAGGGCAAATGCTATAATATTAGGTGGCAATAGTTTATTTTCTAAAAATCCTAACCTGTTTTTGCCAAATAAATGGCCAACATATTTTAGCAAATCTAAAGGATGTAGTGTTTGGGATTTAAATAATAAAAGATATATTGACATGTCTCTCATGGGAGTAGGCACGAACATTTTAGGATATTGCAACAATGAAGTAGACAATGCAGTTAGGAAAGCTGTTAATAAAGGAAATTTAAGTACACTAAATTGTCCCGAAGAAGTTTTTTTAGCAGAAAAATTATTAAACATGCACCCATGGGCAGGGAAAGTAAAATTTTCGAGAACTGGAGGAGAGGCTAATGCCATGGCAATTAGAATTGCAAGGTCTGCTAGCGGTAAAGAAAAAGTTGCTTTTTGTGGTTATCATGGATGGCATGACTGGTATTTGGCTGCAAATTTAAAAAGTAAAAGTAATTTAAATGAACATCTAATGACAGGTCTCGATCCAGCTGGCGTTCCTTCAAATCTTAAAAACACATCTTTTGCATTTAAATATAACGATATTGGCGAATTAAAAAAATTGGTTAATAAAGAAAATATAGGTGTAATAAAAATGGAGGTTGCACGAAACACTAAACCAAACATTACTTTTTTAAAAGAAGTAAGAGAACTTGCTAACAAAAAAAATATTGTGCTAATATTTGACGAATGCACATCAGGATTTAGGCAGAGCTTTGGGGGACTGCACAAATTAATAAATATTAATCCAGATATAGCAATATTTGGTAAAGCATTAGGTAATGGCTATGCAATCAGCGCTGTTCTGGGAAAAACTTCTATTATGGAAAGTGCTCAGAAATCCTTTATGAGTAGCACTTTTTGGTCTGATCGAATAGGACCTGCTGCAGCAATTAAAACCCTTGAAATTATGGAAAGAGAAAAATCTTGGGAAAGAATAACTTCTTTAGGAGAAAAAATATTTTTAATTTGGAAAAAACTTTCAAAGAAATATAAACTAAAACTTAAAATTTCTGGAATACCTTCTTTAGCAAAGTTTAATTTTATAAGCAAAAACTCACAAGCTTACAAAACTTATATCACTCAAGAAATGCTTAAACATAATTTTTTATCAACTAATGCGATATATCTAAGTACATCACACAATGAAAAAATATTAAAAACTTATGCAACACATCTTGATGAAATTTTTTATAAAATTTCAGAATGTGAAAAAGGAAATCTTAATATATTAGACATATTAAATTATCCTATCTCCCAAAGCACCTTTGGAAGATTGAACTAATAGTCAGCATTTATCTTTATTTTAAATTAATGAAAAAAAATTTTGTTGTAACCACCGGTCTAATTGACACCTGGGAGTTTAATGAAAATAATTTTATTTTAGGAAAATGGTGTGAATTTTATGAAACTCATGATTATGATGAAGAAAAATACAAAAATAAAATTCCAAAAGATATAAATGTTATAAAAAATGAACATCATTGGAATGATAATCAGAAACGAAATAATGATTATTTATATCTTAAGGATAAACTAGAAGAATTGTTAGAGATAATTTCAAATAAATTATCAGCTATTCATAACATAAGTGAAAATAAAGAATACTGGAGGACAGTCATTTACAGTTGGCTGACTGAGTATTTTATAATAATTTTTGATAAATGGGAAACCACTAGGATCTTTTTTGAAAAAAATAAAGACAAAAAATTTTATACTAACTTTTCCATATTTAATGATACAAACTATTTATCAAAAAATCATCTGAGCTTTCTTGAAATTACCCAAAGTCATGAGTGGAATCACCTTATCTTTTTAAGAATTTTTAAATTTTTAAATTTTTCAAATCTTTCTTTACTAAGAAAAGAAACTAATAAAAAAATAATACAAAATAAAAAATATGATAATTTACAAAAGAATCCATTATCAATAAAAATTTTAAAAATAGTCGATAAAATCATATCAAAATTTGCTTTTAAATTTAACAAAATAATTTTTGAAAGTTTTTATTTTCCTAAGAAAGAATATTTGAAAATGTGCTTAAAGTGCAAATTGATACCTTCAAGGTATATAAATTTTTTTGAATTTAATGTTAAAAAAAGTAATTCAATAAAAAAAAATAAGAGAACTGAGCTAAAAGAATTATTATCAAAAGTAAACAATAAGGATAATTTAATAAAATTTTTTTTATTAAATATTCACAAAGATATTCCTAAATCGTTCGTCGAAGATTTTGAGCAAATAAGAAAAAATTTTTCTAAATATGCAAAAAATAAAAAAATTATAATATCCATGACTTCTTTGGAGAGAAATGATAATTTTAAAATATACCTAGCTGAAACCAAAAAAATTGGCTCAAAATACATCCATGTAATGCATGGTGCACGTCTAACATTTAGTAAGAATGATCATATTTTTGATTTTTTCGAAAAAGTTTCAGATAAAATAATTAATGCAGATTTGGACAAAATAATTAAATTTGATAAAATTAAAAAAAAAAATTTATTTATTAATCTCAGCCCAACTTTGTCTACAATCAAATTAAACAAACAAAAATCTGGAGATTTTTGCACAATTGTTTTTGTCGAACAAAAAAAATATTTAATTAAGTTTCCTGAGTCACTAATAATCGATCAATCAATTGAGTTATTTAATGAACTTACAAAATTTGTTAAAGATTTAAATCCAGAAATAAAATCCAAGATAAAATTTAGAGTTAAGAATAATATTGGTTTTAATTCGGAAAAAAAATTTTCAGAGATATTTGGCGAAGAGCATATTGATAGAGTTTCAGTGCGCAACTCATTTAAAAATACAATATTAAACTCAAAGCTGATTATTAATACGTATCCACAAACTTCTTTTTGTGAGGCTCTACATTGCAATGTTCCTACAACACTAATAATAAAAAGACCCCACTATCAATTTACCGGTGAGGCTGAAAATATCTTTGATTTATTAAAAAAAAATAAAATTGCATTTGAAAATTTTTATGAGGCTAGAACTCATATAAATGAGCATTGGAAAAATATAGACCAGTGGTGGCAGTCAAATGATGTTCAAACCGCAAGAAAAAAATTTTTATCAAATTTTTTTAATGTAAAACATAACTGGTATAAGGAATGGTCAGATTATGTTTGTAATTTATTAAAGACTCATTAATACAATTTATATAAATGAAAAGAAAAATAAAAATTATTTGTACACTTGGGCCTAGTTCACTTAATAAAGATTTTTTAAGATTTGCAAAAAACAAAGTTGATTTATTAAGATTAAACATGTCTCACCTAACCTTGGAAAATCTAAAAAGATCAATAAAATTTATAAAAAAAAATACAACAATCCCAATATGTATTGATACAGAAGGAACTCAAATTAGAACAAAGGTTAAAAAAAATAAATACTATAAATATGGGCAACTCTTAAAAATTGAAAACAAAAAAGGAAATATTAAATTGTATCCAGAATCAGTTTATAAAAAAATTAAAAAAAATGATACTTTAGATGTTGGTTTTGATAATTTAAAAATAAAAGTTATAAGTAAAAAATCACACTTATTGTGCAAAGTTGTTTCGTCTGGAAGTATAGAAAATAATAAAGGTGTACATTTAATAAACAGAAAAATAAAATTAAATTTTTTAACGGATAAAGATTTTAAATCAATTAAAATTGGAAACGAATACAAAATAAAGAATTATGCTTTATCCTTCACTAATTCAGTTAATGACATGATTAAATTTAATAAATTACTTAAATTTAAAAATAAAATTTTTAAAATAGAAACTTTAAACGCTGTAAAGAATTTTAAGAATTTTCTAAAAAACGGAGACAATTTTTTAATTGATAGAGGAGATTTATCTAAAGATATCAAAATTGAAAATATTCCATCAGCCCAAAGAGATTTGTTTAAAAGTGCAAAAAATAAAAAAAATAAGAATATTTTTGTTGCAACCAATTTACTTGAAAGCATGTTAGAAAAAAACTATCCAACAAGAGGAGAGGCTAATGATATATTCAACTCTTTGGAAATGGGCGCTAAAGGTATGGTTTTAGCAGCAGAAACAGCCATTGGTAAAAATCCTAAAGACTCAGTTTTATTTTTAAAAAAAATGATAAAAGCATTTAATAGAAAAAAATGAAAAAAATTGACTATTATAAACAATTCAGAAATAAAAAAGTTTTAGTTACTGGTCATACTGGTTTCAAGGGTTCTTGGTTAACATCATGGCTTGTACTTTTAGGTGCAAAAGTAGCAGGATTGTCAATAAATGTTCCAACTAATCCGTCACATTTTGAGGTGGCAAAATTAAAAAAGAAAATAAATCATAAAAGAATAGACGTGAGAAACCTAAAATTATTAAAAACAGTTTTTAAAAAATATCAACCAGATTATGTTTTTCACTTAGCTGCTCAATCCTTGGTTAAAAAATCTTATTTAAATCCAGTATATACTTGGGAAACAAATACCATTGGTACCTTAAACATTTTAGAATCCTTAAGAGAAATAAAGAAAAAATGCATTGTTGTGCTTATAACTAGTGACAAAAGCTATAAAAACTTAGAAATTAAAAGAGGTTATAAAGAAAACGACATTTTAGGCGGGAAAGATCCTTACAGTGCATCAAAAGCGGCAGCTGAACTAACAATACAATCATACATAAGCTCATTTTTTCCCATAAAAAAAACTAAAGTTTTAATTAGTATCGCTAGAGCAGGCAATGTCATTGGAGGTGGAGATTGGTCAGAAAATCGATTAATACCCGATTGTGTAAAATCTTGGTCAAAAAATAAAAAAGTTTTAATTAGAAATCCTAATTCTACAAGACCATGGCAGCATGTACTAGAGACCGCAAATGGATATTTGCTATTAGCATCAAAACTAAAAAAAAACAAAAAGCTTCATGGACAGGCTTTCAATTTTGGACCTAATTATACAAAAAACTACAATGTAATTTTTTTAGTTAAATATATGCGTAAATTTTGGAAGAAGGTGTCTTGGGTTATTGATAAAAAAAACAAAACAAATTTTTTTGAATCAAACTTACTAAAGTTGAATTGCAGTAAAGCCAAAACTATTCTTAAATGGAAATGTATATTAAGTTTTAAGGAAACAATTTATATGGCAATGCATTGGTATAAAAATTATTATTTAAATCCAGGTAAAGCAAATCAAATTACAATAAATCAAATAAGAGAGTATGAAAAACTTTTAAAAAAAAGAAGAACAAAATAAAAATTTTATGAAAGTTATATTGTTAGCAGGGGGTTTGGGCACAAGATTGTCTGAATATACTAAAAGCATTCCTAAACCTATGATTAAAATACAAGGGAAGCCATTGCTATTACATATTATGAATCAATATGCCAAATATGGTTATAAAGATTTTTACATTGCTCTTGGATACAGAGGAGAAGTAATAAAAAAATATTTTAATAAAAAATTCTTTGATTGGAAGATAAATCTTATAAACACTGGAAGGAACACCATGACAGGAGGAAGACTAAAAAGAATTGCAAAATATATTGGAAAAGAAACATGCATGGTCACTTATGGTGATGGCCTATCAAATGTTAATTTGAAAAAATTGCTAAAATTTCATAGAAAAAACAAAAAAAAAGTAACATTAACAGCTGTTAGACCTCCAGCGCGATTTGGTTCTCTTCAGCTCAAAGGCAACCTTGTAAATTATTTTAAAGAGAAATCAAAACTCGATGAGAATTGGATCAATGGGGGTTTTTTTGTTATAGAACCCGAATTTTTTAAATCTATAAAAAATGATAATACAATTTTAGAACGAAGACCCTTAGAAAATGTAGCTAAAGAAAAACAACTTGCCGCTTTTAAACATGAGGGTTTTTGGCAGTGCATGGATACAAAAAAAGATAAAGATACACTATCAAAAATTTTAAACAGCAAGAAAATTAAATTTTAAATTTAAAAATAAAATCAACTTATAATAAAAAATTAGATTTAAAGAAAATTAATAATGTCTAAAACCGTTATAAATAACCCTCTAGTTAGTATAATTATTAATTGTTTTAATGGAGAGGTTTTTCTAGATGAATGCATTAAAAGCGTTATTTCTCAAAGCTACGAAAACTGGGAGGTAATTTTTTGGGATAATAAATCTACTGATAGAAGTGCCGAAATATTTAATAGTTATAAAGATACAAGATTAAAATATTTTTGCGCGACAGAGCATACTTCACTTTATAAAGCTAGAAATCTTGCCATTCAAAGAGCTAAAGGAAAATTAATAGCATTTATTGATTGTGATGATTTGTGGGAGAAAAATAAATTAGCGTTGCAAGTGCCAATTTTTGATAATTTAAAGATAAATTTAGTTTATAGTAATTTATGGCTTATAAAAAACAATTTAAAAAATAAAAAAAAATTCATTAAAAAGAAATCACCAAGTGGGTACATTTATAAAAAATTATTAAATGAATATAATTTAGGAATTATTACTGCAATTTTTAGAAAAGACATTGTAAAAGGTTTAGAAAAAATATTTGATGAAAGATTTTCTATAATCGGAGATTTTGATTTTTTTTTAAAATTATCAAAAGATCATTATTTTCATTATATAGATGTACCCTTAGCCTATTATAGAATTCACGATAAAAATTTTTCTTCCTTGTACAAGGAAAAAGAAATGGATGAATTTAATATTTGGGCCACTGAAAATACTAATGATATTGATCTTTCAATTATAAAAAGAATGAAAGACAAAATAGCATTAAGAAAACTATTACATTTTAAATTTAATAAAGACTATAACAATTGTTACAAAGTCTTAATTCAAAACTATAAAAGTTTGTTAATACTAAAAATGTTAATTATTGTTTTTACTCCACTATATGTACTAAGAAAAATTTCATGGTTTCATAATTAAATGGATTATAATATTAAATTATTTTCAAAAATTGATGAGGAACTAAAAAGTATCTGGCAGAATTTTGAAGAAAATACATATAATAATTGTTTTAATAGTTTAACTTGGACTGAAAATTATATTTTGGCCTTTAAGAGAAAAGATAATTTTCCAAAACTGAGGATATTTGTTATTTCATTTCAAAACAAACCCGTTTGCATTTTTCCATTTGAAATAATAAGAAAATATAAAATTAATATTTTACAATGGACTTCTGACTTAAAATCAGATTTTAATTCACCTTTACAAAAAAAGCATTTCAATTTTGATAAAGATTCATTTAAAAAAATTTGGAATCAAATTTTAAAAATGGTGCCAGAGGTTGATGTAGTTTATTTAAAAAGGCAAATTAATTTTTTTGAAAATTCATACAATCCATTTATTAATTTTTTAAAAAATTCAAAAGAAGGAATTATTCAACAAATAGTTTTACCCAAAAAATGGAATGATTACACCCAGGGTGTATTAAAAAAAAAATTTTATTTAGATTTACTTAGAACCAAAAGATTAATAAAGAAAAGTGGAAAAATTCAATTTGTTATCGCAAAAAATAATGAAGAAAAAAATTTTCTTTTAAATATTTTAATTGATCAAAAAAGATTAAAGTTAAAAAAAATGAACATTTCTTCTATGGATGATATAGATTTAAATTTTTATAAAAATTTCGAAAAATATAAGAATAATCAATATCATACCCACATAAGTGCACTAAAATTAAATGGAGAGTTTATAGCAGTAAATTGGGGCATAGTTACCAAAGACTGTTATTATTATTTGCTGCCATCAATGAAAGAAAATGGTTTGAAAAAATTTTCACCAGGAAAATTACTTTTGTCACTTTTGATAAGATGGTCAATTTCTAAAAAGTTAAAATTTTTTGATTTTGGCCTCGGAGAAGAATTATATAAAGAAAAATGGACTAACAAAAAAATTAATATTTATAACTATGTTAGACTAAATAAGCCGAAAGGATTAGCTTTCTATCTAATATTAAAAGCTAGAACAATATTAAAATATTTTAAAAGGAAACAAAATTAAATGATTTCAAAGATTTTACAGTCAAATAATGCAATTCTGAATTACCATAGAATTACACAAAATGATAATACTGACAAACCAAACGATGAATTGGCAGTTTCAGCCAAAAGGTTTAAGGAACAATTAATTTTTTTAAAAAAAAATTATAATTTGGTCGCTCTAGATAATCTTATAAACTTTGAGAGAACTGCAAAACCAAGCATCAGCATAACTTTTGATGACGGATATAAAGACAATCTTAGCATGGCTCTACCAATTTTAAATGAACTAAATATACCAGCTACTGTTTATATAATAACAAAATTTTATCAAAATGATTTTAATGTGTGGTGGATGGAGCTACAAGATTATATATGGAGTAGCTCAGATAATATTAAATTTATATACAGTGAGAAAAACTTTAATTTTTCAATTAAAAATAATTCTGAAAAAAATAAATGTTTTTTTGAATTAAGGAAAATAATTAAAAAACTTGATAAAATAGAACAAGGTAAGTTTTTGGAAGCTGTAACCAAAACTAACATTAGAAAAAACTTTGAAAATGAATTTTTAAATAAAGATGAGTTAAGACTTTTAAGTTCTAATCCACTTATAACTATTGGCGCACATTCACATAATCATCTGAGTTTAAAAAATTTAGACAAAAACCATTGTACCCAAGAAATAATGGAGTCAAAAAAAATACTAGAAAAACTTATAAATAAAAAAATTAAACACTTTTCTTATCCATATGGTACAAAAGAGGATGCAGGCGAGAGAGAGTTTAAAATAGTAGAAGAACTAGGTTTTAGTTCTGCCGTTACAACCTCTGTAGGTTCTGTTACAAAAAAAAAAATATTTAACTTACCGAGAATACACATTAATAATAAAGCAAATGAAAAAATACTTAAAATTAAATTGTCCCCCTTGTATCAAATTTATAAAAATTTACAGGAATTTATTAATTAAATTATATTTTGATATTTCTTAAGTTTTTTTACAAGTATAAAACCTGATTTTTCAATTGCATTTATACTCTTATCGTTATGAGACAAAGAATATATCATCAATTTTTTTTCCCTAAATTTATTTCGAATAAATTTTAATAATAACTGGTAGAAACCTTTATTTCTGAATTTTTTTGCAGTTATAAAGTCATATAACAAATATTGCCTTTTTAGGAAAATTTTTTTATCTATTTCTTCAATATTCCATTTGTTTCCAAAATAAATCCATCCAGAACAAATGATTTCTCCCTTTTTTTTAAATCCAATAAATTTAGATTTATTTTTAAATCTATTTAATTTAAATTTTTCTTTCTCAAAATATTTTTTAATTATAGAATTAGATTTAATTTGATTTATATTCTTAATAAAAAAAATTGAAATGCCTGGTGTACTTACTTTTTCAATTTTTTTACATGATTCAAAAATATATATTGTCAAAAAAAATTGGTAAATTAGTTTAAAAAATTTTTTCATCTGTTAATCTTGAATTTTAAAAGCAACAACAGCATCTCCCTGTTCGACTAAATTCGGATAGTACATTTTGAGACTTTTGCCACCTGATGCAGGTATAACAAGGTATTGTTCTCCATCAAATTCATATAATGTTGGTGGGGCAGATCCAATGTAAGGAAGATTGTGTGACCACAACTCTTCACCACTTTGAGAATCAAATGCTCTTATTAATTTATCTAAAGTACCAGCAACAAAAACTAAGCCACCAGCAGTTGCTGTCGCACCACCATAATTTTCAGTACCGGTATTAATTTCTTTTGATTTTAAAGCTTCATAATAACCTAAAGGAACTTGCCATATTATTTTTCCAGTATTAAGGTTAAGTGCTGTAAGTGTTCCCCATGGGGGTTTTGCTGCGGGATAACCATCTAAATCTCTTAGTAAATCCATATCAAAAGTATATTTAAATATTTCAAAAACAGATGTATCTGAAGATATCACTCTGAGTCTATATGGGGTTTGGTTTGCAGTTACATAAAGAATATTTTTGTATGGATCTACTGAACCACCAGGCCATTGAGCTCCGCCTACCAAATTATATACTATTGTATCCTTATTAAGTTCATGAGGTGGAAAAAAACCGTAATTTGAATTATTTAACTTTGACATAACATAATCTCTATTAGCTTTACTTCGATTTGTGACATCTTCTTTTGTAAATACATTTCTGGCAAAAGGTTCTGGTAATTTAAATAAAGGTTGATATTTACAAGTTTTTTCACCGGGTATTTTAGAAGCTTGAGCCAATTTCATTTCATAGTCAAAAATTGATTCCCCAGAAAATCTATCCAAAACAATAGTGTTACCTAATTTAGTTACAGCAACCACAACATCAATCCTAATCCCGTGTTTATTAATAGTTGTTAAAATAGGAGGAGCAGCTATATCAAAATTCCATATGTCATGACAAGTTTCTTGAAAATGCCATAACATTTTTTTATTTCTTACATCAAAAGCAATTATGCTATTAGCAAACAAATTTTTTCCTGGCCTTTCTACTCCAACAAAATAAGGCTTGGAATTACCTGTTGTAAGATAAACTATACCATTTTTGTTATCCGAAGAAATACCACCCCAAGGGTTTCCACCTTTAAAATCTTTTGCATTAAAAACTGTTTTATCAATTTTTCTTAAATAATATTTCCAATATAATTTTCCTGTTTTAACATCATACACTTCTATAGCTGGACGAGTTGTTCCTATAACTAATTGATTATCAATAATAGTTGGAGTTATAGGGCTTGACCCAATTTTTATTATTCCGTTTTTACCAAAACTTTTTATTAATTTTCCAGTTTTTGCGTTAAGAGATATAAGCTCGTCATTATTAGTAAAATATAATCTTAGAATGTTATTTTTTTTATCTTTCCAAATAAGCAAACCTCTTTTAGCGGCACTATATCCTCTTTTAACTTTATAACTCCAAATTTCTTTCCCTGTTGTTCCATCTAAACAAACTATCCGCCCTCCTGGAGTTGGAAGATAAATCAAGCCATCGTAAACAACTGGATTGGCTTGTATACCTTTTTTTCCATCTTTAGAATTATATGTCCAAGCCAACTTTAATTTTTTGATATTATTTTTATTTATTTTTTTTAGACTTGAAAATCTCATTGAGGTAAAACCACCATGACTTCTCGGCCAGTTAGAAAAATTTTTTTCAATCTGTTCTATTTTAGCCCCAGGTTGAAAATTATTTTTTTTACCTGAAATTTTTAGTATTTTTGGCATTTTTTCTCTTATTGAAGGATCTTCTGATTTCCAAAATTCCTTTTGTCTGCTGGATATTTTGTAACCTAAATAATAATAAAGCTTTTCTGAATATTTAAATAACTTTTTAGTTTTTTTGCTATTTAAATTATTAACACTAAAAGTTATTGGATTTCTATTTAGATAAGAAGGATCATAATATGCTAAATCATATAACAATGCAGAAATTAATGTGACTACAATTATTCCAAAAGATATAAAAATTATTTTAAATATTCGTCTCATAAATCTTTAATATTTAATAATTTTTTATAGGCTAATACTATTGATGCAATTAATATTAAATAAGTTGCATTATTTGTTGAAAAAAGACTGCCAGTACTTTTTAAGGGCAAAGTTTCTAAAATCAAACTAATTATAGCAGCAAATAAAATCAAATTATTAATATTAAAACTATTAAAAAGTTTAAAATTTTTAAATATAAAAATTACAAAAAATAAACCGATCGTTATTATAATAAATAAACCAGCTATTCCAGTTTCAACCAATATTTCAAGATAATAGTTGTGAGGATGATTAGAACATAAGCGATTTATTTTTCCAGTTTGTACTTGTTCTCCAAGATAATAATTAGGAAGATCTTCTAGTTTCCAACAATCTTTTCTAAATGATTTAATTCCATTACCCAATAATTTTCCAGTTAAATCGCTTATTTTCCAGGTATCAAGAGCTGCTAAAAATACTCTTTTGTGTAAACCTTCATAATTGGTAGCATGAAAAGTAGTTTTAGATTTGAGAGATTGCTCTTCTTCACCTCTCTTAGTTTTTGTCCATTTTTGAATGCCCGTTATATTTACTAAAGTTTTAGCTTGTCCAATAAATGAGACATATGCATTTTCTAGATAAAATTTATATTGTCTGTCGGAAGAAATAATAAATTTAGAAAGTATCAAAAAAGATAGAATACTTAATAATATTATTTTTTTAATTTTTAAATTAGTCGCAAAAATAATACATAGTCCAAATAAAAACAAAATGACTGGCATTCTACTTCCAGAAAAAAGTATTCCAAAACTAATAATCAAAGTAATAAATATTGGAAAAATAAATTTAATATAATTATTATTTTTAGAGATTAGTATTGAAAAAAGAATTGTAAAAAAAGAGAATCTTTGCAAAAAACCTCCAGCTATATATTCATCTCCAAAAAATCCCGAATTGTAGTATTCTGTACTAGGCAGACCTAAAGTGTTGTAACCAAAAATATATTGATAAATTATATCTAGAGATATCAGAATAGAAGTTAATGCCGCTGATAAGAAAAAAAATTTAAAATTTAAAATATCAAGTTTGTTTAAAAGGTATATTGTTATCAAAAGTAGAAAAAATCTAAGAAACAATAAAGATTTTGCTAGTTGAGATAATGCAGTCAGACAATTCGTGTTACCACAATCTGGAATTGTATTAATTCCATTATATCCTTCAAAATATAAAGTTTTTGAAAAACTTAAAATTGCAGATAGCAAGATTACTATAAAAAATAAGAAAATAATTTTTATAACAGGATCAAACTCGGTTTCTAAAATTTTTTTTTTTAAATAAAAAATTCCTAAACCACAAAATAGTAATAGATTTAAATTAACGATTAAGCTTCCAATGACAAAACTTATTGGGAAAAAAGCAAAAACAAGGTTAATAAATAAATAATCATTGTTTTCATTTTCTTTATTAACAAAAAAAATAGTTTGTAACATATTATTAATGATATCTAATTTATTTCACTTGGTTTTAAAAGCATTAAATTATTTTTTTAAAAGCATTTTTTCAATAAAACAATAAATCAAAGTAAATAAATATTTTGCCCTGAGTTCTTTAATATCAAATTTTGAAATTCCTTCTTTTCTATTAACCCATGATATAGGAATTATTTTATATTTCATTTTTCTTGATATAATTTTTAATGGCAATTCTAAAAAAATGTTAAAACTTTCAGATACTAGCGGAAATGTTTTTAATAAGGCTTTTCTTTTATAAATCTTAAAAGCATTAGTAAAATCATTATAATTACTAATAAATAATAATTTGGTAATTATATTAAATATTCTATTTAATATTAATTTTTTTTTTGGATAATCTATAATTTGAGATCCTGTTATAAATCTAGATCCAAACACAGCATCGAATTCTTCATTTTTTAAAATATTATAATATTTTTCCAAATCTTCAGTGCTGTCTGATAAGTCAGACATCATAATACATACTGCTTCACCAGTTGATTTACTAATGCCTTGAGATATAGCTCCACCCAAGCCTTTTCTAGTATTATCGTAAAGATTAATTTCTGATTTATTTTTAATTAATTCCTCAGTTATTTTGAAAGTATTATCAGTACTAAAATCGTTTATAAAAATTATTTCGTAAGGTAAACTTTTTAGCTTACTCTGCAATTTATCAATGATTTTTTTTATTAGTAATTCTTCGTTTTTTATTGGAATTATTATTGAAAGCTTCATAATACTAGTTTTATTTACTATTTATTAGTGATAATAGATAATTTTTTTTAAT
>CEUZ01066076.1_pt1 | contig 17269 bp, 15 predicted proteins | sample 361511 | NCBI WGS metagenome assembly CEUZ01 (sample SAMEA2622822, study PRJEB7988) | marine metagenome | biome: marine biome (ENVO:00000447); feature: surface water layer (ENVO:00002042); material: "saline water (ENVO:00002010), including plankton (ENVO:xxxxxxxx)" | depth 5 m
GGAAAATGCAGGTTTATGTATAGCAAGAAAGATAAGATTACTTTTGGGAAATTTAGCTCCTAACCACATCCTTGCTTTAATCGGTTCTGGCAACAATGGAGGTGATGGGTTAATTGCAGCTAAATATCTTAAAATGTGGGGCGCAGAAGTCACTGTTTATTTGTGCTCTACCAGAAAAATCTCCTATCCGAAACTAACTACTCTAGAAAATTTAGGAGTGCAAATCAAGCACTTCATTACTGATTCACAGCTAACGGATTTAAAATTGACAATATCAAAATCCACAATCCTTCTCGATGGAATAATGGGGACGGGATTATCTAGGCCAATTGACGGTAAATTGGCAGCAATATTTAAGTTATTTAAATCAACATATAACCAAAACGTTTACAGAATATCGATTGACGTTCCGTCAGGACTTAATCCTGATACAGGAAATGCAGATGATTTGAGTATCAAGTCTGATTTGACATTAACCCTTGGTTATCCTAAGCTCGGACTTTATTTAAATCAAGGTACAACGCTAACAGACCAAGTGGAGGTTTTAGATATCGGAATTCCAGATGACATCATTCCAAATTCCAAAATCAATTTGACAACTGGGTCTTGGGTTAAAAATGTCCTTCCCGATAGGCCGAAAAATGCCCACAAGGGTACGTTTGGCAAAACCTTAATCATTGGCGGGTCAAAATTCTATTCAGGTGCACCTTATCTATCAGCAATAGCCGCCGCAAGGTCTGGGGCTGGATTGGTGACTCTAGCAGTAACATCCGAGGTTCAAAAATCCATATCTTCATTAACTCCAATCCCAACATACTTGCCTTTATCAGATTTCTCTAACGACACTAATAGAAATCAAAATATCGAAACAGTTTTTAATAATATAACCAAATATAAGTCTGTTTTGATTGGCCCAGGGTTAGGAGCAGACTTTGATACGCAAATGTTTTTGCAGCAGATGTTAGATAAAAAACAATTGCTTCCACCCACAATATTAGATGCAGATGCAATTAATATTTTGAGTAAATCTACTGGGAAAACATGGTGGTCTAATTTACCTAAGGAAACAATATTAACTCCACACTTAGCAGAATTTTCTAGATTAACTAATTTATCAATTAGCAAGATAAACTCAAACAAAATACCGCTCGCCTCTAAAATCGCAATTGAATCTCAAACTATTATTATCCTCAAAGGCCCAAACACCATCGTAGCTTTACCCACAGGATCAATTTTTGTAAGTCCATTTGCTAATCCATCTTTAGCCACGGCTGGCACGGGAGATGTTTTGGCAGGGATAATTGCAGGATTTTTGGCTCAAGGGCTTTCAGTGCAATCAGCTTCAGTATTAGCTGTTTTTGTTCATGGCCAATCTGGAAAATATGTCAATTGCAAATTCGGGGATCAGGGATCATTAGCGAATGACCTACTAGAGTATATTCCCGAAACCATCAATTACATTCGTAACTACAATTGTTAATAATTATCGAGGGATTGATTTGGCACAACTAAAAGGTAGTGATAGAAGTCGGTATGTCTCCAAAATGTTTGCAGCAATTGCAAAAAGATACGATCTGCTAAACACAATAATAAGCATGGGGCAACATTGGATATGGAGAAGGAAAACAATTTCTATAGGTACAACCGGTATTTCTGGCCGAGGGCTAGATATAGCCACAGGCACGGGAGATATGGCCATTCTTTTATCGAAAAATCCTCAGTTAACTTCAATAATTGGACTAGATTTTACTCCAGAAATGATTTCGATTGCCCACAAAAAATCAAAACGGGTTAACAATAAATTAACCTACCTAGTTGCTGATTCGCACAACTTACCTTTCCATCCATCAACATTTAATTTAGTAACCATCGCTTTTGGAATTAGAAATTTCATCGACATCAATAAAGCCCTGAACGAAATAAACCAAATTCTTTGCCAAGGAGGAAAAATTACAATACTGGAAATTGTAAAAAACCCATCCGAATCCACTTTAACAAAATTATTTAGTTATTATTTCAAAAATATTGTTCCTATATTTGGTTTAATTTTTGCAGGTAACAAAAGCGCATACAAATATCTTCCTGAATCTGTCAGCAGTTTTATCACATCTGATCAGATTGAAAATTTGTTGCAACAATCAGGTTTCACTAACATAACAACTCAAAAAATGTCATTTGGTTCTGTGGCCATAATTTCAGGAGAAAAATCAACCCTTAGTGGCAAACCTTAAATTTCCAACTAATAGCTAAATTAAAATAGAGGGTCTATTTCTAAACTTGAAGCTGTTTTGTTAATAAAGTCCACAACCTCTTTGTGCAAAGGAATCCCATTGACCAATCTATCATTTTCATCCTCAAATTCTGGCAAACCAGGATACAAAACTTGTTCGAACCCAGGAGCAGGTTTAGAGTTAACCAATTTACTCAACATATCATCCATATTTGTCTTAAATTCGCCTACATCAGTAAAAGCAGATATGTCATAAGCAGCAAAAAAATGCTTACTTACAGCTTCATGGCCTTCTAACATACTAGGAATACCACCAGACATGAGGGAACACATTATTTCAGCTACTAAAGACAATCCATACCCCTTGTGTGAACCTATTTCCCTAGTACCGCCAAGTGGTAATAATGGAGGAATATCAATATGATCAGCTAATTTAGATTCTTCCATTACAGGAGAACCGTTTTGGTCAGCTACCCAGCCGGGCATTAATTTTTTACCACTTCTTTGAGCTAATCTAATCTTATTCCCTGCAACCGAACATGTTGCTACATCAAACAAAAATGTTGGCTTGCTATTTGTAGGAGCGGCCACTGCAATCGGATTTGTTCCCAATAAAGGCTCGGATGAAAAAGTTGGAACAACTCTCATACCCCCGGTGGTCATACACATCCCTAGCATATCTTGCTTGGCAGCAATCAAAGCATGGTGACCAATAGCCCCAGAGTGACCAGCGTTTCTCATAGTCACAATACCAACACCTACTTTCTTCGCTTTTTCGATAGCGATATTCATTGCCTTTGGACCTAAAATTACAGCTAATCCAGTATCAGCATCTACAGTAGCAGTTGATGGTGACTCCTTTACAATTTTCCAATCAGCTCTTGGTTTAATTATTTGACTCTCATAATAACTAATATATTCTTTCAACATATTAGAAACTCCATGACTTTCTACACCCCTCAAATCAGAGTCTACTAATACTTCAGATGCAATAGTTGCATCCTCAGTAGTCTCACCCATTTTTTGGAATATTTGTTTAACAGTTTCTCTCAAATCAACATGGTTTACCCGAACTTGGTCTTTAATTGGTACTTTAAAACGTTCTAACATGAGCTTTCTCCTGCAATGAATTTTTGAATTATAGATTTGTATTAAATATAACTCTAGTTCATATACCTTAAATTTATTAATATACAAAGCTCAGATATACTTAAATTTTTCTTTATTGAAATTTAGTATACAGAAGCCTAGGCTAAACCGTTGGCTTGTGATAACTTATTACCTAATAGGACATGCATAAGCGGTCCAAAATCTCTCTCAACTACAGTAGTGTGGAGAAGCGAAATGAAGAAATATATGTTGTTTATTAAGATCTTTTTGCCTGTTATAGCGATAACATTAGCTATATTAGGAAGTAACTCTCAGACCTATGCAGCGACTACAGCGCTAGATGCTACTCTTGCATCTCTAAAAACTGAGGTTTCACAGGCTCTTGCTCAAGCAAATCTTGCAAAGTCAGCTACAACTCTGGCAGAGAAGCAGAGCTATGCTAAAGCAGCTGCAGCGAAAATCACCGGGGCAGGTGGTGTACTTGCACTTGCTTCTGCTGCGAGCGTCCAATCTCAAGGCGCGCTTGACTCAGCAACGGCTAGTGAAGATGCCGATGCAATTGCATATACGACCACTATCAACAATGCTATTGCAAACGTTTCGTCTTGGTCTGCTATTTCAAATACTGCCGCTGGAAGCGTTTCTAATGCTGGCTCAACTAGCTTAGCCGATATATATATCGGACCAGGCGGGGATACTTTAATTTCTGGATTAGAAGCATCTTTGAATGGCTGGGGTAGTCATCCTGGTATAAGCCAAGCTGAATCAGCTAGTGCGAGTCTATCAGGTGTTGATACTACCGTATCTATACCAGCTGCAACGCTACCTTCTACAGGTGGACAACCTTTAGATATGGCAATAATGCTTCTAGCATTATTCGGCCTAATCTTTATCGGAACTGGAACTACAATAGCATACGCTTATTCAAAATCTAAAGCTTGATATACCTAACAAACCTGCCACTTATAGTTTCAGGTGGCAGGTTTGTTAATAAAACATATGGGTTTCAAAAGAATAAGTTCTGAAGTTTCCAAATCAAACCTCACTAACGCTGTTATTATTGATTATAACCTCAAAGACAAAAAACGATCTCCGGTTATTAAATGTGATATTTGCGGATTACAATTCACTGATGTGCATTGTAAACTTAAATGTACTAAATGTGGCTACATGCGAGACTGTAGCGACCCATAACAACAAGCAGCCACTCTTTGCAAATGCGTGATGAAAACCTACTTAGATTTATGTTAGGTCTTTATTCCTCTATGATTAAATCTAAACATTGCTTCCAATTTGGCTATTTGATATTGATTTTAGCTACTATATCAATATTTCATTCAAATTGCTTACATCATCCAGAAAATGAAAAGGTATTCACATCTGATGAAATACTGAGTGCATCTGAAGTTTTATCTGAATCTGTCATTCTAATGGAGAACTTGAATTCATTTCATTTTAAATCTACTGGATCAATTTCAGCATCAGAAACTCTGTTATTAACACAAATTCAAGGCGAAATCCTCAAACCTGATTACATGAACCTTCAAATAAACGGTTCTTATTCTTCAGGACTAGTATTTAAAACAAGATTAATCTCAAATAATAAGGAAGGGTTTATTTTAAATCCTTTGAACAAAAAGTGGGAGGCTGTTTCTGACAATTTTAATCCCACAGGTTTTTTCACTCCGCATCAAGGAATTTCGAAAATCATGAGCGAGTTATATGACGTTAGGCTTTCACATGAAAATAGCCCAGATGATTATTATATTTTGCACGGGAACCTGAATTCCGACTCATTGCTTTATCTATTGGGAGACATTCCAACACAATCTCAAATCAAAGTTTCATTATCGATAAGCAAGGGCAATAAATTGCTATACAGTGCGAAACTAAACGGAAGATTTACAGAATCAAAATCTAACACAGATTTGTTTATCGAAATAAATAAACATAACCAACCAGTAAAAATAGAAATGCCAGTAACTGAATGATTACTAGATTATTCTTTACACATACACTTTTTTCAAAAATATCCCCATTTGGCAGATTATTTCCTGTATGCCTAGCTGTTTTTATAGCCGCTGACGACCAAACCGTTATAGCAACCATCTTTCCTTCAATAATGAGAGATTTACATATAAATATTTCAGACATAGACAAAGCTGCTTGGACTATAACCGGGTATTTGCTTGGATATATATGCATGATGCCTGTGGCAGGAAAATTATCTGATATATTTGGCCATAAACGCTTACTTATTATCTTATTAATTGTTTTTGCAATTGGTTCTATGTTGGTTGGATTGAGCAGCAATCTCTCATTTCTTATAGCAAGCAGAATCTTTCAGGCAATAGCCGCTGGAGCTACTATTCCACTCGCAATTAGTATCGCGAATATTTCGCTGCCCAAAAAACATCATCTTATTGCTTACGGAATCATCGGTGCCTCCGCCGAAATTGGAGCTATCGCAGGTCCTCTGTGGGGTGGAATAATAATAAATATTCTGGATTGGAGATGGGTTTTTTGGCTAAACATACCGTTGACACTAATCATAATCCCCGTAATATATCGAAGCGTTAAAACTGATAACAAAAAAAATCAACATGTTGACTCCTATGGTGTACTTTTCCTAACACTAGCATTAATATTTTTAACGTTATTTATTTCTAGATTACAGAATTTGAATTTAACGACCATAGCGTGCTGCATAATAACAATATCGACTGCTGTCCTATTAATATTCAGGCAAATCACATCAAGTCACCCTATAATTCCACACACTCTTTTTACTAGAGAATTCATCCTAGCGCATATGATTCAATTCCTAGCTGGAGTCGCTTTAATAATAGGGATGGTAACTATACCCCTTATGGGAAATACAATTTTTGAGTTATCACCTCTTGATTCAGGGTTGTGGCTTTTAAGAATGACTGTTGGAGTTGCCTTCGGGGCATTAGCAGGAAGCATTTCCGGCAAATTATATAGTAATCGGACAATAATTATTGCAGGATTACTGTTGTCTGCAACGGCATATTGGTTCCTAAGCAACTGGAATACAAATATATCTGAGCCACTATTGACGGTTAATCTATTTTTGGCTGGAAGTGGTCTTGGCCTACTTATTGGTCCAATAACTCAAACTGCAACCTATAATGCTGGCGACAATAATCAAGGAATCTCGGCATCATTAATTAACACCACTAAATTTCTAGGCATGACATTAGGAATATCTTCGATTTCAGTATGGGGAGCTTATCGATTCCAAAAATTAAATGCCGATTTTACTTTGTCTTTTTTAACTACCGATAACTCATCTGTAAATCAATTGCTAATTAACGGTATGACCGTTTTGACAGAATTTTTCTTAATAGCGATGGCTGTTTGTTTAGTTGCAACACTATTTGCATTTCTTCTAGATAAAAACCAAGTTTCATATTAGGTTAAACCTTTCTATTAGTCGTAGTGTACCATGGCAAGCCATCAACGATTTCTTTGTTATAATCAGCAAATATATTTCCCCATTTGGATATCGCAATTTCAGCTACTTTTGCAAAAACTAATCTTATTTCTTCCTCTGCACCGGGGTGGGTACGCATTTCAATAACATGTCTTATGGTACGCATATTTGCTGACCAACCAATATTCGTAGCAACTCCCATCGGAGCCAATCTTCGAAAAGCAGATGTTGCTTCTTTCTTAACTGTAAAATTTTTATCTTCTTGATCTAACTCAAACATATCTGCAAGTTCATTTTGCAGTTTACTTAACTCTTCCATCTTAGACATATATATCTTCATCGCTTCGTTATCTTCTTTTATTACCGTAGGAGCATACCAATTAATATCAGTAAGTCTAGCGTAGCGCAAACTTTCTTGAGACATTGCAGAACCTACTCTATGCCTTACCAATTCATGAGTGAAAACTCTGCTGACATCTGCAAAAAAGAAATTTGCTGTCACATGCTCAAATATCGAACCGTCACCTTTTTGTAGGGTATTTTCTATATAGTCGCTGTTAGTTTTACGTACTCTAGTAACATTCGGATTCAACGTTGTTCCAAACGAACGGTAACAACTCCTTCCATAAATTTCTGTGAGTAATTCCGCTGATGATTCTGCATCTGAACTCCAATCAGGAACTCCCAAGTGCTCTAATAACTGATTAATACCCTCTTGATTAGCTTGAGTTTCTCCTAGCAAAAAAACCTTTGGTTCAACTACTACACCCATAAATAGTTACCCCTCTATATGCACATTTTATAAATCAAAACTAACCTTGCATGCAAAATACACAATTAGTTGAGACAAATTATACACATGATTTGCAGAACGTTGACAGTATCACAAACAGGATATAGTCTCAAAAAGCATATTCATTGAATTTATATAAAATCAAAAGTGTAGGAGTCAAAAATGGATCTAGGTATACGAGGAAAAGTAGTGTTTATAACAGGCGGCAGTAGAGGTTTGGGGAAAGCAGCTGCAATATCACTTGCCAAAGAAGGTGCTATTATTGGCATTTGTGGCAGGGATCGAAATACTGTTGCAGATACCGTTGCACAACTAAAAGGTTTAGGAGCGGCAGCAACGGGTTTTGTGGGGGATATTTCAGATTTATCCCAACTTAGCAATTTGCATTCCAAAATTACTGGAGAGCTAGGTGCAATAGAAATATTAGTCAATAATGTTGGGGGATCAAAAGCAAAAGGTGATTTCACTGAAACATCGCTTGAGGGACTGCAAGAAACATTTGACTTAAATCTTTTTGGCTCGTTCGAATTGATGAAACTCGTAACGCCAAATATGATATCCCAAAAATGGGGCAGGGTAATTAATATAGCTTCTATTTGGGGAAGAGAATACGGCGGAAATATTTCTTATATGTCTGCTAAAGCTGCTTTAATCGCAGCTACAAAACATGCGGCTGTATCACTAGTTAAACATGGCATCCTTATTAACAGTGTAGCTCCCGGGTCAGTTTCCCACCCTCAAGGCAGCTGGGAAAAATTCCAAAATGAGAACACAAAAGAAACCGTTGATGATTTTATAGAAAATAATTTGCCTATGGGGAACTTCGGATGGGCTGAACCGGTTGGAGATTTAGTTGCATTTTTATCTTCTGACCGTATAGGATTTATGGCAGGTTCTTGTGTTGTAATTGACGGTGGCCAAAGTTATTCGATGTTATGATGAGTCAATTTAGTTAAACTCACTAAGGAAAGTTATTTGAAACAACAGCGTACAATCTATTTTAATGATGCTCGACATTACTATCTATTCGTATTCGAACCTCCAATGACTATTGAAGACGCCACCAGACCAATAGATGAGTGTTCAGGTACTTCTGTAGATACATTTATTTATGGAGTAGCTAGAGCAGATGGTCTTTTTTACGATTCAAAAGTAGGAATGCAGTTCAAGCACGGTGAACACGGACCAAATTCACCAGGGTTTAAACAGGCGGCTTATTGGCGCTTATGGAACAACCTACAAAGCTTGATGGATAAAGGCATAGATCCATTATCAGTCCTTATAGATAAAGCCCATGCACAAAACATGGAATTTTTTGCGAGTTTACGGCTAGGTTCTTATGGAGGAATAAAACCTGAATTTCTGTTAGAAAATGGAGGCGGAGGATTTTTGCACGAGGAAGTCAGAAGCCACCAATCAAAAGTATTAAAAGAACTTGCTGATGATTACGAGACTGATGGTTTGGAACTTGATTTTGCAGCCCCACCCGGCGGAGACAGTTACCTATTACCTGAAAATCATAGATATAAAGATAAAGGCATTATAACCGATTGGGTTTCAGAGATATCATCGATGGTTAAACACCGTAATAAACCAAAGATTTTGGGTGCTAGAATCTATCCAACCGAAAAATTAAATTTATCTGCCGGAATCGATGTAAAAAAAATGATATCTGAAGGTCTATTAGATTATGTCACTCCAATGATATACGCATACAATGTATTAGATTCTAATATGCCAATAGAATGGTTAATTGATTTAACCAAAAATTCTAGTACATCAGTTTATCCAATGCTCCAACCAAGATATCACGATAATGAAAATGAACTCTATCAATTGGAATATGCAACCCCCGAGATGATGTATGGTGCTGCATCCAATTTTTATGATAAAGGTGCTGATGGTGTTTATACCCACTCTCTACAATGGCCATTATCTGCAGTAGAAACCAACATACTCTCAAATATTGGAAATAAATCGGTGCTGAAGGAAAAAAATAAACATTATTTTATCAATAGATCGACTGACATTCTCTCAACAGTTGATTACCAAACAAACCTTCCGATTACTATACCAATTGAAAAAGCCGGCATATCTCATCCTATAGAGTTTTATATTGCTGATGACATTGAAAATTTAGTTGACAGAATAACTCATATCGTCTTAAAAGTACGTATACATGACCTAGTCTCCTCAGATCATATAAATTTCAATTTAAACGGGAAATCCATAATAAACGAAACCTGCAAAAGAAGTTACGGAGATGTTAAACCATATAACTTAATGTGGCTTGAATTCACTCTAGAAAAAGTTCGTCCTTGTAAGGGAAAGAATATTCTTGAGTTTATTTTAGTGGAAAGAGCGAAAGACCTTATAAGTCCTCTCCGCATTGAAGATGCGGAAATAATTATCGAATATGGTTCATACCCAACAACTTCAGGTTAATTTTTATTACTTAATCTTGGCTCTCAAATTATCTGCTTCCAACAATCCAATATTAACTATATTTTCGGGTATTTTGCCAACCAAAACGTTCCCAACCTGACCCGCCGCTCGTTGTTCTAGTTCAAGTACAGCTTCCTGCGAAAAAAATGCGGTGTGAGGTGTCACTATAACGTTTTGATTTTTGATTAACCTATGATTTGTATCAGGTTTTATATCAACCAAAACATCTACTCCTGCTCCAGCAATAGTTTGCGAGTTTAATGCTTCATGTAAAGCATCTTCATCAATTAACCCTCCTCGAGCACAGTTAATAAGAAATGCATCATTTCTCATCATTTTGAATTGTTCATTGCCAAACATATTTTCAGTAGCAGGTATAAGTGGAGAATGTAAAGTAACAAAATGCGACTCAGCCAATAAATCGTCTAGTTCAACTTTTTTAACGCCAAATTGCTTCATAAAATCAGATTCAATCATTGGGTCAAAAGATAAAACATCTAATCCAAAGGATTGTGCTTTTTCAGCTACCATCCGGCCTATCCTGCCAAAACCGACAATTCCTAATGTTTTACCCCTTAACCTCATTATGCGCATACCTAACCCAGCATTACCCCAACCTGATAATTTAGTATCATTATTATGCAAAACTATTTTCCTATTCCATGCCAATAATAAGCCAATTACGTGGTCAGACACTTCATCTACACAATAGTCCGGCACATATGTAACAAGTATGCCCTGCCTAGTTGCCTCTTGCACATCAATGTTATCAACACCGACTCCAAATCTACCTATTACCTTACAATTTTTAGCTGACTTAACAACATTATCTGTAACCTTGGCAAAACAAGTTAAAATCCCGTCAACTTCCTTGGCCAAATCTATTAAAGTATCCTCATTTCCATCAGGAGCAACTATAAGATCAATGCCATGTTGGGCCAACACTTTCTTTTCTGGTTCCGTCGAAGGCCATACATAATCTGTTATCAGTACTTTTTTTGTTGGCATATTCACACCTCATTATTAATTATCATACCTACATAATCATCGGGTTAAATTGACACCCATCTACAAATAACTCAAAAAAATCTTCCGTTGTTTCAAGTTCAATGTGTTCTATATTGTTACATATTTCTTCTATTTGCGATCTTAATCGACCTGAAACCAGCATCTGACTAGCTCCTTGAAGAGCTGTATTGCCAACCCTATGGATATTTTCAAGTCTTACATTCGCAATAAACCCAATTTCAATAGCATTTTTGATATCTAAATAATTCCCAAATCCACCCGCGATGTACATGTTTGAAACATCTTCAGGGATTATTCCATATTCTCTAAGAACTATCTTTTGACCACAATAATTTGCAGCTTTTGCCTGTGCTAATGCACTGATATCGCTTCGTGACAAAGCAAGATCATATTCGGGTGCAATAATAAATTCATCCAGTCCTTTTTCCAACACTCCCAAGTAATTCATTTTACCCGCGTTTTTGAGTTCAGCCAAAAGATCTATCAATCCTGAACCGCAAATACCTGTCGGATTTACTCCTGATATAGTTTTATATTTGAGGATATCCCTTTCAAACTGAACGTGCTCTATTGCACCATCATAGGCAGGCATACCATATTTAATTTCTCCCCCCTCAAAAGCCGGGCCAGCAGGACAAGAAGCAGCAATCATTCTATCTTTGTTTCCCACAACAACTTCTGTATTTGTCCCAACATCAACTAACATAGATATCTGTTCATTGTTACCCATTCCAACGGCAAGCAAATCAGCTGCTACATCTGACCCAACATGGCAACCTATCAAAGGTCCTCCATATACATTCGCATCAGGAAACACTCGCAAACCAATTTGTTTAGCTTTAGTATTTAATGCCGTAGTTTTAACTTTGTTTTGATTAAATTCAATCTCAATTTTTGATTTGTAAGGCTTTTCTCCTATACTAGCTACGTCTAGCCCAAAAAATAGATCTCTCATGGTAGCATTACCAACTACTACTACTTCATAAATACACCTTCTGTGAAATTTCAACTGCCTGCTCATTAATCCTATTTCAAAATTTATAGCTGAAATCATTACTTTTTGTAATTCACCTTGATATTCAGATGTATCATAAGAAATCCTATTCATCACGTCACTCCCACCAAATTTTTGAGGGTTTTCAAAAGACGTGATGTATTTAACTTCTCCAGTTTCTAAATCCAGTAGATTCATTACAACTGTAGTAGTTCCAATATCTATAGCCAACCCATACATAACACCCTTGAATTTATCTATTAATTTGCCTTCATAATATACTTTTCCATCATACATTTTAGTCAAAGCATCAAGTTCTAGCCGTTTTTGGGAAGACTCAACCAATATTTTAGGTTGCCTGCGAAGTACATTAAATTGTACTTCGGCATCAATATCATCTATATATGCCTGACACGCCAACCGAAATCCTTGCGTTAGAAAAGATTCGGCTGAAGTAGGTGTATTCAAAGAAGAAATGCCTCTTTTCACCTCTACTATACATTCATGACATTTTCCATTACGCCCACATGAGGTAGGTACGCGAACATTCAATATATCAGCGTATTCAAATAATGTTTTATTCGAAACAGATTCTAATTTTTGGTCGCCATAATTTACAGGAGACATATCATTATAATTCCTGATAAGTTTTGAAAATTAAATCAAATAATCCATAAACTTAAAATTGGATAAACTATCTAAACAATTCATTAATACTAACTTGTATTAATTTATTAAACTTCCCAAGCATTACGATAATCTAACTTATCACTTCCTATACAAGGGAAGGGAGACCCATCATTGATAGAACGGTCCTGATTCCTACAACCAAACTTTGCAGTACAATTATCCTTGGCATCTTTGTATGGGCATCGCCATTTCGAAACTTCTGTTGCATTTGTAGCTATATTTTCATATATGGCTTCGAGTTTTTTTATGCTTTCAAAATACCTGTTTTTGTTTACGCTATTAGAACTCAAGGTTTATTCCCAATCAGTTAAAGTTATTCTTGTAAAGCTAATGTTTTCGCAATCTCCACACAATCAATTGCATCTTTACCATAACCATCAGCTCCCATATCGTCAGCAAAATCTTGAGTAACTGGTGCACCACCTACCATAATCTTCACTTCCTCCCTCATGCCTTCATCTTCAAAAGCTTGTATGACTCTTCCCATATTAGGCATAGTGGTTGTAAGCAAAGCCGACATACCTAACACGTGAGCTTCATGTTCCTGAACAGCATCTATGAAATCTTCTGGCTTAGTGTCAACTCCTAAATCGTGTACTATAAATCCGGCCCCTCTCATCATCATGATGCATAAGTTTTTCCCGATATCATGCAAATCACCTTTTACAGTGCCCATAATCACCGTACCTACAGGCGGTATATCTGATTCTGAAAGAATCGGTTCTATATGCGCCATACCAGCTTTCATAGCTCTTGCAGAAATAAGAACTTCAGGAACAAAAATAATATTATCCCTGAACTTTATTCCTACAATAGCCATCCCCGCAATTAAACCATCATCCATGACAGTATTAGCAGTAAATCCTGCGTCTAGTGCTTTAGAAGTAAGTTGATCTACTTCCTTATCATTCCCTGTTATCAACGCATAAGCTATTTCCTGCATCAAAGGCTCTGTTTGTTCATACATTTCTTGAATGTGTTTTAATTCGGAAGGATTGGCAATATGCTTCATCTCTTGCAACACACCTTCATTTACTATCGGCATCTTCAAACTCCAAATGTAAATCTAAATTTTTAAAATACCATTATACTGAACTCTTAGTAAATAGTAACGCAAATAGGCTTATTGAAGCCTTCCATCTCTATAGGCCTGTAGATAATTGACACAAAATTCATCCTTTCCGGTCAACATATCTATAGCCAGACTAACTTTTTCGGAATGTGTATCAATGTTATACACTTCTTCCAACTTTATTTGTATTGGATCTATTAATCCTGAATCAATCCCTGCATCAATACCTAAGTGTATAAAAGCCTGATTAATCAATTTCCTCATAGGCATTCCAAATGAAACATTGCTAAGACCCATTCCAATATGCAATTGGCTTCCATATTCTTTCCGTAATTGTCTTACCGCATTGAAATAATGATTCCCATATTGAGAATTTACTGAGATTGGAAATACAATTGCATCTAAATAAATTTCTTCTAGGGAAAATCCAATCCGAACCAATTCATCCAATATTTTTTTTGCGTTTTCTACGCGGTCATCTTCATCTTCGGGCATACCTGTTTCACTAGTTGCCATTGCAATAACATTTGCTTTATATTCTAACGCCATCTCAAATACTTCAGGGCGTTCAAATGCTACTGAGTTTATTAAAGGCGGAACACTGTTTCTTTTATATGCTTTCAACCCTGATTCTATAATATCGGAATTAGATGAATCTATACTGATGGGCACAGAGGAAACATGTTGAGCAATCTCCATCGTACGAGCCATACAATTTTTCTGTATTTCTAGATCATAATGCACTTCATCCACATTAATATCAATATAATTCGCCCCTGCTTTAATTTGCCTGTAAACAGCGTTTTGAATATATTGTTCTCCTTCCAATCTTGCATCGTCATCATTACTTATCAAATTAGTCATTGCTATAAGAAAATGTTTAACTTGCCCTTGCTGGTAAGGTTGGGTTTCTTTAAACCATTCCGGGACTTTCATAAATTTTTGTTCACCAGAGTCATCCTTGTAGCTTACAGCTTCAAATCCTTCGTCAGTTTTAACCACTCTTTTACCACTTGAACGAAACACTCTAGTAGCATGAATATTCTCGCCTACAATTATAAATTTGTCCGACATATTTCTAATGTTTCTCCATTTATTTTTTGGAAGGTTGAATTATTTCTAGATTGATAAATTTTCATCAGTCCAATCTTGTACCGCTTTTGGTATTTCAAGTAAATTTTCCAACTTGGTGGCTAATGGGATGGCGCATTCAGGAGCAATTAATGGAATCCCGGCATCCAAACATTTATAAACCTCCTCTCTAACCTCCTGAGGCCCTTTACTATACAAAGTAACTGGGTTATTAACATTCCCTACAAGCTGTATCCTGCCATCTACTATCTCCATCGCTTTTGCCGGATCATTTCTAGAGTCAAAATGAAAAGCTGCCATTTTATTTTGTGCTATATAATCCATCCTGTCTAAAGTATAACCACAAATATGCAATATAAGTGGCACTTTTAAATCCTCGACTGCTTCCTGATGTATATCTAGCAAAAACTTTCTATAATATTCGCCACTTACCAAATCTCCGGTTGCATGATCTGGGTATGTTAACACATCAGCTCCTGCATCTATTTGAGCCTGTCCAAATAAAACCGATATCTCTTTCAATTTATTTAAACATTTAATAGTTAGATCAGGATCATCAATTGACATAAGCAAAAATGTTTCTACCCCGAACACATGATACGCAAGAGTCCATGGCCCCATGGTTTTTCCAATGATGGCAACCTCATTTCCAAATTCTTGCTTAAGTATTTTTATGGACTCTATAATTGCCAAATTATCTTGATGTTGCAAAAAATTATCTGGAACATGAATATCTTCAACCGATTTCCAAATAGGATTACTCATCCTTACAGTAGGCCAATTGTCTTTCTGTTCCCATTGCATTTCACAACCCAACGCTGAAGATTCCTGGATAATCGTAAAATATGGTGCTATAGAATCAAACCCTAATTCCGTATATCCTGTAGCAGCTAACCTTGCATTAAGTTCAGGATCTCGACATGCATCTGGGAAAGGTGCATCTACTAAATCCATAAGTTCAACTGTTGCTACATTCGTCGGATTCGAGATAGGCGTGCGGTCTACAGGCAATCCATTCAAAGCATTCATAACTCTTTCTCTAGGTGTCATTTTTTTAGTTGCAACCATTGATGTCCTCCTGAATTTCCTAAAATAATTGGCGTGAGATTTTTATTCTTGGGTTGAAAACCCAAGAGTGCTTGTGGTCATTTGGCCTCGCATAGAGTCCGCATCTAACATGTCCTGAGTCCCTGTTATATTTCGAGCGTAAGGGAGAATAATACGAACTAATTCATCCCTTTGATATCCTCCTTTAAACATCACTTTAGTATTATCTATTTTTTCCATATCTCCATATCTAATAAACCCTTGAACTGTTGCTCGTTTCCGCAATTCTGGGTTTTTAAATTCCCCTTCAGTGGTTACTTCATAAATTCTTTTATCATTTTCGTCATAAGAATTGATAATCAATGTCAGAGGAGATCGAAGATCTTTAATGGTAATCGGGCCGTCTGGATGCCTATAATTAGAAGGTTTTTCTACAGCTAGCTTAATTAAAAATTTGACTGGCCTATCATACAGTTCATCATTGGGAAATTTAACTTGGTTATTTGTATCTGACACAGGCACCATCCCACCCAAATTAACTAATTGATCTCTTATCTCACTTATTCTATTAGAAACGCCAGGCACCTTACTAAATGTCCAAACAGTGTAAACATTATTTTTTTCATACAAACCCACACTGATATCCTTAAAATGAGGATCAATCGATATTAGCTCTGAGCATTTTCCAATCCTATCTAAAATATCTTTCACATTTTCTTTATTATCTATTTGATTCATTTTATTGCCTTTTTCTTGATTTATATTTTACCCCTCGGATAACTTGAGACAACAGAGTTTATAGCAGAAATATGACTAGGTGTTGTACCACAACATCCTCCAATTATATTTATTTTTGCATCAATCAATTCTTTAAACTTTTCAGACATGATTTCGGGAGTTTCAGGATAAACTATCCTCCCTTTTATGATTTTAGGAAATCCTGCATTGCTGTGTATAACCAAGGGCCCATCATCAACATTTCTCATTATTTTTGCTATTTTAACCATATTGTCTATCCCATTTCCACAATTTGCCCCAACTGCATCTGCTCCTTTTCTTCGAATTTCCCGAACTGCCACTTCGGGAGTCACTCCCATCATCGTGAAAAACCCCCTAGGTCCTAAATCAAATGTCATCGTAGCCATCACAACTAAATTCGTGTTGAGTTTTGCAGCTTCTACAGCTAAAATAGCTTCTTCTAAAGATGTCATAGTTTCTATGATTATTGCATCAGCTCCACCTTTCTCTAAAGCTTTAACCTGTTCTTTAAACCCTGCAAACATTTCCTTTTCACTTATAGAACCGAGAGG
>CEUZ01222071.1_pt1 | contig 17264 bp, 19 predicted proteins | sample 361511 | NCBI WGS metagenome assembly CEUZ01 (sample SAMEA2622822, study PRJEB7988) | marine metagenome | biome: marine biome (ENVO:00000447); feature: surface water layer (ENVO:00002042); material: "saline water (ENVO:00002010), including plankton (ENVO:xxxxxxxx)" | depth 5 m
CGAACAAGTCCCATTAAATCATTACGTGCATAACGTACATGATCTTCGGGTTGGTTTTCATCCCATTGCATTCCCATATAACAATTAATTGCATACAAACCTTGAGCTACGGCTCCACTTCTATCTATATTAGCTTTTTCAACACATATAATTTTTAAATCTCTACCCCAATGTCTTGCTTCAAAAGTTGCTCCTGTACCAGCCATACCTCCACCAACAACAAGTATGTCACATTCTTCATAAACAGTTTTATTTTTAGGCATTAATAATAAACTCCTTTTTTAAAAGAATTTTTGTTTATTGAGGGTAGTTCTTTATTTGTGTTTAAACCTTCAGGTTCTGAGTATAATTTTTGAGAATTGATTTCATCTTGTTCAGGTTTTTCTGCTTCAGAAAGTTTAGGGATATATTTTCCCCAAGGTTTAGTAGTAATAGGTGAAACAAAATTTTTTTCTGTACCGTTTCTAAATTTAATTCTCCAAGATATTGTTCCTTTTTCTTCTTCTCGCAAAACTCTAACACTATGGCCCATTGGGGCAAAATCAGCATAACCCCGTGTATCAATTGCTTCATTTGGACAAGCTTTAACACATGAATAACATTCCCAACACATATTAGGTTCGATGTTCACAGCTCTTCTAGTAGTAGGATCGATGTGCATAATGTCTGAAGGACATATGTCTACACAATGTCCGCATCCATCACATTTTGTCATATATACAAAAGTAGACATATTATTTTTTTCCTTTCTTTAAGTTATTAGTTAATTTCATCATGTTAATAGTGTTTAGGGGCTTCTCTTTTTATTCCTAAACCAAATTGTTTTGGCTTATCAGAGGGTTCAGGTAAATTATCCCTTGAACCATTTGCTTCAGCTAAATTTCTTTGAATAGCTGCTCCTGGTTTATAGAACATATGTGCAAACTTTGACCAATATACTCCTCCAAATAAAAAAACATTTGAAAGAACAAATAAAAATAGAAAGATTAAGTCCCAACCATTAATGTTTAAAGATTGAAAAAAAGACCAAAGTAAACCTAATGTTGCAGTTATTATAAGAGAAAGTACAAATAGATCTGCTTTTATTATTCGATACCAGGGATTGGCTTCTGCTAAAACATCTACTCTTAGAAAAAACCAAAACCAATATCCGCCTAAACAAGTCATAAAAGCTCCTGAATGCCAAAGAATTGGATACAAGATTGGTGTATTGATTGTTGGAAGGGAATAGCAAAATATCATAATAGCAGAAGTTATCCAAAATAATATTGTTCCATACATTCCTAATAGATGTGCTACTCTTCGTTTTCCTTTACCTAACTCTGAAGTGGTTAGAATTTCACTAGCAACTGTTTTAAACACAATTGAAGTTTTTTCATTATTACTAAGAGTTTTTTTTGCCTGTTCTTTAGCTCTTTTTGCATTTAGGAAAAAATATTTTACATTTTTTTTATGTATAATATCAAATAGTGTGCCCAATATTACTAAAATTATCATCATAATAACGAATAATTGCATAAAAATTGGTGCAATAAAATCAGAAAGTTCTGCAAATGGATTGATAGTAATCATCGAAATATTTTCATTAGGTTTATTTCAATTAAAAAATATAGTAATAATTTAGTATATATTTAAGTAAGGTTTCTAGCATATCAACTATATGAAGGATACTTTTTATTTCTAATATTGACAAAAAAAAGGAAGCAAAATAATGAAGCTTGAGTTGGCTTTTAAATATTTAAATTTAGCTTATGCCTTTGGATTAATTTGTTTTTTATTTTTATTTTATTTTAAAATCAAAATCATATTTTTAACAAATTTTATTACTATTTTATCGATTATTTTACTAATCACAAAATTAGGACATTGGTTTAATATTAGAAAAATAAATAAGAATATAGATAAAAAAAAATCTTTTTTATATAGATTGTCAATTTGTATATTAGCCTATATTACACCTGTGTACTGTATTATACAGAATCCCAATCTTGTTATTAGTCACCATATTACAGCAATAACTTTAACAATAGTGGTTATATTGGCTATAATCGGATTGGTTATGGAGAGAAAATTATCTTTTAAAGAATTAAAATACTTAAGTAATTAATATGATAAAAATAAAAAATTTTAAACAAAATTACATACCAATATTATTTATACTACTACTTTTGTTTTATCCAAAACTACTTAACGCTGAAAAAATATATTTTGATTTATCAGATAAAGTTATAAACATTACAACAAATTTTTCTGGAAAAGAAATAATTATTTTTGGACTTTCAGATCCTGATCATGATACCATCTTAATATTAAAGGGTCCTAAAAAAAAAGCTAGATTATCTATAAAGGAAAGACTTTTTGGTATCTGGATTGAAACAAAAAAATATACTTATTCAAATATACCAAGTATATTTTTTATTGCTTCGACTTCAGCAATTGAAGATATATTAGATGAAAGTATAATACGCAAAAAAGGACTTAATTTTAAAAATTTTGATCACAATACTATTAATAATAATGATTTGAAAAAAACCAAAATATATGAAGATAGTTTATATATGTGGGATAATAACTTTATTCGAAAACAAATGACAAATGGTTTTTATAGAAATTATAATTTAGAAATCGTAGATAATAAATTATTTCAAGCTAGAATTTTTTTTCCGTCTAATACAATTCCAGGCATCTATAATGTTGAAATTTTTCAAATAAAAGACAAAAGGATTACAAGTGAGGATAATAAAAAAATAATTATTCAAAAAACTGGCTTTGGCAATACAATATATCAATTTGCAATTAATCAACCTGCTTTTTATGGTATAATATCAATTATTTTTGCGTTAATTGCAGGCGTTATTGCTGCAACTGCATTTAGGAGACTTTAAATGAGTGACCGATATATTCTAGTAATAGCTGATGATACGAAAGAGATGAAAGTTGCATTACAATACGCTTGTGCAAGATCAAAAAAAACTGACAGAAAAATAATTATTGCAACTTTTATTGAACCTTTAGATGTTTTGACTACACAAGGAGTGCAAGAAATCATGAAAAATGAAGCGAGAGAAGAGGCAGAATTAAAACTACAAAAAGCTTCTGCAATAGTAAAAGATGCAACTGGATTAATTCCTATTTTACAACTAAGAGAGGGTAAAGTTATTGATGAACTAATAACACTAATTGAAGAAGAAAAAGATATAAATGTATTAGTTTTAGCTGCGAATGTTGATGAAAAAGGTCCCAATCCAATTATTAATGCTCTTACTATAAAAGAATATTCTCGTTTAAGAATTCCTGTTATGATAATTCCTGGCAACTTCTCTAAAGAACATATTGCCCTTATTACTTAAATGAAAGAATCTTACCAAGATGAAGTAGCAAAAATATTATTAGATATAGATGCTATTAAATTTTCTTTCTCAAATCCTTTTATATTAACATCTGGAAAAAAAAGTCCGATTTATGTAGATTGTAGAAAATTAATTTCTTATACAAAAGAAAGAAACTTAATCTTAAATTTTGCAGAAGAATATTTTAAAAAAAATAAGATTTTTTTTGATATTTTAGCTGGTGGAGAAACTGCGGGCATACCATATGCCTCTTTTCTTGCTGAAAGACTTAAAAAACCCATGATATACATTAGAAAGCAACCTAAGGGATTTGGCAAAAATAATCAAATAGAAGGAGATTTCAAAATTAATCAAACTGCTATTTTGATAGAAGATTTGGCAACTGATGGTGGTAGTAAAATTATTTTTTTAGATGCTTTAAGAAAGGCACAAATTAATGTTTTTGAAATTTTTGTAATATTTTATTATGATATTTTTGATTTATCCCAAACTGCTTTAGGTAATATGGATATAACTTTACACTATCTCTGCACATGGAAAAATATCATAAATATTTTACAAAAAGAAAAAATTTTAAAATTAGAAGATATCGAAAACCTAAAATTTTTTTTAAATGAACCCGAAAATTGGAGAAAAAGAAATGAATAATATTGTTCTTATAAGTGGAGGATTTGATCCTATTCATAGTGGACATATTGCTTTAATTGAAGGGGCAGCTAAATTTGGTAATGTAGTAGTTTTACTAAATTCAGATGAATGGCTTAGAAATAAAAAAGGTAAAGAATTTTTACCCTATAAAGAAAGAGAAATAATTATAGGCTCAATTAAAAAAGTTATTGATGTGATATCTTTCGATGACTCCGATACTACTTGTATAGATGGAATTAGAAAAGCTATAAAAAAATATAAAAATTACAATTTAAAATTTGTAAATGGTGGTGACCGAAATGACCAAACTACTCCAGAAACGAAATTCTGCAAAGAGAACGGGGTTGAATCTTTTTGGGGTATAGGTGGGAGTAATAAACTTAATTCTAGTTCTTGGATTTTAAACAGATGGATTAAAAATGATTAGGGAAAAAGTTTTGTTCCTATCCATGAATTGCCTTTTTTTTTAAACTCTACTCTATCATGAAGTCTAAATGGCATTTCTTGCCAAAACTCAATTAATTTAGGCATTACTTTGTATCCTGACCAATAATCTGGTCGTGAAATTTTATTTTTTTTAAATTTTTCTGTGTATTTGTTAAATCTACTAATTAACTCTTTTCTGTCTTTTAATTTTTTTGATTGATTAGATGCCCAAGCGCTGATTTGACTGTTAATTGGTCTGGTTTGAAAATATTCATCTGCAATTATATTTGAAACTATTTTTGCAATACCTTCAATTCTAATTTGCTTTGATAAACTTTTCCAATAAAAATTTAATGCAATTTTTGAATTTTCATTAATGGTTATCCCCTTCCTGCTATTAGTATTAGTATAGAAAATAAAACCTGAGTTATCATAAGACTTTAACAATACCATCCTAGAGCTCGGTCGTAAATTTTTGCCGACAGTTGCTACATTCATAGCATTAGGATGACTGGGCTCATGTTTTTTTGCTTCTAAAAACCATTTATTAAATAAAATAAAGGGATTTTCATAAATACTAATTAATTTCTTTTTTTCACACATGTTTTTGTTAGATAACCTTTTTAAGTAGTATATAAACGCATAAATAATAATTACAATAAAAGGCTTAAATTTTAAATTTAAAAAATATCTATGTTAATGAAAAACAAAAAAGGACTGATAATGGGAGTCGCAAATGATAGATCCATTGCTTGGGGTATTGCTAAAAATATTGCAGATCAAGGAGGCAGTGTAGCTTTTACTTACCAAGGAGATGCTTTACTAAAAAGAGTAAAACCGTTGGCTCAAAGTATAGATTCTGATATTTTGATTCACTGCGACGTTACTGATTCTGCAAGTATGCAAAATGTTTTTAAAACTATAGAAAAAGAATGGGGAGAAATCGATTTTTTAGTCCATGCTATAGCTTTTGCTAATAAAGAAGAATTGAAAGGAAAATATTATACGACTTCTCTAGAAAATTTTAATCAATCAATGCATATATCTTGTTATTCATTCACTGAAGCTTGTCGCTTAGCAGAACCTCTTATGAAAAATGGCGGCTCTATGCTCACTTTAACTTATTATGGAGCTGAACAAGTTATGCCTCATTATAATGTTATGGGTATTGCAAAAGCAGCTTTAGAATCAAGCGTGAGATATCTTGCGGCTGATTTAGGCAATTCAAATATTCGTGTTAATGCAATTAGTGCTGGTCCAATTAAAACTTTAGCTGCTTCTGGCATAGGTGATTTTAGATTTATATTAAAATGGAATGAATTAAATTCACCTTTAAAAAGAAATGTAACACAAAATGATATAGGAAACTCAGCGGTATTTTTACTAAGTGACTTAGGAAGTGCTGTAACTGGAGAAATTCAGCATGTTGATTGCGGATACCATACTGTGGGAATGTTGGCAGTTGATGAAGCGAGTGCTGTATCAGAATTACTAGATGAATTTGATAATAAGAAAAATGGCATCTAATTCTTTTGGCAAAATATTTACTTTTAGTACTTGGGGAGAAAGTCATGGAAAAGCAATAGGTTGTATTGTTGATGGCATTCCTTCCAAAATTTCACTTAAAGAAGAAGATATTCAATTTTTTCTTGATAAAAGAAAACCTGGAAAATCAAAATATACTTCACAGAGAAAAGAAGAAGATAAAGTAGAAATATTATCTGGTACTTTTGAAGGTTTAACTACTGGTCATCCAATTTCTCTAATCATAAAAAATAATGACCAAAGATCTAAAGATTATACAGAAATAAAAGATATTTTTCGTCCAGGTCATGCTGACTACACATATTGGAAAAAATATGGAATTCATGATTACAGAGGCGGAGGACGTTCAAGTGCTCGAGAAACAGCTATGAGAGTTGCTGCAGGGGCTATAGCTAGAAAAATTATTCAATCTAAAATCAAAAATAAAGTTAATATTAGTGGAGCTCTAGTTCAAATAGGTAATCATAAAATAGATTATGCTAACTGGAATTCTAAATTTATTAATAAAAATGATTTATTTTGTCCTGACAAAAAAATCCTACCTGTCTGGGAAAGTGCTATAAAAAAAGCTCGCAAAAATGGATCTTCTTTGGGAGCAATAATAGAAATAAGATGTAAGGGAATAATAGCTGGATTAGGTGAACCAGTATATGAAAAACTTGATTCAGAATTAGCAAAAGCTATGATGAGCATAAATGCTGTCAAAGGTGTTGAGATTGGCAGTGGATTTGGATCTGTTTATTTAAAAGGCGAAGAAAATTCAGATGAGATGAGAATTAAAAATAAAAAACCAGTTTTTTTATCTAATCACTCAGGAGGTATCATTGGAGGTATTTCAAGTGGTCAAGAAATCGTTGTTAGATTTTGTGTAAAACCCACCAGTTCTATTTTAACTTCTAGAAAAACTATCAATAAAAAATATAAAGAAGTTAATATTTCAACTAAAGGGCGTCATGATCCTTGCGTTGGAATTAGGGCTGTACCTGTCGGAGAAGCAATGATGGCTATTACACTTGCTGATCATTGTTTGCGTTTTATTTAATTTTTTTTCGCAAATATTAAATATTCTAAATTTCCTTTAGGTCCTTTAATTGGGCTTTCGATAATTCCTTCTACTCTAAAACCACAATCTTTTTCAAACCATAGAGTAATGTCATTACAAATTCTTTTATGAATTTTAAAATCTTTTACTACTCCACCTTTTTTTATTTCATTTTTATTTGCTTCAAATTGAGGTTTGATAAGTGCTATTACTTTTCCGTTTTCATTTAGAAATTTTAAACAAGATTTTAAAACTTTTTTCATACTAATAAAGCTTGCATCACAAACTATTAAGTCAATATTTTCATTAATCTTATCCTTGTCTAAATATCTTGCATTCATTTTTTCAAGATTTATTACATTATTATTTTTTTTTAATTTTTCGTGCAATTGATTGTATCCAACATCAACTGCAAAAATTTTTTTTGCCCCAAATTTTAATAATACATCAGTAAATCCCCCAGTAGATGCACCTATATCCATACAAATATGATTTTTAATCTCGATATTAAACTTTTTAATAGCATGAGAAAGTTTAATTCCTCCTCTTGAAACCCATATAGGTCCAAGATTTTTAATTTCAATGTTAGAGTTATAATTGAACAATTCACCACTCTTAATTGCTTTTTTGTCTTCAACAAAAATTTGACCCGCCATTATCATAGCTTGAGCTTTGGATCTAGTTGCTACTAATTTTTTCTCTACTAAAATAAGATCTAATCTCTTTTTCATCCTGAAATAAAAATTAAAAAGAAGTTAATGATTGTTTCAAATCTATATTTTTTTCATTAATTAAATTAAGTATATTTTTTTCTATTGATTCAGGATCCATTCCAATTTTTTTATATTGATTTTCAGGTGTGTCGTGTTCAATAAATATATCTGGAAAAATTAAATTTTTTATTTTTGATGTAGTTTTTTTATTTCTTAAATTGTGAATATAATTTAGAAAAATAGAACTAAAACCTCCTATAGACCCTTCTTCAATGGTTAATACATATTCATGATTATCTAAGATTTGATCAATTAAATTAGTATCAAGAGGTTTTGCAAATCTTGCATCCATAAGAGAAATTTTAAACCCTTTTTTTGATAAGTTTAAAGAAGCTTCTTTACAAGCAGTAAGTCGCGAACCAAAATTAATGATTGCTATATTTTCTCCCTCGTAAATCATTCTTCCCCTTCCAATCTCTATGGCTTTTGGTTCTTCAGATATATCTAATCCAAAAACTGAGCCTCTAGGAAATCTAAAAGATGAAGGTCTGTCATTAATTAATAGCGATGTTTTAATCATATTTCTCAATTCTTGTTCATCACTTGCAGCCATAACGATAAAATTTGGTAAACAAGAAAGAAAGGTAATATCGAAAGATCCCGCGTGTGTAGCTCCATCAGCTCCCACTTGACCAGCTCTATCAATTGCGAATCTTACAGGTAATTTTTGAATTGCAACATCATGAATAATTTGATCATAAGCTCTTTGCAAAAATGTAGAATAAATTGCTGCAAAAGGTTTGAATCCTTCCGTTGCTAGTCCTGCACACATAGTAACAGCATGTTGTTCAGCTATGCCAACATCAAAAAATCTGTCTTGAAATTTTTTTGCAAAAATATTTAAACCTGTGCCAGATGCCATCGCAGCTGTTACAGCAACAATCTTACTATCTTTAATTGCCTCATTGGTTAAAGTTTCTCCAAAAATTTGTGAAAACGATTTATTGTTTGATTTTTTGATTGGTGTGCCAGTAACTATATCAAATTTATTTACCCCATGAAATTTATCATCTGATTTTTCTGCAGGAGGATAACCTTTCCCTTTTTTAGTTATTACATGTAGTAAAATAGGTTTATCAAGTTTTGAAGAATTAATATTTTGCATAACAGTAACTAAATTTTCTATATTGTGTCCATCTAAAGGACCTAAATAAAAAAAACCTAGTTCTTCAAATAGAGTTCCGCCAGTAAAAAATCCCTTGGAGTACTCTTCTGCTCTATACAGCATTTTTGAAAAAGATTTAGGAAAATTATTTGATAGTTTTTTTATAATTTTACGAATATTGACATAAGATTTTGATGAAAGAAGTTTTGACAGATAACTACTCATTGCTCCAACAGGTTTATCAATTGACATATCATTATCATTTAGAATTACTATTATCTGTTTATTAAATGATCCGACATTATTCATAGCCTCATATGCCATTCCAGCACTAAGTGCCCCATCGCCAATAACACAAATTATTTTAGAATTTTCTTTTTTAAGATCTTTTGCAATTTTAATCCCCATACCTGCTGAAATAGAAGTTGAACTATGTGCAGTTCCAAAAGTATCATATTCACTTTCTGATCTTTTTACAAAACCATATAAACCTCCTCCTTGCCTTATAGTTTCAATTTGTTTTTTTCTGCCAGTTAGAATTTTATGTGGATAGGATTGATGTCCAACATCCCAAATTAATTTATCATAGGGAGTATTAAATACATAATGCAAAGCTATTGTTAATTCTATTACTCCTAATCCAGCACCAAGATGTCCTCCTGTTTTAGACACTGAATTGATAGTTTTTTTTCTTAGTTCTTCGGCTATAATTTTTAATTCCTTGATTTTAAATTTTTTTAAATCTTTAGGATAATTAATTTTGTCTAAAAAATTATCATTCATAGTAATTATTTAAATTCTTCTTTAGTTAATTTATTATTTTCCATTTTTATTTTTTTAATTTGCAATTCAACTTTTTTTAATTTTTCTTCACATATTTTTTTTAATTCATTGCCTTTTTCATATAATTCTACTGATTTTTCTAAATCAACTTCTCCTGATTCTAATTGATCTACAATTTTTTCTAGTTCTTTTAGAGATTCTTCAAAAGAAATATTATCTGATTTGTCTTTAATTTTACTCATATTATTACAATAATATTAACCCTTAATAGAAACAGCAAAACATACAATATTAAAGTGGTCATTTTTTTATTCTTTGAAGGATTTTTTCTTTATTTATATCAAATATTATTCCTTGCATTTCTCCATTATAAATAACATTTACCAATATTCTATTTTCATCGATAACCTGGATATTTTGTATCTTATGATCTTGATTTAAAGAAAGAGAAAGTATTTTTTCAATATTGCCTAGATTATTTTTTACTGAAGATTTGGGATAAATTTTTAAATACATGCCATAAATAACTGCAAAAAAAGCAGCTATTATTAAAAAACTTAATATATATACAATATATTTAATTAATTTATCAAACATGCATAACTTCGAATTAAAAAAAATAATTATAAATAAATCACAGAATAATCAGCGATTAGATCAAGCCTTATCTAAAATAATTATAAAATATAGCAGATCTCAGATTAAATTACTTCTTCAAAACAAAAATGTCAAATTATCAAATAAAATTATAACTCAGTCTTCATATAAAGTTAAAGAAGGAGAAATTTTTTATATTAAAATTCCCCAAATTGTTTCACAAAATTCTCAACCTGAAGATATGCCTCTAAATATAATTTATGAAGATGAAGATTTATTAGTTATAAACAAACAATCTGGAATAGTGACTCATCCTGCTCCAGGTAATGAAAATCATACCTTAGTAAATGCTTTATTGCATTATACAAAAAATAATTTGAGTTTAATTAATGGAGAAAATAGACCCGGTATAGTACATAGACTTGATAAAGAAACTAGTGGTTTGCTTGTTATTGCAAAAAAAGATTCAATTCATAAAAATCTAGCGAAACAATTTAAGGAACATAGCATAGAAAGAAAATACTATGCTATAGTTTGGGGCGTCCCAGAAAAACAAATTATTAAAGGATATATACAAAGACATAAAATCAATAGAAAAAAAATGATTTTAAATAAATTAGACAAAGGAAAATATTCTGAAACATCTATTAACATAGTTAAAAGTTATAATATTTGTAGCCTGGTAGAATGTAATTTAAAAACAGGAAGAACTCATCAAGTTAGAGTTCATATGGATTCAATTAATTTTCCTTTAATAGGAGATAAATTGTATGGAAAAAATAAATCTAATAAATATTCTAAAAATAATTTTGATACTTTTCATGTACTAAAAAGTTTTAATAGGCATGCTCTGCATGCTTATATGCTAGGATTTGTTCATCCCAAATCAAATAAATTACTTAAATTTAAAACAGAAATGCCTAATGATATGTTGGATTTATTGAAAATTATACAAAATTATTAATTTATTATTATATATATGATAATAGCACAAAAAAATTATGACTACTTTTAATTTACCTATATTATCTTCTGAAGGAAGATTGGCTTTTTATTTACAAGAAATTAAAAAGTTTCCACTACTAACTGCAGAGGAAGAATATAATCTTGCTAAAAAATTTCAAAAAAATGGAGATACTGATGCTGCACATAAACTAGTAACTAGTCATTTGCGTTTAGTAGCTAAAATAGCTATGGGTTATCGTGGATATGGCTTGCCATTAACTGATTTAATTTCAGAAGGTAATGTTGGAATTATGCAAGCAGTAAAAAAATTTGATCCAGATAAAGGTTTTAGATTAGCAACATATGCTATGTGGTGGATAAGAGCACAAATTCAAGAATATGTTTTACATAGTTGGTCATTAGTTAAGATTGGAACCACGGCTGCACAAAAAAAATTATTTTTTAATCTAAAAAAAATGAAAAGACAGCTTAAACTCATTAATGAAAATAATCTTTCCCCCGATAACGTAAGAGAAATAGCAAATCAGCTTGATGTTAAAGAAACTGAAGTAATGGATATGAATAATCGATTATTTTCAAGTGATCAGTCTTTAAACTCAAAAATCAATAAGGATACCGAATATGAGTGGCAAGATATGTTGGAGGATAATAATGATACACAAGATACTATATTTGAGAAAAAAGATGAATATAACTATAAGAAAAATTTAGTCTTCGATGCTATGGAAATATTAAATGCAAGAGAAAAAGAAATTATTCAATTAAGAAGATTATCTGAAAAACCAGCTAAATTAGAAGAATTAAGTAAAAAATTTAAAATAAGTAGAGAAAGAGTTAGGCAAATTGAAGAAAGAGCTCTAGAAAAATTACAATCTGAGGTCTTAAAAAATAATTAAAAAATATTCTGCTTATTTATTGTTTGATCTCTCTCAGGTCCAGTAGAAATTATAGAAATTTTTGTATCAACTAGTTCTTCTATTGAATTAATATAATTGTGCGCTTCTTTAGGTAGATCAGACCATTTTGTTAATCCGAATGTTGACTTTTTCCATCCTCTAAATGACTTATAAACCGGCTTAACATGTTTTTGTAAATGTTCATCAAAAGGCAAATAATCATATTCTTTATTTTCAACATTGTAGCCAGTACAAATTTTTATCTCATCTAAATCATCTAAAACATCTAATTTTGTTAATATAATATTTTTAATTCCACTTATTTTTACTGATTGATTAACCAAATTAGCATCAAACCAACCACATCTTCTTTTCCTTTGTGTTACAGTTCCAAATTCTCTACCTTTTTGACCTAAATATTCACCTATAGAATTAATTTGTTCTGTAGGAAAAGGTCCTGCTCCTACCCGAGTTGTATATGCCTTAGTAACTCCTAAAACATTAATATCATTTCTGATACCTAAACCACTACCTGCAAAAATTTGACCAGAAATAGTATTTGAAGAAGTTACATATGGAAAAGTGCCAAAATCTATGTCTAATAAAGATCCTTGAGCTCCCTCAAACAATATTGTTTTTTTATTATCAAGATTATTTATAGTTCTCCAGACTGGTGCAGAAAAAACTTTAATTTTTTTATTTATATTCTTAAGTTCATCAAATAATTTATTTTGATCTAAAATATTTTCATTTTTTTGTTCACAAAATTTATTTATTTTATCAGCATGAAATTCATATAAAAAAGAAATTTTTTTTCTTAATATTTCTTCATTATTTAAATCACATAATCTAATAGCTCTTCTTCCTACCTTATCTTCATAAGCTGGACCAATACCTCTTTTTGTAGTTCCTATTTGCTGGTCTGATCGTATTTTTTCACTAATTTGATCAAGAAGCTTATGAATAGGTAAAATTAAACAAATATTTTCAGCAATATTTAAATTATTTTCATCAACAATAATACCTTGTGAAGATAAAATATCTATTTCTTTAATTAAAGCCCAAGGATCTAAAATTACTCCATTGCCTATTATTCCTTTTTTCCCTCTTAAAATACCTGAAGGAATAAGATTTAATTTATATGTTTGATTTCCAATTTGAATTGTGTGTCCAGCATTATTGCCGCCTTGAAATCTTATGATTAAATCAGCATTGGAAGATAACCAATCAATAATTTTTCCTTTTCCTTCATCCCCCCATTGAGTTCCAATAACCGTATAAAACATTATTTTTTCCCAATAAAATTTATTTTGTTTTTATTAAAAAAATATTCAATTTTTTTTTCAATAGCTTTTTTTTCTATTAAATCAGCATTGCCAAAAAAAGTTTCTATTTTGTAACCTTTTTTAATAAGTTGATTCTTTTTTTTGTCATCCATTCCAAATGGAATTAATATTTTTTTAATTTTTTCATGAAAAGAAGAAGCTCTAACTATGGTATCCATATAACACGTAAAACCTGTAGAACTTTCTTTTTTTGAATTTTCATTATTTGATAAATATCGACCACCTCGTGCTATTTCGCCTCTTACATTTTTCGCATAAAATGTAAATTTTATTCCATTATGATAATTTAAATATTCATTTTCAGTTAAATCTAAAAAAAAATTTACTTTAGAATATTTTGATCTAAACTTTGAATAAATAGATAAAATTTCATTTTTCGCATTTTCTGTTTTTTTATCTACTACTAAATCTTTCATTATTTTCGATTTTTCAGAAAATGTTCCAGTGCATAAAAGTAAATTTTTCATGTATTTATGAGATGATTTATCTAAAAATTTTATACAATTGGAATAATCTTTTCTTTTAATAAAAGATTTAAAAATATTTAATTTATCCTTTTCATTTATTCTTTTCAAAATATAATTCAAAAAAACAGAAGACGACAAATCAATTGAAATATTTTTTATACCTATAGCAATTAATGATTGATAGGCTAATATTAACATTTCTACATCAGCTAAGTACGAAGATTCTCCTATACATTCAGCCCCTACCTGTAAAAATTGTCTTTCTGGTCTTAATATACTCCCTTTTTTTCTGACAACTTCCCCGTAATAACATAACTTGATGGGTCTAGATTGTATATCAAATCTTGAATTAGCTATTCTTGCTATTTGTAATGTAATATCATTTCTTAAAATAAAATCTTTTTTTTCTTTCTTTTCTTTTATTTTAAAAACATTGTTAATATTTTTTTTACTTGCATATTCAATAAGAGGTGGTTTAACTAATTCATATCCATTACACTGGAATAAATCAATTATTTTATTCTTATATTTGTGTTCAATACTTGCTTGTTTAGATATTTCATCTTTAAATCCAGATGGCAAAAGAAAATTAGACATTAATAATTTCTTTAATATTATTTGATAGATTTTGCATTGCTTTTTTTACTTCCTTTGTATCCCTTCCTTCAACTAGCAATCTCAATAATGGTTCAGTACCGGATTCTCTAATTAAGTAGCGTAAATGAGAATTATTTTTTTGACAATTTAAGTATAATTTTTTTATATTTTCATTCATCTTTTTATCTAATTTTTTTAATAAAGGTAAATCAATTTTTTCTTGAGAATATGATCTATAAATATCAAATAATTTGCTACTTTTTAGATTAGATTTTTCCAATATTTCCAATATCTTTAATGAAACCAAAATACCGTCCCCTGTTTTGGAATAATCAGACATAATTATATGACCAGACTGTTCCCCGCCTAAACTGTAAGAATTTTCTTGCATCTCTTTAATAACATTAATGTCGCCTACATTTGTTCTTATTAATTTTACTCCTAAAGTTTCTTTTAAAAAATTTTCAAATCCAAGATTAGACATTACTGTAGTTACAACAGTATTTTTATTTAATCTGTTCTTTGATAAGAACTCTTTTGTTATCAATGCAATAATCTTATCACCATCGATAGTTTGTCCTTTTTCATCAATAATAATTAATCTATCTCCATCTCCATCGTAAGCAAATCCTATATCAGCATTTGTTTCCAATACCTTTTTTGATAAAGATTTAACATTAACAGCTCCACACTGAGCATTTATATTTTTTCCATTAGGCTGATTACCAATAGCAACAACATCACAGCCAAGTTCCCAAAAAATATTAGGGGCTATTTGATAAGTTGCACCATTTGCACAATCAAGAACCACCTTTATATTTTTGAATTTAGTTTTTTTTCGAATTGATAACTTTAAATACTCAGAATATCTACCAATGGTATCTTCAAATCTTGTTGCTTTTCCAGTTGAAAAACCCTTGTTTGAAATTTTTTTATATTTTTTTTCATTTTTTACAATATCTTCAATTTGTTTTTCTAATAATTTAGAAATTTTGTTTCCATTTGAGTCAAAAAATTTTAAACCATTGTATTCATAAGTATTATGTGAAGCTGTTATCATTACTCCCATATCTGCTCTTAGTGAAGTAATTAACATAGAAAGAGCTGGAGTAGGCAAAGGTCCAGTTAAAATAACATCCATACCCATCGATACAAATCCTGAAGTCATTAGAGGTTCGAACAAATAACCTGACAAACGAGTATCTTTAGAAATTATTACTCTATGTTTTTTTATATCTTTATTAGATAATAAAAAACCTACTGTTTTTGCAATCTTCAAACAAGTATCAGGAGTCATAGGTTCGTCGTTAACCCTACATCTAATTCCATCAGTCCCGAAAATTTTAAACATGCAACCTTTTATTTAAATTCTCTTAATAAAGAAAGAAGTTTTAAAAAAACTATTGTGGTTGTGGGCTAATTTTATTACCTGTCTTAGGCACTGATTGAGAAGGAGTAGATTTTTTAATATCTACATCGTCATCAAAATCATCTCTAGAAGGTGCTATTCCTTTTATTAAATCTTTTATTTCATCGCCACTCAATGTTTCATATTCAAGCAATCCTTTTGCAACAATATGAAGTTCTTCAATATTATCTTTTAGTATTCTTTTGCACTCTAATTCTGCTTGATCTACTATTCTTCTTACTTCCTCATCAATTAAATTTGCAGTTGCTTCTGATAAATTTTTTGATTGTGTAACAGAATGTCCAAGAAAAACTTCTTCGCTGTCATTATTATACCTAAGTCTTCCAAGTTTTTCACTCATTCCCCACTCTGTTATCATTTTTCTAGTTAAGTTAGTAACCATTTGAATATCGCTTGCGGCACCATTCGTAATTTTTTCTTTTCCAAAAATCATTTCTTCTGCAATTCTTCCACCCATAGCAATAACTAAATGAGCATGCATTTGGTCTTTTTTCATAGAAAGTTGGTCTCTCTCTGGCAATCTCATAACCATGCCTAAAGCTCTTCCACGAGGAATTATCGTAGCTTTGTGAATTGGGTCAGATTCTGGAGAGTGTAAAGTTGCAACGGCATGACCAGCTTCATGATATGCAGTAAGTTTTTTTTCATCTTCAGTCATAACCATAGATCTACGTTCTGCGCCCATCATAACTTTATCTTTAGCTTCTTCAAAATCTTCCATAGTAACTAAACGTTTATTTCTCCTTGCAGCAAGTAATGCTGCTTCATTTACTAAGTTTGCTAAATCTGCTCCGGAAAATCCAGGAGTTCCTCGAGCAATAATCTTTGAATCAAATTTTGGAGATACTTTAATTTTTCTAATATGGACTTTTAAAATTTTGTCTCGACCTATTATATCTGGATTTGGAATTACTACTTGCCTATCAAATCTTCCTGGTCTTTGTAAAGCTGGATCTAAAACATCAGGTCTGTTTGTAGCAGCTATAATAATCACTCCTTCATTAGTTTCAAAGCCATCCATTTCAACTAATAATTGATTGAGTGTTTGTTCTCTTTCATCATTTCCTCCGCCCAAACCTGCTCCTCTATGTCTTCCAACAGCATCAATTTCATCTATGAAAATAATACAAGGTGCATTTTTCTTACCTTGCTCAAACATATCTCTAACTCTGCTAGCACCAACACCTACAAACATTTCAACAAAATCAGATCCAGAGATTGAAAAAAAAGGAACATTAGCCTCTCCTGCTATTGCTCTAGCTAATAATGTTTTTCCTGTTCCTGGAGGTCCTAT
>CEUZ01193886.1_pt1 | contig 17231 bp, 18 predicted proteins | sample 361511 | NCBI WGS metagenome assembly CEUZ01 (sample SAMEA2622822, study PRJEB7988) | marine metagenome | biome: marine biome (ENVO:00000447); feature: surface water layer (ENVO:00002042); material: "saline water (ENVO:00002010), including plankton (ENVO:xxxxxxxx)" | depth 5 m
ACGCGAGCTGGGTTTAGAACGTCGTGAGACAGTTCGGTCCCTATCCGCCGTGGGCGCAGGAGATTTGAAGGGAGCTGTCCCTAGTACGAGAGGACCGGGATGGACGAACCTCTGGTGTACCGGTTGTTCCGCCAGGAGCACCGCCGGGTAGCCACGTTCGGATGGGATAACCGCTGAAAGCATCTAAGTGGGAAGCCCACCCTAAGATGAGATCTCCCTGGAACTTCGGTTCCCTGAAGGGCCGTCCGAGACGAGGACGTTGATAGGTCGGAGGTGGAAGCGCAGCAATGTGTGGAGCTGACCGATACTAATCGCCCGTGAGGCTTGACCAAACCCTTGTGGTCGGCGCGCGACCAACAAAGTTCAAATGTGAGATCCAGAAAGCTATTTAATGATCAAGGCCAGAAAGAGGTCTTTGAATGTAAAAATGTTTTTCCCACCGTTCATAGAGCGGGGGCCACACCCGTTCCCATACCGAACACGGAAGTTAAGCCCCGCTTCGGCGATGGTACTGCCGGGTTTCCCGGTGGGAGAGTAGCTCGACGGTGGGATTTTCTTGAACGGCGCTGGTTCCAAATGCTTGAACCAGCGCCGTTTTTGTATCCAGTTCCGAATCATTGTCTGTTGACCGGCGGCTATTGCTTGGGGCTCCTGGGAAGCAGGAGATGCTTCGTAATGGTGATTCTTCCTAAGCGGATGTTTAGTTTTGATCCAAGGAGTCGTCCTTGTGCGAGGAGTTCTTCGTTAGCCCCGAAAGGGCTCTGCTCTTTTTACAAGTTTCAGTTTCTAGGATGGCGCGGGGTGGTTTTGGCGTAATATGGGAGACGAAACGATTTTTTGTAAAGGATTCAATATGAGATTGGAAGGAAAAGTAGCCGTCGTAACTGGTGCAGGACGAGGTATTGGTCAAACGGAGGCTGAATGCCTCGCGAAAGCTGGCGCTGCTGTTGTAGTCAATGACTTCGGGGGAGGCGCAGATGGAAGTGGCGCTGACGAGGGACCTGCGAATCAAGTTGCTGATGGAATTGTAGCGTTGGGCGGAAAGGCGATACCACATTACGGTGATGTCTCTAAAATGGAGACGGGCCAAGATTTGATTCAAACGACACTTAAGGAATTCGGACGAGTAGATATATTGATCAATAATGCTGGAATTCTTCGAGATCGAATGCTCCATAAAATGAGCGAGGCTGAATGGGACGCAGTGATTGCTGTTCATCTTAAGGGTACGTTTGTATGCACTCGAGCGGTAGCGGAAGTTTTTCGAGAACAACGTTCAGGTTGCATCGTTAACACAAGTAGCGAATCCGGTCTCGGTAACATGGGCCAATCAAACTATGCTGCTGCGAAGGAAGGCATCGCTGGGTTCACTCGTACAGTCGCTTTGGATCTAGGTAGGTATGGTGTTCGTGCAAATGCCATTCGTCCTCGGGCAGCGACTCGAATGACTTTGTCTGACCAACTGAAAGATGCCGTCGAGCGGGCAAAAAAGGCAGGTGAGCCACATGTGGACCTGGATCGACTCGAATCTTGGACGCCGGAGGCAGTAGGATCTTTTGTGACTTGGCTTTGTACTGATGCTGCCGAAGGCATTACCGGGCAGGAGTTTCTTGTTAGTACAGAAGGTGTAGCTTTAATGTCTCAGCCTCGTCCGATCGACAATGTATCACTGGAAGAGGGATGGGACCTTGATAAGCTAGATGCAAATCTTCCAGGAGACTGGAAACTAATTGAGCCTTACCACGGCGGGTAAGGAATATGGCCCAACGACAGGACCATCCAGTTTTGATCGAGGTGGCGCTAAACGGAGTATCCCGTCAAAAGCGAAACCGGAATGTTCCCATTTCTGTGGACGAGATCGTGCGAGACTCGGTCGCATGTTTAAAGGGCGGCGCACAGATCATCCATCAGCATGATGACTTAGGCTCCGAAGGTGAACTTGGGGGTGCAAGTCCAGAAGAAATGGCTGCAAAGTCGGGTGCAGTTTACGAAAGAGTTTTGAGTGAACATCCCGATGCGTTGCTTTATCCAACGGCGAATTGGGGTGGTACGCACGAGGAGCGTTGGCGCCACCAAGAAATTTTAAAAGATCAGGGGCTCTTGCGTATGGCCTTTCTAGATCCTGGATCCGTTAATCTTGGGGTCCAGGGACCTTCAGGCATTCCAGAAAGAGGGTTCGTTTACGATCATGGCTTCGATGAAGTTCGACGTCTCTTCGAACGTGCCGAAGAGAAGAAACTTGCTCCGAACATGGCAATTTTTGAGCCAGGTTTTTTAAGAACAATTCTCGCCTATGAAAGTGCCGGAAAGCTTCCTGCAGGTAGTTTCGCAAAGCTTTACTTCGGTGATCGAGTTCTCTTCGGTCACCCTCCAACGCGTAAAGCTTTAGAAGCTTATTTGGAACTTCTTGATGGGAGTCGTTTGGTATGGGCAGTCGCGGTTTTGGGAGGCGACGTCATACGGTCTGGAATGGCTCGCTGGGCTCTCGAGTCCGGTGGTCACCTTCGGATTGGACTGGAAGACTACGCGGGACCTGGAAGCCCGAGTAATTCAGATCTTCTTGAGCAGGCGATTACGCTTTGCGAACAGGTGGGTCGGCCACTCGCTTCGAGCTCTGAAGCGGCCGAGTTGCTTGAAGTCCCCGTCCGTTAAGTAAAGAGGAGCCTAGTGACTTATTCTGATTTTTCGAGTCTGAAATTTATCTTTGATGAAGGCGTGGCTTGGGTCACTATTGATCACCCTCCCATCAATTTATTTGACATCGATTTAATGAAGCAAGTTTCGCAAGCTGGTCGACTTCTAGAAGAGGACGACCGAGTTCGAGTCATTGTTTTTCAAAGCGCTAACCCGGAGTTTTTTATCGCGCATGCCGATGTGGAAATGATTCGGAGGATTTCGGATTTTGAACCCTCTTCGCCCTCGGGATTTCAACGTGTTGTCGAGCGGTATCGTACTATGGAAAAGATTTCTATTGGGAAGATCGAGGGTTGTGCGAGAGGAGGAGGAAGCGAATTTTTGCTTTCCTTAGATATGCGTTTTGGCGCGATCGGGAAAATGTTGCTTTCCCAACCAGAGGTAGGGTTGGGAATTTTGCCAGGTGGTAGCGGTACTGTAAGGCTTCCGCGACTTATGGGGAGGAGTCGTGCTCTGGAAGTAACTTTAGGGTGTGAAGATTTTGATGCTGAGCTAGCCGAACGCTATGGCTGGATTAATCGAGCTCTGCCAGCTGACGAAATAAACTTCTTTGTAGATCAGTTGGCTAGGCGAATCGCCAACTTCCCAAGAGATGCACTCATCCAAGCGAAACGCTCAGTAGTAGCCAATGAGGGAGAAGTGACTTCCTCTCTGGTTTTCGAAAATCAACTCTTCCACAAAACTCTCCAAGATGAAGAAGCGAAGATAAGAATGGGACGGTTTCTGAAACGGGGAGGACAGACGGTGGTTTATGAGAAAACTCTTGCCGCTCGATTAGAAGACCTTGGGGAGGAGGATTAAATCATGCAGAAGCCACCTCCTCTCCCAGCGTATGAAATCGAGAGATTTCACGATTCCCTTTCAAACTGGGGACGTTTTGGAAAGCGTGATCAATTAGGAACTCTTAATCTAATATCGAATCAGAAAAGGGTGGAAGCGTCTTCTTTGATACGCACAGGCCGAACCGTTTCGTGTTCTCGTATACTACCTACACGACCAGACATAGATAACCCTAACCCTGTGCAGCATCACATGATAGGTACGGCAAGTGAAGGTTGGGGAGGAGACTATTTTGGAATGGCACCCCACGGTTTCGCAACTTCGCATATCGATGCGTTATGTCACATCTTCCACAAGTCGAAGATCTATAATGGGTACTCGATTGAAACTGTAACGGCACACGGTGCGCTTGAGTTGGGCATCCATGAACTCAAGGACGGAATTGCATCTCGAGGTGTGTTGCTGGATATCCCACGATCACGGGGGGTTCCGTATTTGGACGCTGGGGATCCAATTTTTCCTGAAGATCTCACTAGTGCAGAAGAGGATGCAAATCTGACGGTCGAAAGTGGAGACGTGCTTTTTATTCGAACGGGGAGATGGAAACTTAAAGAGAAACAAGGAGCATGGAATCCCAACGAGAGACTTGCCGGCTTGGATGCCTCTTGTCTTCCGTGGCTACACGAAAAAGGAGTCGCTGCACTCGGTAGCGATGGTGCCTCCGATGTTATTCCATCGAGAATCGAAGGTATTTCTTTGCCCATTCACACGGTGGCTATTGTTGCGATGGGACTACATTTGCTTGACAATCTCGAGCTCGAGCAACTTGCTGAGGTTTGCTCTACCGAGGCGCGCTGGGAATTTTTTATTGCGATAGCTCCGCTTTTACTTTTTAGAGGCACCGCCTCTCCGGTTAATCCAATTGCAATCTTTTAATAAAACTTTTGAAAGGAAGAATTATGACCGACACACTCTTCGAGTCTTTATCCTCAACTCTGGGCAGCGAGTACACACATATCGATGAAGATACTCGGCAGTATTATTCGATGGATTTAAGTCTCGAGAAGAGGGAAACGGCGGCGGTTGTTGTGCAGCCTAGTACTCTTGATGAGGTGGTTGCTGTAGTGCGCAAAGCGAGTGAAGTAGGTGCTCCGATTGTCCCACGTGGTGGAGGAATGTCATATACCCATACGTTTGTTCCTGGCTCGGCGGGGTGTGTTTCGATGGACATGCGGAGAATGAATAAGATTCATGATATCTCGATTGAAGACCTGATGGTGGTGGCAGATCCCGGAGTTACTTGGGAGGAGATTTACTTAGCTGTCAGTGAACAAGGCGGGCGAACTCCTTACTGGGGTCCACTTTCGGGACGATTCGCTACTGTGGGTGGGACGTTGTCAAACAACAGTTCTTTTTTTGGTTCAGGGCGTTATGGCCTCGCGTCTGAAGCGGTATTGGGTCTCGAGGTGGTTCTTTCCGAAGGAGAAGTTCTCCATACAGGTGCCTGGTCGCACCGTCGAAGCGGTCCTTTCATGAGGTATCATGGTCCAGATTTAACGGGAATATTTCTTGGCGATGCCGGGACTATGGGAATTAAGACTAAGGCTGCTCTTCAACTTGTGCCCCTTCCCGAGTCCACGATGGCCCTTTCGTTTTCCGTTCCAAATTTTGAGATAATGAATGATTGCATACTTGAGATTGGACGGACTGAATTAGCGGCAGAGGTTTACGGATTTGATCCGCTTTACAACGGGCTCTTTGCGGAACTAGGCTTTTCATTTTTAGAGGGAATTCCTTGGACCGTGTTTGTTACGGTTGATGCACCGACCGATGACCTCGCTGAAGCGTCAGTTGCCTACCTGAGAGAAATCGGACTTCGCTATGGGAACGAAATTGACCCGAGTGTACCTTTAGCTGTTAGGGCAGATCCCTTTGGTTCCACTCCTCAAGTCATCACCGGCCCCAAAGGGGAGTTGTGGATTCCTTTGCACGGTCTTTTTCCCCGGTCGAAAGCAAAAGAAGTATGTGAGACTACGTTGAAATATTTTGACGATCAGGCGGCACAGATGGCGGTGCATGGAATAAGAACCTCTTTATTGACAGCTGCTAATGGGAAAGATCTCCTGTTTGAGCCGAGTTTTTATTGGTCAGATTCTCTGGAAGGGTTCCGTTTGGAGAAGTTAGAACCTGAAAGGGCAGAAAAACTTAAGGAAGTCCCTGAGAATCTGGAGGCCCGCGAAATTGCATTAGGGATGCGAAGGGAGCTTACGACTTTATTGGACGAGATTGGCGCGATTCATCTCCAGGTTGGAAAATGGTACGAGTATGGAAGGTGGCTCGAGCCAGAGAGCTTGAAGTTTTTGAAGTCGTTAAAGGATCATATTGATCCAAAGAACCTATTTAATCCTGGATCTCTGGGCATAAACTAAGCGGTGCAAGTAGACCGAATAGTTCCGGTTGATGCTCGTGGCAGGATTGATGAGGCTCTGATAGAGGGCTCAGCTGGAGAGGTTTTTGCAGCGTTGCAAAAGATTCCGCCTGGTGAGCTCCCGCGTTTGGGCGTTCTGTTTCGTTACTTCCAATGGGCAATGCCCTTCCTTGCCGATAAGCCTCTTTATGCACAGATGCTCGACTCGGGATTCGCGGTAATGGGAGTTATCCCTCTTCGAGAAGTGGTTTTGGGAAGAATTGCGCAAGGGCTTTCACTTTTAAGCTCCTTTCCGCGAGTTAAGAATCGCGCAGAGCTCATCGCTCATGATGAGAAAGGTTTTCTCAAAGTGGTTCTCTCTTTTAATCTTGCAAAAGAAGAAATGAACGATAAGAGCTATACCCGTGTCGGGGCGACGCTCAAAATTTGGCCTTCGGGACACGGCAGTGGTTTCTTGTTCGCTTTGCTTTGGCCTCTGGCTAGTTTTGCCGGGGGTGTTTTTGCGAGGGACTGGATGCGCGCTTTGGCGAGACGGGTTGCAAACAAATAAGTTAAGGAGAAAGTCCTGCGTAATCTATTTATAAGCGGTGGTAATAGCGGTCTAGGTTTTGACATTGCAAGGCTCTTTGCTCGATCGGGTTACAGAGTTTTTGCAGGTGCTCGAAACCTTGAAAGTTGTTCTGAAATCGAGAAGCTTGCTTCAGACGAGGGTCTGGAAATTCACTCTGTAGAGATTGACGTGGATGACGATGAATCAGTATCTGAAGCAGCAAAGGTCGTCCTCAGTAAAGTCGAGCGACTCGACGTGCTCGTGAATAATGCAGGTATTGGGGTCTTTGGGGTGGCTGAAGAGGTACAGTTCGAGGAAATCAAGAGAGTCATGGAGACAAACTTCTTTGGAGCTATTCGACTTACTAAATCTTTTCTTCCGCATATGCGTAAGACTCGAGACGGTAATATTACTTTCATGTCCTCCTGGATGGGTAGGGTCACATTAGCGGGGATGTTGACTTATGCGTGTTCCAAATCCGCCCTTGAGACCTTTGCGGAAACACTTGCGCAAGAAGTGTTGCGGTTTGGAATTAGCGTTCATATCCTTGAGCCTGGGTACGCTAAGACTCCTATGCATGGCAAGGCGCCCAAGTATGAACTGCCAAAAGACTCTCCGTACGATGACCTCTATCGAAACTGGCGTTCTCATTGGAAGGTTGGTTATCGGAACCCCACTCTTCCAGAGCACGTTTCGAAGACGCTATACGATGCAATCGAAAGTAAGGATTCGAAACTACGCTTGGTGGTGGGGGCAGACGCACAACAGTGGATCGACTCTCGCAAGAAGACCTCGGATGAGACGTGGAGGGAAGCTGGTAAACCGAGAGAGCATGACGAATTTATTCGATGGGCGGATAAAATCTTTGGCGAGGGATTGTTTCGTTTATAGCCTCCTGTTTTTCTAAAGGGCTTTAAGATCTAAATATCTTCGACCCAGTTCAACTAGTGAGGAACAGTCAGCGGTAAACGGCATGTGGCCAAGATCGCGAGTATTTGAAAAGCGGTTTATGATTTTGCGATGCGTCTGATGTGCGAGGGTCTCTTGGGGACTCTCGAGAATCTCGTTGAGAATATATCCAGCTATTTTTAGTCGATGACTTTCCAACGCTTGCAGCGTCAAAAGGGCATGATTAATGCAACCGAGTTTGGAACCCACAACTACGATAATTGGTAGTCCTAAAGATTTGACAAAATCTAAATAGGTTTTTCCATCTGACAGTGGGACTAGTAGTCCCCCTGCGCCTTCTATAATTAGTGAATCATAGTCTGCGGAGAGTTGGCTAGCCCTACGGAGGAGGTCCTCGTAATTAACGTCAGTTCCTTCCGATTCTGCGGCTACTAGTGGCGCGGCTGGTGAACTAAAACGAACTGGGCAGACTTCTCTTTGTTCTTGATTGCTTCCGCTAGCTGCGAGAAGACGATCGGCGTCATCCGCAATCAAACCGTTAGAACCCATGATACAACCGGTTTCTGCAGGTTTAAATACACCGACTTTACGCCCTTCAGAGTGCCAAACAGAAGCGAGTACGCAGGAGATGAAAGTCTTTCCTACGCCAGTGTCAGTTCCTGTAATAAAATATCTACTCACTTGGCCTCCGATGTCGCCCTCTTTACTGCTTCCGCAGTTGACTTGACGAGCTTGATGATTAAATCCTCAGGCATAGCAGGGGCCGGCATGAGTACCATAGTGTCACCAAGAGGGCGGATAATGACACCTTCCTTTCTCGCATGCATCACAGCTTGGTGCGCGACGCGATCGTCTGGGGAATAAGGTTCCTTGTTTTCGGGATGGCGCAGGATGTCAAAGCCTACCATTAAGCCTACCTGACGAATTGGTCCGACATGCTCGAGGGGTTCGATTTGTTGCTTTAGGGCTGCCGTCAAGGTAGACGCAATCTTTTGAGCGTTTAAAAGCGTCTTTTCTTCTTCGTAGACTTCTAAGTTTGCAAGTGCAGCAGCGCAGCCTAAAGGATTTCCACCATAGGTATGTCCATGGAAGAGAGCTCTGTATGATGAGTATGATCCCTGGAAAGTTTCGAAAATCTTTTCGGTGGCAAGGGTGGCAGCAACGGGAACGGTTCCACCCGTAAGTCCTTTAGCTAGGCACATAAGGTCCGGAGAAATCTCAGCCTGTTCGACGGCAAAATTAGAACCCGTTCTACCGAATCCAGTTGCGACTTCGTCGCAAACAAGGAGCACATTGTGCTCCGTACATAATTCTCTTATTCGTTTGAGGTAGGAAGGAGGTTGAGGAAGAATGCCTGCAGCGCCCTGGCATAACGGTTCAATAAAAACGGCAGCAATTGTCTTGGCATGTGACTCCAAAAGTATTTCAAGCTTCTTTTCACTCCGCCGCGCTGCGTCTTCAAGTTCGTTGGGTTTGATTCTTCTGTAACCATCGATAGGCGAGCAGAAGAAAGGGGGAGGTATCTTATGTACAGAGAAGGTCAAGGGTTGGTATCCGCGATGAAAGGGTTCTGAAAACCCTAAACTCACGGACCCGATAGTGTCGCCGTGATAGGCCTCGTCGAGGCTCACGAAGTTAGTTTTTTCTGTTTTACCGATCTGTTGCCAGTATTGAAATGCAATACGCAAAGCAGCTTCGACTGCAGTAGCCCCGGCATCAGTGAAGAAGACGCGTTTCAGTGGATTGGGAGTCATCTGGACAAGCTTGTTGGCAAGTTCGATTGCAGGTACATGAGTTAGACCCAGCAGAGTCGAATGGGTGACACGATCTAACTGACTTTTCATGGCTGAGACGATCTTGGGGTGATTATGACCATGAACATTACACCACAGAGATGAAACACCGTCTAGGTATCGATTGCCTTCCGTGTCGATTAGTTCGAAACCGTCCGCATCTTCAATTACGAGTGGATCATAGGCATTCCATTCGGTGTGCTGAGTAAAAGGGTGCCAAAGAACTCTTCGGTCAAGCTCTGTGTAATTTGTTTTCATTTTGAATCTAGCCTCGCTTCTTCCATACAGCTAGGAAGTTCCGTCAGGAGTTTTTCGATATGGCTTTTTTCATGGCTGGCCATGAGGCTTAACCTCAATCGCGCGGTATCGGTTGGAACCGTTGGAGGTCTTATTGCCGCCACGTAGATATTTCTTCTTAGCAGGTTCTCGGCAGCCTTCACGGTCTCTCGAGAATCGCCAATCAGTATGGGAAGGATTTGGCTGTCGATATGGGGAATGTTTAATCCGGCCTCTCTTAAGTCTTCACCGATTTTTCTCGCCCGTTGCAGAAGGGTCGCAGCGCGTTCAGGTTCCCTCATGCAGATATTGATTGCCTTCGCGGCGGCGGCGGCGCACGACGGAGGAAGGCCAGTGGTAAATATGAATGAGCGAGCACGATTCGTGAGGAGCTTAATCAACGAGCTGGAGCCAGCAACGTAAGCTCCGAAACTCCCCAGAGCTTTGCCGAGTGTGCCAATTTGTATATCAACGGAGTCAGTGAGGCCGAGGTCGCGGACGAGACCCGCACCGTTGTTCCCAAATATTCCGACAGCGTGTGCTTCGTCCACCATTGTCCAGGCTCCGTGTCTCTTTGCGAGACTTACAAGGTCTCTAAGAGGAGCTCGATCACCGTCCATCGAGAAGATAGACTCCGTAACGACTAACCTGCGTCCAGGTCGTCGAGCACTACTGTTTAGTACGTCCTCTAGGTGATTCATATCTCCATGACGAAATATCTCGACATTGGCGCGCGAAAGTCGGCAGCCGTCTATGATGCTGGCGTGATTCAATTCATCGGAGATGACGGTGTCGTCTCTGGTAAGCAAGCTAGTTATGATTCCTATATTCGCCTGAAATCCGGTTGAAAATACGAGAGCAGCTTCAACTCCCTTCCACTTGGCAAGTAGGTCCTCGAGTTCCGCGTGTGGTGTCATATGTCCGGATATTAATCGAGATGAGACTGAGCTAGCGCCATAGCGCATCGTTGCGTCGATTGCTGCTTTGGTTACTTCGGGGTGATTAGCAAGCCCGAGATAATTGTTGGAGCAAAAAAGTAGAACTTTTTTGTTGCCGATTTGAACTAACGGTTCTTGTGGGCCGCCTACTTCCTTCAAGGATCGGGTGAGTCCTAATTTTTCGATCTCAATAAGCTCGGCAACAGCAGTTGTTTCAAGGGAGGCTGACTTCGAGGTGTTATTGGTTTTTTTAGAAAAATCAGTCATTTATCTGAGTTACTTGTAAGCGAGTAGTGCTGTCAAGTAGGAAGTATATTCTACTTGACAGCTTCTAATCCCCAAGGGGCGTGATACACTATCGATATGGACTTTAAATACGACGATGACCTCCAAAATATTGAAAACGAAGCCTCTCGCCTGGCTGGTCAGTTCGATGATGACTACTGGCGAGAACACGATGAAAAACATGAGTTTCCGTGGGAATTCTATAACGCTTTTGCCGAGCAGGGATGGATTGGTGTCATTGTTCCCGAGGAATATGGGGGTAGTGGTCTTGGTATAAGCCACGCCGCAGTATTATTGAACGCAGTCGCCCACAGCGCGGGGGTGCAAAACGCAGCGTCAACCTTGCACCTTTCAATTTTCGGAATGGGGCCGGTGATTCACCACGGCTCCGAAGAATTAAAGCAGAGAACCCTTCCTGCTACGGCCTCAGGCGCATTACATGTTTCTTTCGGCGTTACTGAGGATGATGCAGGAACAGACACTTCAAGGATTCGCACTTTCGCGCGGAGGGATGGCGACCATTGGGTGATCAACGGAAAGAAAATTTGGAACACGAAGGCCCAGCAAGCTCAAAAAATTCTGCTCTTAGCAAGGACGACACCACGAGAGGAATGTGCGAAACCACTGCAAGGTATGACCTTGTTTTTGGCAGATTTAGATCCTAACCACTGTGAAATAAGGCCAATTGATAAATGCGGTAGAAATGCCGTCAACTCTAATGAAGTTTTTATTCAAGACTTGCCCGTAAGTGATGACGACGTTATCGGAGAAGTCGACAAAGGGTTCTATTACCTATTAGATGGATTGAACCCAGAGCGGATTGTGATTGCTTCCGAGTGTTGCGGGATTGGACGCCAGGCTATCGATAAAGCTGTTCACTATGCAAGAGAGAGGGAGGTATTTGATCGTCCCATTGGTATGAATCAAGCTATTGCACATCCTCTGGCTGATGCTTATTCGGAGCTTGAGGCCGCCGATTTGCTTTGGCAGAAGGCTGCTTGGGCGTACGACACGGGAGAGCCCTGCGGTCCCCTGGCGAACATGGCGAAACTGAGAGCCAGTGAGGCTTCCTTTAAGGCCTGCGACCGAGCAGTTCAAACCTTTGGGGGTATGGGATATGCGAAGGAGTGTAACGTCGAGAGATACTGGCGTGAGTCACGAATGAGTAGGATTGCGCCAATTTCCAATGAAATGGTCCTCAACTTTGTTTCGGAGCATGTTTTAGGGTTGCCACGAAGTTATTAGTTTCCGAATACAGCTTTCAGATAAACTAACTGCTAGCGAATGGTCGTGTAGCCGCCGTCAACTGCGAGTACTTGTCCCGTAACCATTCGCGCAGAGTCGCTCGAGAGGTAAATGACCGCTGCCGAAATTTCCTCGGGTTCAGCAATTCGTCCAATAGGTATCTTGTCTAGATTTTTTGCAAAGTCAGGATTGCGCACTGCTTCCTCCAGCAAAGGAGTTCTGGTGAAAGTCGGAGCTACTGAGTTTACCGTTATACCTTCAGACGCCCATTCGCCAGCTAAACTACGAGTCATTTGATGCACTCCGCCTTTCGCAACGGAGTAAGGAACACGCAGCGGAGCGCCAACGAGGCCAGCCTGAGAAGTGATGGACACTATCGCACCCGGAGTCGAGGCTTTAATCATTCTCCGACCTACAGCTAAAGTCATGAAAAGAGTACCTCTGAGGTTTGTGTTCAGAAGTTGATCGAGTTCTGTCTCTGAGTAGTCGATCGATAGCTTGGGGAGGTTGGTTCCTGCATTATTAACCAACACATCGATGTGTCCAAAGTGGTCCCAAGAGAGCTCTGCAAATTTTTCTATGCTTGCCGAATCAGAAATGTCTAGATGCCAAGCCTTGGCCTCGACACCGAGCTCGCGGCATTTCTTTGCCACACTTTCGGACTCTTCTACTCGTCGACTACCCAAAGCGAGATTTGCCCCAAAAGCGGCGGCCTCTTCTGCAATTGAACGCCCGATACCTCGCCCGGCTCCGGTGACTAGAATGGTTTTATTCGATAAGTCAAAGTTAACCTGGCCCAAATTTTTTCTCCTCAAGTTTTCAAGCTAGATTGTACGGGAAGCCAAAACGTTTGATATCAACTAAAACGGATTGGGGTAACTAAATGAAAATTTTTCGCCATCCTGGTTTGCAAAGACCGATATATTCGTCCACTTTTAAGGCGGTATGGCTAAGAAGAATAAAGGAATCAATGAGGAAATAAGCGATCAGATAGATCTCTCCGAGTCGTCCGGACGCGGCGCCAAAGGTAAAGTCGGATGGGGAGTGGTGCCAAGATTATCCGAGTTAAGAATGCGAATTGTATGGATTCTCCTTTCTTGGTTTTTCTTTAGCTTGATTGCGTGGCTGTTCAAATCGACAATAGCGAGTTTATTGTTTTCTCCGGCCATTGAGGCGCTTGGCAATGAAGCTTCTCTGCAAGCTCTAGCACCAACTGAAATCTTTTTTACTTATCTAAAAATTTCTTTGATGGCTGGCTTTGGCGCGAGTCTGCCGGTTTTTTTCTGGCAGCTTTGTCAGTTTCTTCGATCCATTACCAGTGTAGGTCATTGGATGGGAAGTCTTGCCTTCGCCATTGTTTCTACCCTTCTGTTTCTTGGTGGAGGAGCCTTTGGTCAGATTCTGGCGTTTCCGTTTATTTTTGAATTCCTTTCGTCTTTTTCTTCGCAGTACGTCGAAGCTGTATGGTCGGTTCGGGAAGTGTTTCTCTTATCGTTACGGCTTATTCTTGCATTTGGGATTGGTTTTGAAATTCCCTTGATCGTTTTTGCAGCAGTTGCGAGCGGTTTAGTGGATGCTAAGCAACTGTGGAGGCTCACACCTTACGGGATTCTTGGTTCTTTTGTGATTTCGGCGCTCCTAACGCCGCCTGACCTAATAAGTCAGCTGCTACTCGCGATTCCGCTTTCGATTCTTTATTTGTTGGGGGTGCTCGCCGGGACCATTTTTAACCGGCGTCGTCGCCCCCCCTCGGATTGATTGACCTGCTCTTTTGACTTTTTGGAGCCATACCTTTGCAAAGGAAAACTCCAGAGACAAAATGGCGAGACCCGCCGGAATTACGACGAATGCAGGCCCTGGAAGAAAGAGGAGCGCGATTCCAAAAAGGACAACGGTTGTTCCGACGACCGCCACGACGACCTTCCGCGCGTTCTTATAGCCTTTTTCGAGTATTTTTCGGGGCACGTTTAATCGCATTCTGAGGTAGTCTACCCCTGAGCTAAAGGAAACCTAATAGCAAGATTCCTGCCATATTCTGGAGGGAATCCAGAAACTTTCCCAAGGGAACAGACTATCAAAAAGACCCGAGGGTCCGTCTGGCAGGTTTCTTTGTTAAGTTATGGATTGATCCGGAGGGCTGGAATGCGAGGAATTGCGGGTTACGGAGTATATCTTCCGCACTATAGGCTAGATAGAAGCCGAATTAGACAAACCTTGGGGCAAGGTGGGGGTAAGGGCACTCGAGCGGTCGCCTCTTACGACGAGGACACCACGTCCATGGCGGTTGAAGCTGCCCGCTCTTGTCTGCGAAACTCAAGCGTAAAGCCATCTTCATTGCTTTTTTCTACCACGAACCCCGCTTATCTCGATAAAACCAACGCAAACACAATTCATGCCGCACTGGACTTAGACGAAAATACTTTCGCTGCAGATCTCGGCGGCGCACCAAGGTCTGCGATTGCCGCCGCGCGTGCAGCGTTTCGGATGCCAGGCACGAATCTCGTGATTGCCTCGGACTTGCGGGTGGGGATGCCCTCTGGAAAAGATGAAAGTGATGGCGGCGATGGAGCAGTTGCTCTGCTTTTGGCCGACAACGAGTCACAACCAGTTATTGCAGAATTCGTGGCGTCCGGTACTAGCACTGGCGAATTCCTGGATAGGTGGAGAGTCCCGGGCGATCCGACCTCCAAGGTCTGGGAAGAACGATTCGGAGAAGGAATTTACTTAGAGCATGTAAAGAATGCTTTAGATCAAGCGCTTTCCGCTGCTGATTTGTCGGTTGACGAGTTGTCGAAGGTCATAATAAATGGTCTCCATGGAAGGGCATGTCGTGGCGCTTCTAAAATGATTGGTGCTAAGCCGGATGCTTTCGTAGACGACTTAACGTCGAAGATCGGAAACACAGGTTCGGCTCATGCCTACTTACTTCTGGCTTCAGTCCTTGATCAAGCAGAACCGAATGAAGTTATTGCTATTGTAAACTTGGCCGATGGTTGCGATGTGACCATCCTAAGAATGACAGATGCGATATCGGAGTATCAGCCAGAAAAAACAGTGGCTCAAGTTGTTTCCGAGGGGAATGACTCACTTGATTACTCACTTTACCTATCTTGGAGGGGATTTCTTGATAGGGAGCCTCCACGTCGCCCAGATCCTATCCGTCCGGCAGCTCCGCCTTCCGGTAGGGCCGAGGACTGGAAGTATGCCTTCGTAGGGTCGAAAGATCGCGAAAGCGGTGCAATCCACCTTCCGCCTCAAAGAACGTCAATGAAAGGCGGAAATGTAGACGATATGGAGCGCATCCGGATGGCAGATACACCTGCGACGATTGCAACTTTTACAATTGATAGGCTTGCCTACTCACTTAGTCCTCCGATGGTCGTGGCAGTGATTGATTTCGACGGTGGCGGAAGATTTCGCTGTGAAATGACAGACGTCGATCCCGATAACGTTCATATTGGCGACCGTGTGGCAATGACGTTTCGGAGGCTTTTTACTGCGGATGGAGTACACAATTATTTCTGGAAGGCTCGCCCAATTGCTGGGTAACAAAAGCAGCCAGGAGGAGAAAGTATGTCATCGAATGGAATAAAAGATCGCGTAGCCATCGTAGGGATGGGTTGCACATCGTTTGGAGAACACTGGGACAAAAGTTCTGACGACTTGCTGGTTGATGCAACCGAGGAGTGCTTTAACAGTTCGGGAATTAACAAGGATGACGTAGATGCTTTTTGGTTGGGCACCATGGCTTCGGGTGTAAGTGGTTTAGCATTATCGGGGCCTTTGCAGTTGGACTACAAGCCGGTAACTAGGTTGGAGAACATGTGCGCGACCGGCTCAGAAGCATTTCGTAATGCTGCCTACGCAGTAGCATCGGGTGCATACGACATCGTTATGGCTGTAGGTGTGGAAAAGTTGAAGGACTCGGGATATTCGGGACTTGTAGTTCAAGACCCACCCAACGACGGAACTCTTCCCGCAATGACGCCTCCGGCGACGTTCAGCCTCTTGGCGCCCGCCTATCAAGAAAAGTACGGTCTGACGGACGAGGAGTTGAGGGATGCTCTGGCCCACATTGCTTGGAAAAATCATGCGAACGGTGCGCTTAACCCCAGAGCTCAGTTTCAAAAAGAGGTTGGAAAGGATGCGATTTGCCAATCTCCATTGGTGGCCGGGAAGCTAGGCATATTTGACTGTTCTGGCGTTTCAGACGGATCGGCCTGCGCAATTTTGGTTAGGGAAGAGGACGCGCATAAGTACACGGACAAACCAATTTATGTAAAGGCATTATCCTTCGCATCGGGACCGGCAACTGGTGGGATCGATAGCACGTACGATTACACGACCTTCCGAGAGGTTGTAGCCTCGGCGAAGGATGCCTATAAGCAGGCTGGTGTGCAAAATCCTCGCCAAGAGATTGCGATGGCCGAAGTGCACGACTGTTTTACTCCGACTGAAATGGTCCTGATGGAGGACATGCAGTTCTGCGCTCGTGGTACATCCTGGAAAGAAGCCCTCGACGGCACGTTCGATTTGCACGGAGAGCTTCCAATCAATCCCGATGGTGGTTTAAAGAGCTTCGGCCATCCTATCGGAGCTTCCGGTTTGAGGATGATGTTTGAAAATTGGCTGCAGTTACGAGGGGAAGCTCCATCGGAGCGACAGATTGACAATGGCAAAACTCTTGGAATGACCCACAACCTTGGTGGTCAGCCAGGGGCGTGTGTCTCCTTCGTGTCGATTGTGGGAGCAGAAAAAGGCTGATCACATGGTTGCTAAGGTTGCATCATCTCTTTTAGAGAGGGATCGAGTGCAACGTTTCAGTCCTCTTTTGATAGGCTAGCCATAAGGTCAATGGCCTCTTCTTGGTCTGTGATTACCAGGAGGCCCGTAGCACCGGACGCCTTCCAAGGTAGGTAGCGGTTCTTTATCCGATCTTTTGGTCCCACAAGACACATTTCGTCGACATATTCATCAGGGATTGCCTCCGCGGCCTCGGTCTTTCTTCCGGCCAAGTAGAGGTCTTGGACATTTTGAGCAGTTTCTGAGTAACCTCTTAGAATCATCGCATCTTTATGAAAGTTTTTGTGTCTGTGCCCCATCCCACCCACATAGAGTGCAATATTCGGCTTGTACGAAGCTAAAGTCTGGCGGATCTCACCGGTTATCTTTACCGGTACCCTTGCAAAAATATCCAGATCTTTGAGTGTTCTACCATCTGCTCGTCTAGCAAGGCCAATTTCTAGCCAAGGTTGAAACGTTTTCATCGAGCCAGGAACGAAATTGAGAGGCAACCAGCCGTCCGCGATTTCGCCCGTTAATTTGACATTGAT
>CEUZ01035564.1_pt1 | contig 17206 bp, 10 predicted proteins | sample 361511 | NCBI WGS metagenome assembly CEUZ01 (sample SAMEA2622822, study PRJEB7988) | marine metagenome | biome: marine biome (ENVO:00000447); feature: surface water layer (ENVO:00002042); material: "saline water (ENVO:00002010), including plankton (ENVO:xxxxxxxx)" | depth 5 m
GAAGCGTGTACCTGCCAGCGTAGTCGAGTTCCGCGTGACTGTGTGATCCAGCCCATGAAAGCTTCAGATCATCCAGTCGTTCGGGCTTCACGAAAAGAGCACCAGTTCCCTTGGGCCCACAGAGCCATTTGTGTCCGCACGTGCTATACGCATCGCACCCAAGTGCGGAAAAATCCATAGCCACGCATCCTGGACCTTGGGCTCCATCCAGATGGAACAGTATGTCTTCACGTCTCAGGATTCCCGCCAATTCAGCACAATCGTCAGTTCGCAAACTCCGGCCGTTGTTTCGGCTCACATGACTGAGGCTAACCATTCGAGTCCGTGATGAGAGAGCGGAACGGACCTCCGGGATTAAATCAGTGCCTGCATCTAGGTTGATCTCCCTAATCACTATGCCAAAACGGTCTCGAAGTACGAACCAAGGAACCACGTTCGCCGGATGTTCCTGATTGCTAATTATGACCTCGTCTCCCTCGCTCCAATCACGCGACCAAGCAACAATGCTTATCCCCTCCGATGTGCTATGAGTTAGAGCCACCCCACCCTGGGGCACTCCGAACTGTTCTGCCAGATAAGACCTCAAAGTTGGCTCTATCGACGCCATTCCTGGGGAATACCTAGGATCAGCAGGCCCCTGATTCTGGAAATGGAGACGGTCTGAAACCCCATCTAAGACACGCGTTGGCGTCAAGCCCACTCCACCAGTCTGGAAATATGTGCTCCTCCCCGTAGCAGGAAGCTCCGCTCGGGCGTCCTTCACCCAATCCCCTGACTTGAATGACTTCGAAGGTGGGCTTGCCTCGCTCGCAAGCGCAGTCAACGACCCCAGCGGGATGACCGCTCCCGCCGTTAAGGCACGTGTTATAAAGGTCCGTCGAGCAAGTTCTTCCGGTTGAACCACCTCAACTCCTAGCTTTAGGATCAGCCTACGGCTTATCTAACGAGATACGATGCACGCCAGTGCAACATCAAAGCCAGCGCTTAGGGGGCATATCTTAGTGTGACAAAAGCAAAGATGACACGTGATATGACCAGATGGCTCTGGGTTTCCGCCGCAGTTGCATCTGCATTACTTATTGCGGCATGTACTGATGGACCGATCACCGGTGAGCCCTTCGGCTCCGATTACACGGTCCCCGATGACCTCAATGATGGACTCGGTAGTGCTCACCCAAAGTCCGTTGGTATGGACGAGGCACAATTGGCCGCGATGGTAAATGAAATCCGGGACGGACAGTGGCCTAACATTCACTCCGTACTCGTTTACCGACGCGGTCAACTGGTCCTGGAAGAGTATTTTCCGGGCGTAATGCTATCGGACAACGTCTACCGAGAATTTGGCCGTGACACACTCCACGACGTGTTCTCAGTTTCTAAGTCTATTGTATCCGCAGCAGTGGGGATGGCTATTGAATCGGGAGTCATCGAGAGCATTGATCAAACCGTAATGGATTTTTTCCCCGAGTATCGTCACGTGGTAGATGGACCTGCTAACGACCTCAAAATTAAACACCTGCTCTCCATGACCACTGGACTAGAGTGGGACGAAAGCAGCGCTTCATATGCGGACGGCTCCAACTCCCACCGGCAGATGATGGAGGCCTCTGATCCTATCGAGTTCGTCCTGAGTCGGAGATCTGTGCACACTCCAGGCGAAGTTTTCACCTACAGCACCGGAGTCAGTTCTCTTCTCGGAGAGATAGTGGCTCGAGCAACCGGGGAAAGCTACGCAGACTATATGGCCAGATCACTTTTCAATCCTTTGGGCATAGAACGATCCAACTGGTTGCCGTTCTACCAAGGCGATCTCGAGTCGGCCGGTGGTGGCCTACAACTACGCCCCAGAGACATGGCCAAATTCGGGGTTCTTTACCTAAATCGCGGCCTTTGGCAGGAGCGCACAATAGTGCCCGGCGATTGGGTAGACGAGTCAACCAAAACTCAAGCTCCAGGTGACTTCTACGGTTACCAGTGGTGGCTGGGCGTAACAGATACCGAGAGAACCAATCTGAATTTTTTTCGGGCTGCTGGTTTAGGCGGTCAGCACATATTCGTTTACCCTGAGCTCCAACTCGTTGCCGTCTTCACTGGCAATCAGTCTGGAACAGGACCGCATACGCTCTGGCTAGACTACATCATAACATCCACATCATGAGGATTAAGCTTAGCAAAAGCCTATGCAATAAAGCCTAGAGCAAACTATAAATAACTAGAGCCTTTCGAGGTGCTGTAACTAAGCTTATTCCTCGTTAAGCACAAAATAGGGGAAACAGAGATCGATTCGAGATGAAATACGTTTTAGCGATGGCAGTTGTGAGCGCATTACTAGCGGGCGGCGATAGGCATAGGACCGTTCCGCCACTAACCCTCGCACATCAGCAAACTGTTCTGAGTTCCTCTCTTTCGACCTCAGCAACGGGCAGCACGTCTACACCAGCTTCTTCCATGACCGGAGTGGTTCAAGAGTACTGCGTGCGGTGCCACAACGATCGACGACTCAGGGGAGACCTTTCACTAGAGGACTTCTCCGTTGAAAACGCTGCAACAGAAGCTGATGTGTCAGAGCGAATGATAAAAAAGCTCCGAGCCGGTATGATGCCACCTCCGGGAGCGCGACGCCCAGAAGGTGATAGCCTACTCATACTGGTCGAAACGCTGGAGAAAGTTGTCGACGAAGCCGTTAAAGATCGTCCAGCTCCCGGGAATCGACCATTCCAGCGTGTTAATCGGGCAGAATACGAGCGGGTTGTAGCTCAGCTTTTTGACCTTCAGGTAGACGCCTCCCGCTGGCTACCGGAAGACCAAATCAGTGCGAGTTTTGACAACGTCGCAGATGTGCAGGTGCTGTCTGCGACGCTGATGGACGCCTATCTGTCTGCTGCGTCCGACGTATCGCGTCAAGCTGTAGGACAGTCTGATGCACCAACAGCCTCACATACATACTCGAACGACCCCTCAGTTTCTCAGCACGAATGGGAAACAGTGGAGGGTGCCCCGTATGGAACACGGGGAGGAGTGAGCGAACTGCACACCTTCCCAGCAGACGGCAAATACATCTTCAGTCTCGGCTTCATGTCAGGGTGGGGAGAGCGTTTCCACGACATAGACATCTCGATCGATGGTGAGCAAATCGCCCTCCTTCGCTACTCAGCAAGTACAGGACGTCTAATAGACTTCCAAGGACGCCTCGGGTACCCCATGAGAACCGACTCTGTCTTCGTTAGAGCGGGTCAAAGGCGAGTCGTCGCCGCCTTTGTGCGTCAGAATGACGGTCCTTATGAGGACTTGATCCGGCCTAACGACTGGTCATTATCCGGGACAGAAACGAGCTACGGTACGACCTCCCTACCCCATGTGATGCACCTAACGATCGAGGGTCCTCACGAATCTACCGGAATTTCGGAAACACCGAGCCGTAGTAGAATCTTCTCCTGCCGTCCAACGTCACAGGAAGAGGAGCGCCCATGTGCTGAACGGATTATAGGCCGCCTCGCTACCCAAGCTTACCGGCGCGAACTTGAGGATCGAGACATAGAAGCGCTCCTGGACTTCTACGACCAAGGAGCATCCGAAGGGGGTTTTGAGCTCGGCATACGCACCGCGATCGAAGCTATGCTGGTAAGCCCTTACTTCCTCTTTCGGATAGAGTCTGAGCCCCATGGAATTGAAGCTGGTGAGATCTTTCCAGTCGATGATATTGACCTCGCGTCTCGCCTTTCCTTCTTCATATGGGGTGTAGGGCCAGACGCTCGCCTTCTCTCCGCGGCACATGAGGACCGACTGTCTGACCCGGATTTCCTAGAAAGTGAAACACTGCGCATGCTCTCTGACCCGCGATCTGAATCACTCTCGACGAGATTCGCTCATCTGTGGCTCAGGCTGCAAGATCTTGAGCAGGTTCAGCCCGATGCTTTCTGGTTCCCCAACTATAGCAAGCAACTTTCTGAAGACATGCGACGGGAGACCGAACTATTTTTCAACAACCTTGTTAGAGAGGACCGAAGCCTGCTTGAGCTCCTCGAAGCCGATTACACCTTCGTCAACGAACGACTGGCTGACCATTACGGATTCAAAGGGGTGACTGGTGAAGAATTTCTCCGGGTTAACTACCCTGAGGGAAACCGAAGGGGACTTCTTGGGCACGGAAGCGTGCTTGCTCAGACGTCACTGGCCAACCGCACGTCACCCGTCCTGAGAGGAAAGTGGGTTATGGAGGTCCTTCTAGGAGTACCTCCTCCCCCACCTCCACCTGGTATTCCAGACCTGGAAGAGACAAGTAACACAGATGGTGCTCGGGTTCTCACGACCAGTGAGCGGATGAGAGTTCATCGTTCGAATCCAACATGTGCATCCTGCCACAACCTGATAGACCCAATTGGCCTAGCACTCGATCACTTCGATGTAACCGGAAAGTGGAGAACTCGAGAAAACCGAATGCTGCTAGACACTCGAGGAACCTTCTACGACGGGACAGAGATCTCTACGGCTCCGGAACTTGCTGATGCGCTGCTCAAGAGACCGATTCCTCTGGTACGTAACTTCACCGAAAACCTTATGACATACGCCTTGGGTCGTCGAGTTGAAGTCAGCGATCAGCCGACCGTGCGCAGGATCGCAAGGGAGGCGAAGAAGGATGATTACAGACTTTCATCCTTCATAGTTGGCGTCGTACTAAGCGACGCTTTTCGCATGAAACAAGCTACGGAACTAGTATACAATTAGATTAAGCACTGAAAAACACGGATTCCCGTATGCAGTTTATAACAGGCAAAAGCATTGAGCGGCGGACTTTCCTGAGAGGAATGGGTGCAACCATTGGCCTTCCTCTGCTCGACGCCATGACCCCAGCCGGGCGAAACCGAGCCGCGGCCGGTGTCCCCAAGCGCCTAGTGTGCATTGAAGAAGTCCATGGCGTCGCAGGATGTAACGAATGGGGATCCTCGCAGCATCTGTTTGCTCCCGAGACCGTCGGTCGCGATTTCGAGCTTCTACCGGGTAACGTCCTTGCTTCCCTCGAGCCCTACATCGATGACCTCACCATCGTAAGCAACACCGACGTAAGAATGGCAGAAGCGTTCGCTCCCCCCGAAATCGGTGGTGACCACTTTCGCTCTAGTGCAGTCTTTTTAACCCAATCGCATCCAAAGCAGACACAAGGCTCCGACCTAATGGTTGGAACCTCCTTAGATCAAATCCATGCCCGACGCGTTGGTGCTAATACAGTCCTCCCATCGCTCCAACTCTGCATTGAGCCTACCGACAAGGGCGGAGGTTGTGACTACAACTATTCATGCTCATACACCGACTCGATAAGCTGGTCGTCTCCAACCACACCGCTTCCAATGATACGGAGCCCTCGAGCTGCGTTTGACCTGCTTTTTGGAGCTGGTGGGACAGAGGAAGAGCGTGCACTGCGACGTCGAACACATAGCAGTATCCTGGACTGGGTCGCGAGGGAGGTCGCTTACCTCAAGCGCGAGGTTGGTGCTCTCGATCGCCAGAGAATCGACCGATACCTCGATAGCGTCCGAGAGATAGAGCGGCGAATCCAGTTGATTGAGGCCCGTAACAGCAGTGGAGAGCCTCGCGAACTTCCAGGAGCACCACCTGGTGTGCCGGATTCGTTTAGCGAACATATGCAGCTGATGTTCGACTTGCAGGTGCTGGCGTTCGAAACCGATATCACCCGCGTTACGTCGTTTAAAACTGGTAGAGATGCCTCTAATCGACCCTTCCCGGAGAGCGGATCGGACCGTGGATTTCACCCAGCATCCCATCACGGTGGAAAAGAGGAGAACATCCTCGAATTCAACAAAATTTGTCAGTTCAGAGTTGGCCAGCTCGCTTACTTCATCGAACGCCTGAAAGCCACAGCCGATGAAGAAGGGTCTCTACTCGACAACACCGTCGTGCTCTGGGGATCACCCATGGGAGACGCGAATCTGCATAACCACCGCCGTTGTCCGCTGGTCCTTCTTGGGGGAGGAAACGACGTATTCGAAACTGGTGTCCACTACAAGGCTCCGGACGGAACGCCTATGGCGAATGTCTTCCTGTCGCTTCTCCACGGCTTGGGGCATGATGACATGCGCAGCTTCGGAGACAGTACCGGCGAATTCCTTCTGTAGAGGGAATCAGAGGCTAGCAAATGATACATGTGACCGAACTGAGACGGATCGTGAGAGCATCGCTCCCACTCGGCTGCGTCATCCTGATGGTTGGGATGACTAACGCAGAAGCTCCTGTCGCTGATGCGGCAATGCACGGTGATATCGAAGCGGTCAGATCCTTACTAAGGTCTGGAGCTGATGTAAACGCTGCACAGGGCGACGGGATGACTGCGTTGCACTGGGCAGCGCAAGCAGGCGACCGACAACTCGCTGAAATCCTCGTCTATGCAGGAGCCAGACTCGAAGCTGGAACACGCATAGGTCGATACACGGCCCTGCACATCGCTGCGAGAGAGGGTAGACACGAAGTGGCGCGAGTCCTAGTTGAAGCCGGGGCTGACCCAGAAGCGACTACATCCAACAGTGGTGTAACACCATTACACCTTGCCGCTAGATCTGGAGACGCTGGCCTGATCTCACTACTGATCGAACACGGAGCCGATCCAGATGCGAAAGCGGGCAAATGGCAACAACCACCCCTAACCTTCGCCGCGGCCCTAAACCGTGTTGACGCAATCGAAACTCTTCTAGGTGCTGGTGCGGATCCCAACGGCACGTCAGCGGCAATCGATGTGGTAGAAATGGCCGCGGCTGATAACGCTGCTGAGCAGAGACTGCAGAGAGCCCTCGAAGAGTTTCGCGAGCAGCAAGCAGGTGGCTCTGATTGGCAACCAACACCTAATCAAGTACAAGCTGCAGTAGATCTGGCGCGGCAGGTTCAAAGTCGATGGACAGAGATCTCTGCCGAAGAAGAGGCGGCAGCAGACTCCGTCACAGCTGCGGACAGTGAAGACGAAAGTGAGAAAGCTGAGGACGAAGCACAAATAGAGAACGACGCGGCCGAGTCAAACCCTGAAACCAGCGAACAAGACGCGGAGGTCAGTACTGCGAAAGAGGATGCCGAAGTCGAAAACGCAGAAGAATCACGCCCTATGTCCTACGCCGAGCAAGTAGGATCTTGGGGCGGCCTAAGTCCTCTACACCACGCTGTTCGACAAGGGCACATGGAGGCGAGCACGGCTCTACTTTCGGGCGGCGCGGAGATCAACGTCGTAACCGGAGACAACACGACGCCGTTATTGATGGCCGCTATCAACGGTCAATGGGATGTAGCCAAACTTCTCCTCGACCTCGGTGCAGACCCAAACCTTTCAAGTGACGCCGGCGCCACACCGCTATATGCCGTGCTTGAGCGAGAATGGCAGCCCAGAGCATCATACGCCCATCCCACCGAGCACCAGCGCCAAAAAACGACTCACCTCGAGATGATGGAGCTCTTTCTTGAGGCCGGAGCAGATCCCGACGCAAGGCTAACAAAGCATCTGTGGTACATGGAGTACACGTTCGGCGTCCTCCGCGGCAGTGGGATCAATCTTGAGGGTGCAACACCGTTTTGGCGTGCTGCATATGCACTGGATCTAGAGGCAATGAAGCTCCTGTCATCGTACGGAGCTGACCCGGATATCCGCACGATCAAACCTCCACAGAGACGCCGCCGAGCAATGTCCACAGAAGAAGAAAGTGAGGAGGTGGAGAGTGGACAGGAGCCCGAAGCTCTGGAAGGCAACTCTGAACTCGACTCCGAAGAAGCTCCCTCCACCGAATCAGAGGACGAAGTGGCAGTTGAGGATGAGAGCGAGGCGGACAAGGGTAAAGAAATTGATGATTCAGGGCTTCCACCCATTCCAACGGGTGGACCAGCGATCCACGCAATCCATGCCGCATCAGGTGTTGGCTATGGGCAGTCTTTCGCGGGCAACGCTCATCGCTACCTGCCCAATGGCTGGCTCCCGGCCGTGAAATACCTCGTAGAGGAGATGGGTGCCGATGTAAATGCACGAGACGCGAACGGCTACGCGCCTCTCCATCACGCAGCCTCCCGGGGCGACGTCGAAATGATCCTATACATGGTGGAAAAAGGCGCCGATGTAATGGTGGTCAGCCGAAAAGGGGAGACCACCGTGGACATGGCCAACGGACCAGTCCAACGAGTGCAACCATACCCTGAGGCGATTGCTCTCTTGGAATCTTTAGGTGCAGTCAATAACCACAACTGTGTCTCCTGTCAGTAACTCGGTCAGCTACTAGCAGTCCCGTGATCGGCACGTAAGGAAACATCCAAACACCTTGCTGATGCGCATACCCAACCTGGGATTAACACTACCTCTCACATCAGTTAATTGCTCAAGTCCGTGAGCCTGTCATCTCCATGAGCGCTGTCTCCATTCTCTCGAGCCTGCTTCGCTTGATCACTCCGCTCGGCTGAAAGCCTTCTTATGTATGCGTCATCAATGTCACCCGTGACGTAATCCCCATCAAAGACCGAACAGTCGAATCGAGTAATCATTGAGTTATCGAATCGAGAACAGTCGATAAGATCATTAAGATCCTGGTAAACGAGCCAATCGGCGCCAATGTACTCCTGAACTTCCTCTGTTGTTTTCCCGTGTGCGATCAGTTCTTCGGGAGCAGGCATATCTATCCCGTACACATTGGGAAAGCGAACCGGGGGGGCGGCAGAACAAAAATAGACCTTACTAGCACCCGCGTCTCGCGCCATCTGTATAATCTGGGAACAAGTTGTCCCGCGAACGATGGAGTCGTCGACCAAACAGACGACCCGATCTCTGAACTCAGATTCGACCGGATTGAGCTTATGCCGAACACTTCTTCGACGCTGTTCCTGACCAGGCATAATGAAAGTCCGACCGATATAACGATTCTTTATAAAACCTTCCCGGAAATGAACACCGAGCGATTTGGCCAATGCGATAGCAGCAGTTCTTCCTGAATCCGGAATAGGCATCACCACGTCAATGTCGTGCTCGGGGCGGAGTCTCTGAATCTTACCCGCTAGCGCCTCACCCATTCTTAGGCGGGCCCTATAGACCGACACCTCATCTGTGACCGAATCAGGTCGGGCCAAGTAAACGTGTTCGAAAATACAGGGACTGAGTTGAGAATCCTGAGCACACTGTTGGGTATGACACCGACCTGAAGTATCAATGAAAACCGCCTCGCCTGGGGCTACATCTCGATCCAACTCATAACCCTGAGAGACCAAAGCGACCGACTCGGAAGCAATCATCCAATCAGGCTGCTCCCCTCCCTCCTGAATCTTACCGAAGCACAGTGGTCGAATCCCGTTCGGGTCTCTGAACCCCACCACTCCATAACCTGCGATCATTGCTACAGCAGCATACGCACCTCGGCACCTCCGGTGTACCGCAGATATAGCAGTAAACACATCATCTGGAGACAAACCATCTCGTCCACGAAGGACTTCATCCAATTCGTGTGCGAATACGTTGAGCAATACCTCGCTGTCACTGGTCGTGTTAATATGCCGGCGATCCGATAGGAACAGTTCTTCCTGCAACTGATCGGCATTGGTGAGGTTCCCGTTGTGTGCTAAAGAAACCCCCAAAGGAGAATTCACGAAAAACGGTTGAGCCTCAGCCGAGCTGGAGCAACCCGCGGTAGGGTAACGAACGTGTCCTATCCCCATACACCCCGATAGTCGCTCCATGTGACTCTTCCGGAAGACATCTCTCACTAATCCATTGGATTTGCGAAGAAAGACCTTCCCCTCATCACAGGTCATGATTCCGGCAGCGTCCTGTCCACGGTGCTGAAGTACTAGTAGTGCGTCGTAAAGACGCTGTTTTACGTCCTCGCACCCGACTAGACCTGCTATACCGCACATGTCAGACTCGGTTCTGGAAAGTGAATTGAGATGCTGGAACAACATTCTCATTCGTTACGGATCTCAAATCTAACTCCTGACGGGAACACAAACAGAGCGAGGGTCACTGATCGGTCTATGTGCAGCTATCAGCCCGGCCAAGCCTCAATCCTATCCAGCGCGTCTAGCACCTCTTCGACTAAGTCAGACCCACCCGCACCATTCGTGAATACTACCGCTCCATCACCACTCTCAAGGAATACACGGAAGTATGATTTATAGGACTCATTCGATCCACCATGGCTGAAGTAGCGAGACCTTCCGCTCCCTCCTAGGTACGGGCCTAAGCCATAATTCCCTGGTCCGACCTTGGTCATGACATCCTGTCCGAGATCATGACTTATGTAAGAGCTAGGTGTCCCCAACCAAGAATTCCTAAGCGCAATCAGAATTCGAGAATAATCGCTTGGTGATGTCCAGAGTCCAGAGGCTGCAGCTTCTGGCATCGCTTCCCAACCGCGAGGCAGAGCTGTCGGACGACCTCGGTCGTCATGTGCTCGTGCGATATTTCCGTGCTCAGCAGGGAGCGGATTTACGAACGAGCTCCGACTCAAGCCAAGCGGATCAAAAACCCATTCCACAGCTGCGTTAGCTAGTGGGCTGCCCGTTATATCTTCGATGACAAGTTGTTGAATTGTGGTTCCGCCACCTGAATACCTGAAGATTGTTCCGGGCTCATTACTTACCACGACTGGCGAGTTCTTGGCCGGTCCACTGCCTTCAAGGATTTGCACGGTCGTCGGAAGGGGCTCACCCGGCTGGAAGTCAGCAAAGCCATGCACCGTCGTCCCCGCCGTATGAGACATAAGTCTTCTAAGCGTGATGGGACTCTCAGTCGTATACGGATTTTCCGGTATACTCCAAGAGATGAGATAATCCATAACATCTCGATCGAGATCGAGTAACCCAGCGTTAACGAGCCTAAGTGTCGTCGCAGCAGCAGCCACCTTGCTAAGGGAAGCGACTGAAAAAACAGTTGACGTATCTACGAGGTCGTCGGTTCCCGTAAGCTTTACTCCAAAACCGCGAGCCCAACCCACCTCGCCGTTCCGCAAAACCGCGACACTTATCCCAGGCACATCGTAATAATCCATGCGCTCTTTCAGAGTCGCGCTAGCTCCACCCTCTTTGGGGATAAGATCATAGACGAGGCTGTCAATATCTGAGTGGATCTCAACTACAACGTTATCATGAGTAACTGACGTGCACGCAAATACAACGGACCCCACCGCAAGAAAAAACAATTTCTTGTATGGGTAGTGCGTCATAGTTTTCCACCTTGAAAACAAGTAGAGCTCGTTAACCGACTCTAGCCTGTAACTCCCTAACTGCACGGAACGCTTCATTGATAGCAGCGTCTGTGTGAGGACTAGCGGCCGCATCGGCATTAGCAATCGCTATCCGTCCATAAGGCTTTCGACCGATCACATTCGGCCTGTCGTCCGGCGTCCCTAATGCCCAACGCGGATCGTCAAAAAGCGTGTTGTATGTGTATGCGTATCCATGTGGCCATCGGTTTACCGTGATACCCAGTATATCTCTATCTGGATCTAATCCGCCTGGCCCAAATGTTCTTTCGAGCTGAGATCGGATTTTTAATTCGAAGGTTTCGAAACTCGTGGAAATAAGCTCTCGCCTCCCACGCCTATGTTGCTCTGCCTTTGAGTATCCGGACTCAAATGGATATCTCGACATGCGGAGAACAATCGGGTCTCCCGGGTTTTGTGACGTCTGATACCCGCCAAACGAAAGAGATGTCCCAAGCCCTAGGCTCTGGTGATACCCACCAGGTGCAGACACGCTCGACACCCCACTCTCTATAAGCGACTGCCAGTTCCTTAGAAGCACATTGGTGTAAACAAGCGGGGCCTTTACCCCATAAGCTAGAGCCTCACGCTGCCTCTGTGGCAGCTCGGGACACAGGTATGGGATTACCCCATTCCAGCAGGCCAACACAACGGCACATCCACGAATACGGCTCGCCTGACCATCCTTCACGTATGTAACTTCGACACCTTGATTTGAGTCCGGGTCACCCAAATGTCTCACGTTGACGACCGTGCTATTCAGGCGAATTCGAACCGGGGAGCTAGCGTTATCGAGACGCCCATAATCGGCCGCGGCCAAAACTACATCCTCCATGGACGAACCGGGGATGGAGCCCGGAATTAAGCCGCGCACAAGTAACCTTGTGATGGTCGCATTTCCGTCAGGGAAGTACATCGTCGGGTCACCCATCGAAGCGCGCCATTGATTTTCACGTCCGTGAGCTCCTCCAGGTTCACCGATCAACTGACTCGGTGGAGTTGGCTCAAGATTTAATCCATCGAATCCAGGGTATCCCGAGTTCCATGCGTACAGGGCTGGGACGGCATCAATACCCGTGCAATAGATGTACCCCGCCCCATCATGCATGAACGCGACCTTGGGATCTATTCCAAGTAACTCGGTCAGGTAGTTCAGATAGCTAATGCCCGCCAGCCGACGTTTCTTTTCGTCTGACGATTCCTCCGGCCATGGATCGATAGACTCCGAACCATCACGTAAGCGCATCAGATCCTCACGAGCTGCCCGCGACAAAGGACTCTCCGCTGCGATTTCAGCCCAGGGACGGCGTCCGTATCCAGCGCTGAGATGATCTCTTCCGAACGTCTCGCGATCGAAAAAGAATCCAGAGGAGAGTCCGAGTTCTGAATACCGGCGTCGGACGTCCGCTATCGCATCGTAGTAGCGTGTCCGATCTATACCGAGGTCCCAGAGCAGACCGGCTGCCTCGGGACTGTACTGAGAAGGCGCCTCTATGTTGAGCGTCCCACCATTCATTAAGTACATGCGACCGTCATGATGGAATTCGTTGCGCTTGGCATGGCCACCGAAATCATCGTGGTTATCCAGAACCAGGATTCGGGCGTTCGGTCCCCCGACTTGCTTTCGAAAAAAATGAGCAGCCGAGAGACCACTGATCCCCGCTCCGACTACGATCAAATCGTATTCCTCGTCTAGGCTTGTCGCCTGATCCCAGACAGCACCGCGGACGAGAGAATGGGCCGCCTCCCAGGACCCGTCATGGCTTCCTCGCAAGCCAGTTAGTGCTGGTGGATACGGTGACTGAGGAGTGAGCCATGTACGGAATTTCTCAACCGACGCCGTTGGCAGAAGGGAGCTCGTCAGGGCCACCCCAACGCCATTCACGAAGTCACGTCGAGGAATGGATCGCTTCATACCCAAATCGTGAGCGTCACCTTCAGATATAGTTTTGTGAGGCATGCCGTTTCTCGATCGAATATTGAGTCTTCCCGCCGACTCTCGAGGCTACTCAACGATATACTACCTCTTCAAACGTCTAGTAACGAGCAAACGTTCTTCGTAGCGCATCCCTTCCGGTGGCGGTAACCTGCGCCTTTGACCACTGAATCACCCACAAAGAGCCAAGAGGGCCCGATGAAACCCAGCGTTCATTTGCAACAAAAACTCAGGCTGACGTTCGTCTGCGCACAAATCGCAATCCTGAGCCTCCTAAGCTCTCCTTCGGTATCACTTAGCCAACAGACACGCGTCTCAGATAACGATGCGGGCCTTCACCATCTAGCAAGAGAGGTCTCTCGTCTCGCCGAGCATGCACTCGGGACGGTTGGGGTGGCCGCATACCATCTCGAGACCGGCCGGTGGATGACCATGAACGGCGAAGAACGTTTCCCGATGGCTAGTACCTACAAGGTACCGATTGCTACTCAGATCCTTACGATGGTGGATAAAGGGGACCTCGCGCTCACGGACATGATTGAGATCGAGCGAGAGGACGTCTACCTGACTTCCAGCGCCATTAGCGACCTGCTCGACGACCCAGGAGTTCAGCTATCGATCCACAACCTTCTGGAACTCATGCTTCAAATCAGTGACAACATCGCGACTGATATTCTTTTCGAAATCGCTGGTGGTGCAGAAGAGATCACTGGTCGTATGGTGGAAGTCGGAGCAGATGGCATCCGGGTAGACCGGACCACATGGGCATTGATCGCCAACTGGCTCGGACGGGACGACGTGACGGTCAAGAACCGGATCTATCCCGATGAATACAGAGCATTGCTCGAAACAGAATTAGCCAATGGATACGCCGGTTCAGACAACGCTGCATTCAACGCTGACCCACAGGACACGGCAACACCTTTAGCGATGGCCCGACTCCTGCGTAAGATCTGGGATCAGGAGATTCTTTCGGAGAAGAGTTCCTCTCTTCTAATCGACATCATGTACCGCTGCCAGACCGGTGAAGCGCGACTCAAGGGCGCTCTCCCACCCGGAACCCAGGTAGCGCACAAGACAGGTACGATCGGGGAAACTACAAACGACGTTGGCATTATCGACCTGCCTGACGGGGCCGGTCACGTCATCACCGTAGTGTACATCAAGGAATCGAAACTCCCGGACAATCCAGCGATGGAGCCCGTTATCGCAAATATCGCACGGGCGATCCACGACTACTTCACATTTAACCGCGGTTGAGAAGACTTCTACCGTGAGCACCCGTACCAAACGTCCCATTACCGCTAGTCGGCTGGCAGTCGGCGCAATTCTAGCGATGTGGGTAGCGGTAAATGCATTCTCAACGGACCAAACCCCGGTCATCGACTCTGAACCAAGACTTTCCGACCTCGGACAATACATAGAGTCCTCACTGCTCGAGTGGGATTTGCCAGGTCTAGCAGTAGCGGTCGTGCTCAATGACAAGGTGATCTTCGCTCAAGGATTTGGTGTCAAAGAGTTGGGCAAAGACGACCCAGTGGATGCCAAAACTCTCTTTCAGATCGGATCCACCACAAAAGCGTTTGCAGCAGCAACCCTCGGAGCACTAGTAGACGATGGCCTTCTCCAGTGGGACGACCCCGTAGTAACACACTTGCCTTGGTTCGCGCTCAAGGATCCATCGGTGACCCGGAACGTGACAATCCGAGACCTGTTAGCGCACCGCTCTGGGATGCCCGCCCATGCATTTCCTGCGCTTACACTGCTAAACGCAAGAGAAGTAGCCGAACGTGCGCATATGTTAGACAACCAGACGCCTTTGAGAGAGGCATTCCGTTACAGTAACCAAGCTTATGGAATCGCTGGGCTCATCGTAGAAGAGGTCACTGGGAGAGACTGGGGCGATTGGCTTAAGGAACGCCTTCTCAGCCCGCTCCACATGTCAAATAGTGAAGGCAGCCCCTACAGCATCTGGGAAGACTCTTACGTAGCTCCTGCTTTTCTTGGGACAGCGCCCAGTGGGCAAGTAGGTATAGAAGACGCTCCAGGGATGAACGTAGCAATGCCACACGGTGTGGATCGAGATGGAGTCAGACGCGTGCTTGCATGGCAGTCATACGACAACCTGCAAGCTGCCGGAAGCATGGCATCCAATGTGATGGATATGGCAAATTGGCTCATCATGCAGGTCAACGCCGGGGACTTTGAGGGGGTGCAGGTCCTGAACGCCACGACTGTCCAAGAGATGCATGCGCCTCAAATCAGCAGCCAAAGTACCTTCCTGTTCACGGATGAAGGACGACCTGTCTCCTACGGGATGGGCTGGACGCGTGAGACCTTCAAAGGGAAGACCTACCTCTCACACGGCGGTGGTATCTTCGGTTTCCCCGCTTACGCAGCTCTACTGCCAGAGATAAAGGCTGGGATCGTCGTGCTCGCAAACGGCAGCACCTGGACCCCGTATTATCCACATCAAGAGATCACGGCACGAGTGTTTTCTCGTCTACTCGACCTAGAGGACGAGGACTGGAAATCTCGGACCATGACGCAGACCCAAGCTATCCTCGAGCAAGTGGATCAGATATTTGCCGCGCAGGACGCGGCGCGCGTGAAGGACACCGAACCGACCCTTCCATTATCGGAATACCTAGGCACGTATACGAGCGACGTAAGCGGGCCATTCAACATCTTCATGGATGGGGACCGCATGAGGCTCCAATTCGAAGGGGTAGGCGCATTCTCAGGTGAACTCGAGCATTGGCACCACGATGACTTTCGCTTGTTTTTCGACGGAGGTGATGGTCAGGCTTATGGTAGTTCTTTGGTGACCTTCACGGTCGATACTCAAGAAACCATCCAGCAGCTTGAGTTAGGCGCGTTCGGCGTGTACCGGCCAGCTAATCAATAGTGCCAAGGAAAACCTGAGAAATCTTTCTCACGCTTCTCCACGAATGCATCCCTTCCTTCTCGCGCCTCTTCGGTGCCGTAGGCCAGACGCGTAGCCTCACCAGCGAAAAGTTGCTGACCAACCAAACCGTCATCGATAAGGTTGAAGCCGTACTTCAGCATACGCATCGCTGTGGGGCTCTTCTCATTAATGGTACGCGCCCAGTCCAGAGCCGTGCTCTCAAGTTCTTCGTGCGGGATTGAAGCATTGACCATTCCCATCTGTAGCGCTTCATCTGCCGAGTAGTCGAACCCGAGAAAGAAGATCTCACGGGCACGCTTCTGACCCACCATTCGTGCGAGATACGCCGATCCGAATCCGCTATCGAAACTCGCTACGTCAGGGTCGGTCTGCTTAAACCTCGCGTGTTCTTTACTAGCCAGAGTAAGATCGCAGACCACGTGTAGGCTGTGCCCGCCACCAGCGGCCCAGCCCGGCACTACCGCGATAACGATCTTAGGCATGAATCGGATCAGGCGTTGAACCTCGAGGATGTGAAGTCGTCCCAATCGCGCAGGGTCGAGTTCCCCTTCTTCACCTTCATACTTATATCCATCTGCACCACGGATCCGCTGATCACCACCAGACGAGAAGGCCCAGCCACCGTCTTTGGGTGATGGCCCATTCCCGGTCAATAGCACACATCCAACGCTCGATGATGTTCTGGCATGCTCTAGCGTTCTGTACAACTCATCTACCGTTAACGGCCTGAAGGCATTTCGACAGTCAGGCCGGTTAAAAGCTATCCTTACCGTCTTATCGTCTACGGACCGGTGGTATGTGATGTCACTCAGGCCCTCGAAACCGGAGACCTCACGCCAGGCTGACGCATCAAAAATCTCTGATACCATTGAAGAATCGGCTGCTGTCATTTGGGGGGTACCTTGTGTCTCAGTAACTGCGACGCTCTCAACAGTGCTGAATTTGTGATCTGATTCTATAGTCGTACCATCGCCCCTCGAAGCACCTATCCGCAATCTCTGACTGATCGATGCTTGCAACGGGCGTGAAATCATCGGCATTATGCCCCGTCATTTAACTGACGGTATCACAGTCATCATGTACGTTTTCAGCCATAAGAAACTCGGCTTCTTCCTA
>CEUZ01006938.1_pt1 | contig 17204 bp, 17 predicted proteins | sample 361511 | NCBI WGS metagenome assembly CEUZ01 (sample SAMEA2622822, study PRJEB7988) | marine metagenome | biome: marine biome (ENVO:00000447); feature: surface water layer (ENVO:00002042); material: "saline water (ENVO:00002010), including plankton (ENVO:xxxxxxxx)" | depth 5 m
TTTTTTTTTGAAATAGTATATTTGCCTATATTCATTTAATCATTTAATTTTTTTAAAAGTTTAGAAATCTTTTTATCATCAGTATAAATTTTATTTAAGATTTTTTTTGCTCCCTCCGGTGATGATTTGAAAGAAAGTCTCAACAAATCCATCCAATTAATATTATTTTTTTTTCTCACATTTTCTATTTTTTTAATAATATTCATATAATATTTTATTTTTTTATTTTTTTTCATAATAATTTAAAACTCCATTTTCATTTTAAAAAAATTTTTACTTTTTCTAAATAATACAAACTTGAACTTACTTAATATTTTATAAGAAGTGAAATTTTTTCTTAAAACTATTGCAAATACTTTATTTTTATAAAATTTTTCTTTTATTTTCTTTAAAAACATACTTAACATAACTTTTGAAAACCCTCTTTTTCTAAATTTTCTATCAATTGAATAGTTTAAGTAATAAAATTTTTTTTTTTTAACAATAGCACAAACCCCTACAGGCTTTTTATTATAATAAAAAATGTAAACCTTATTTTTTTTACTATTAATGTTTTTTTTAATCCATTTTTTATGTTCATTCATTTTTATAAATCTGTTATTTAATGAATTATATCTTGTAGCTTTTTCATTTTTCCATTTAAATAAATGATGTAAATTTCTACTATTATAAGGTTTTAATTTAAATTTTTTATTCATTCTTAATATAAAAATATTGTAATTTATTTTAAATATTTTTTTATTTTCTTTATCACATAATTTATTTCACTTTCTTTAATTTTGTAATAAATAGGCAAAGAAATCTCTTCCCTATAAAATTTTTCTGCAATTGGAAAATTACCTTTTTTATATTTAAAAAATTTTTTATAATATGGTTGAAAATGAATTGGTATATAATGAACTTGCAAATTTATTTTATCTTTGATTAATCTTTTGAAAAAAAGCTCTTTGCTAATTTTAAATTTACTAAAATCTACTCTGATAGGATATAAATGATAAGCGTGAGTACATTTTTCGTGGACTTTTGGTGTTTGTACATACTTTAAATTTTTAAAAGCGTTATCATAAATTTTTGCAATTTTTTTTCTCTTTCTTAAAAAAATTTCTATCTTTTTTAACTGACTAATCCCTAGCGCACAGCTTATATCTGATAATCTGTAGTTAAATCCTAAATAATTCATTTTATATAACCAAGGCTCTTTAAAATTGTTTCTTTCTACTCCGTGAGATCTTAATATTTTAAATTTTTTATCTAACTTTTTATTGTTGGTTAATATTGATCCACCTTCAGCTGTAGTAATATGTTTTACTGGGTGGTAGCTTTGAGTTACTATATCTGCAAATTTAATTGCATAATTTTTTTTATTATTAATCGTTGCTCCTAATGCATGGCAATTATCATTAATTAATTTTATATTATATTTAGTACTTATTAATTTTAACTTTTTCCAATCACAAGGGTGTCCTGCATAATCAGTTGCTATAATTGCTACAATTTTTTTTTTTCTTTTTTTATACTCTCTTATCTTTTTCTCCAATTTATTTGCATCAATAGTAAAATAATTATCTTCGATATCAACGAAATCGGGTTTTGCACCACTATATAAAATACAGTTACTAGTTGCTAAAAATGAAATTGGGCTCGTCAAGACTATGTCCCCCTTTTTCCATCCAAGAGCAATACCAACAAGATGTAGAGCAGCAGTTCCGTTAGACACTGCGGTACAATACTTGGCTCCAAACTTTGATTTTAAAGCCTTTTCAAATTTTCTTACTTCTGGACCTTGGGTTAACCAATCTCCTCTGAGGGTTTTTACTACCGCTCTAATATCATTTGAGTCGATAAATTGTTTGCCGTAACTTATCATTGAATAAAAATTAACTATATTATTTTAATTCTATATCTGAGAGATTTGCTTTTATTATCTTTTTTAAATCAGAAGCCTTTAAAAAATTTTTATTATCTTTGCTATTATAAGAAAATTCTCCTTCACAACTCTTACCTGATTTGTTTGTTTTAATATATTTATTTTTAGACCAATTAATTAATTCTGAATTAGGACAAATAACAAAATAATTTTTAAATTCTATCGTGTTAAGTGATTCACTTGAAGAAATCATTTCTTCATGAATTTTTTCTCCAGGTCTAATACCAATAATCTTTAATTTTGAACTTGGTGATATAGCTTTTGCTAGTTCAGTTATTTTATAAGATGGAATTTTGGGAACAAAGATTTCACCGCCCCACATATTTTTTAAGCATAATATTACAAAATTAATTCCTTCATTTAATGTAATATTAAATCTAGTCATATTTTTATCAGTGATTGGTAAAAAATTTTTGTTTGTTTGATTTAGAAAAAAAGGTATCACCGAACCTCTGCTTCCCATAACATTTCCATATCTAACAACAGAAAATTTAATATTTTTATTACCTCTGTAATAGTTTGCGGCTACAAAAAGTTTGTCTGCAGTAAGTTTTGTTGCCCCATATAAATTAACAGGAGATGATGCCTTATCAGTACTTAGAGCAACAACTTTTTGAACATTATTTCTCATGCAAGCTTCAATAATATTATTTGCACCTATAACATTGGTCTTTACAACCTCAAAAGGATTATACTCGCCTATAGCAACATGTTTCAAAGCAGCTGCATGAATTACTATATCAACATTTCGTAAAGCAGTTTTTAATCGATCTAAATCTCTAACGTCTCCAATAAAAAATCTTAAAACATGAGATTTATGTTTCCATTTGTTCTGAAGTTGATATTGTTTTTGCTCGTCCCTGCTATAAACAATAATTTTTTTCGGATTATATTTTTTTAGAACAATTTCAATAAATTTTTTCCCAAAAGAACCTGTTCCCCCAGTAATAAGTATATTTTTGTTATTAAACATTTTTTAAAATATTAAATTAATCATTTTATTTATAATTAACAACTTCGCTAAAAGTTCCTTCTTTTATAATTTTTCCCTCATCAAGTTTATATAATTTATTACAATTTGAAACCGTATTCATGCGATGAGCAACAATTATAATAGTTTTTTTACCCTTTAAATAAGAAACTTCTTTCAGAATTTCGTTTTCTGTTTGTGTATCTAATGAACTTGTGGCCTCATCTAAAACTAATACCTTTGGTTTGTTATAGAGGGCTCTTGCTATACCTATCCTTTGACGTTGACCTCCTGAAAGACGAATTCCTTTCTCCCCTACTATAGTATATAAACCTTCCGGCAAACTTTTTACAAAAGTGTCCAAATTAGCAGCTTTTATTGCTTCCGAAACATCTTTTTCACTTATCTCTCCATTTTTTTTATTTAAACCAAAAGCGACATTATTCATCAAAGTATCGTCTGTTAAATAAATATCCTGCGGCACATAACCAATTTGTTTTTGCCATGAAGAATAATTGTCTTCAATGCTTTTTCCATCAACCTTCACTGATCCGTTCGTTGGTTTCAGCAATCCAAGAATAATATCAATTAATGTTGTTTTTCCTGAACCGCTTTCCCCAACAAAGCCAACTTGTGATCCTACTGGAATTTTAATATTAATATTTGACAAAACTAAACCTGGTCTACTTTCATAAGCATAATTTAAATTCTTAATTTCAATTTCATTTTTAAATATAACGTCTATTTTGTTTTTTGACTTTTCATTTGTCTGAATTGTTTTTTTTATTTCTTCATGAATTATTTTTGTTTGTGGCAATTGTACCCTCAGCATTTGTATGCAACCCAAAATTCGATTGACTGAAGGCATCAAACGAAAAGCAGCTGCTGCAAAAACACCTAATACAGGTATTATAGTGCTAAAGTTTTTGCCCTGTATGCTCATGGCAATTAATAATACTGATAGACCAAAAATGGTTACCAGTTCTAGCCACAATCTAGGAATTACTTGAAACACTTTTACATTTCTTTGTATCTTAGCTAACTCAATATAATTATTTGTCCATATATCTAAAAAATTTTTCTGCCTTCCTAAAATTTTTAAATCTTTTATTCCATCGAAAGTTTGTCTACCTTGTTTCACTTTTTCTCCATCGTACATATGCCGTTTTTTTCCCCAATCTAGTAGCCTTTTTTTCGTATAAAATAATAGGAAATAGCTACAAGCTGCTGTAACAATAATTACAGTTATTGCTCCCAACGGTTCTATTATTAATAAAATACTACCTATTCCCAGTATGACCAATATCTCTGTCGTTAAAACCAAACAAGATTCAATGCCTGTTGATACAGTTGAACAATGAAAGATATTATTTAATAAATAATTAGAGTTATTTCTTAAATGAAAAGAATATGGTAAGTGCAAATATCCTGAAAATAACTTACTTGACCAATTAATATTTACATTTTTTATAAAATCAGTTTGTTTCCATAATAAATATGCAAGAAAGAATGTCTTTGCTACATAAACAAACAAAACGGTGAATACCGTCAAAGTAATTAATTTTTTTTCATTAAATAAAAAATTAGAAGAATCAAAAAATGGACTGCTACTTAAAAAAGGAATTACTTCAATATATTTTTCTATGCTATTAGGATCGGTAATAATTGAAAATGCAGGTACTATTAAACCTATACCCAGAGTTTCAAATAACATTCCAAGCAACATTAAAAAAAATAAAAATATTATTGTTTTTTTTTGCTCGGTATTTAATAAAGCTAGTATTTTTTTATATATATCAATCAAGGTATTTTATAAAATTTTCTTTTTATATTTCTTAAAAAGATTAGTGTAAGTATTTATGCCTGATATGTTTAATTTTTTTGATTTTTTGTAGTCGTCTATTTCGTTAAAAATACTTTTTAAAAACTTCTCACCTTTACCTTTTTTATATTCAAGAGCAAAATGGGTTTCAAATTTTTTAAAATAATTAATAAAATTTTTCTTTTCAGTATTTAAATCCATTATTTGAAAAGTAGAACAAAATACTATAATTGAATTTTTATTTTTAATTTTTTTTCCAATTATTGAATTAAAATCTTTAAAAAAATTAAAAAATAAACCTGCATTATACACATGGGTTACTTTATAACCATTTACGTTAGCATAATAATTATTTATAAAGCTTTGACCTCTTGATGGAATATTCCAAGGTCCAACTTTTGAATTAGTAAGTATCGAAATTATTTGGCGCATTTATAAATATATTTTTTTAAAGAAATCCGTATATCTTTCAAGGAATGGCTTATCAAACCTTATAAATCTTACATCTAATGAAATTCTAGCTTTTTTATTTTTATGAAATTGGGCACCATGATAAACAAAAGCATTAAAAATAATTGCCTCACCAAATTTTATTTTTGGAAAAAATTGGTATTTTTTTATCAAATCTTCTCTTGAATTTATTTTTTTTTTTAACTCCACATCACACAATTTAACAGACAATCTGTCGTCTATTACATATAAACCAAAATTTTCAAAAATATCATGAAATGGAAACCAAATATTGTATGTAAAAGGCGAATGTGCCGCCATCATTTCATTGTGAGGTGAAGTAATTCGTGAAGTACTAAATCCTCTATGAAATTGTATTTGAGGATGTTTTTGTACAAACAATTTCTTTCCGAAAATAGGAACCAAAACTGAAGCAAATGATCTTAAAATTTTTTCTGAACATGTATTCAAATAAATTTTTTTCATAAAATTTAAAGTTTTATCATCAACTGTATTTGAAAATTTTCTCAAGTCATCAATATTTTTTACTTTTCTTTTTCTTAAAAGTGACTTTAATTTTTTATTTTTTTTAAGTTCATTTAAGAATACTTTAGATATATTTTCTGCATCTTTATAATTTTTACACTTAATTACACTCCAGCCCTTTTGTATTAATTTTTTTTTAATTTTATTCATTTAAAAATATTTTTAATTTAAAAGATCTAAATTGTTTTTCAGGAAACTGGGGCTTATTTGGGGCTTCATGTTACCAATTTTATTTTTATCTACATATTTAAAGTAAATTTTCCAAAATTCTTCTTGAATTTTTTTATCTTCATTATTTTCTATCAACTCATTACGTAATTCTTTTTCTACTTCCTCTGCGAATAATTTTATATCTTCTTCATTATTATCCACATTTATTACATTATTTTTTGTGAAATCATGTGTATTTGTGGAATAGGCAAAATTACTCTTCAAAATCTCTTTTATTGAAAGATACTTGTTTGTCTCAAGTGATTTGATTCTTTTAAAAATAAATCTCCAAGGGCAAATTTGAGTTGTTTTTGTTATATCCGTTGATGGATAATTTACGTTATATTTTGGAATTTTATAAACCTCCGGAACAGACTCAATGCCAGAGCTGCCCCCAAAGTAAGCTTTACAATTTGATAGTAAAAAAATATCAGCAAAGTCGCTTCTTAATTTACTATTAGCATAATCTATAATTTTTGAATTTTTGGTATTCAGCGTCTCCTTAACGGTTTTTCCCACTCTTAAAACATAATAACCTTTGCTTGCAAAAAATTCTGCTGCCAGTTGCAGTGATTTTACACTAAAATCTCTATAATTATGATAACTCCAATCACCTCCAAATTTTGGAGATCCCTGTTTTGGAAAAAATTTATCAAGATATGAAGAGTCTCGATTCTGAATGCATATCCATTTGCTTTCATTTTTTATTCCTAAATCATCTAATAGTTTAAAACCTCTTTTTTTTTCTTCCGGAGTAAAGTGTAAATAGGTTTTACTTTCTTTGTACCATTTCGGTGCAATTTTTAAAATATTTGGAAGGTAAAAATAATCATCCTCAATAATGTGATTTTTATTTTTTTTCCAAAAAAATATTGCTTTGCATAAAAGATTATAAAATGTGTAATTGGAACTTACAGACAAATATCTTTTTGCCATAATTTCTATTTGATCATTTGAAATAGTTTTATCAAAATAATAAATAATTTTTGAATTTTTTATCTCGTTAATTTTTTCTCGGCTATACATAATCATTTCAATACTAGTAATAAATGGACCAATTCTATTTGAGCCAATTTTATAAAATTTTATTTCTTTAAATGGTTTTAAAAAATTTATTAAAAAAACTAAAGGCGCAAAAAATATAAAAATTAAATACTTAAAAAATTTTCTTAAAAGCATTAGTCGTAAATTTTTTTATTTTTTTTATATAATTTCTTAAAAATAGGAATCGATCTTTTAAATGTTTTTTGAATTAATCTATCCTCTTTTTTAGATATTCTGCTACTATGATAAAAAGTATTAGGGCTGACGTATAATTTATTTTTAATTTTTTTTATATATTCTTCAAAATTTGACAATAAAAAACATTCTAATTCGAAAGATCTATTTGCAATATCTGTTAAATTATCACCAATTACCACTGGAACTAAAGAGCGTTTTAAAATTACTCCACAATCTATATGTTTATCAATAACATGAAGGGTAACTCCTATTGGGTACTTTTTTATAATACTCCATTTAAAAGAATCGACTCCCCTACAAAGTGGCAAAATTCCTGGATGCGTGTTAAGAATTATATTTTTTTCTATAAATTTTTGTGGAATTATTTTTGAAATACAATTTAAATAAACTTTCTTATGAGAGCTCTTACCTTTAAGTAAAAATTTAGAAACTTCATCTATATCCCATCCATTCATTTTTACGTATTTAATTTTATTTAACTTACAAAAGTCTTTTAAATTGAAAGTCTCCAATATTGTGTCTGGTCTATCTTTAAAATAATTTTTTTTCTTTTTTTTTCTTTTTTTAAAAGGAAATGCAAAAACTGTTATTTTATATTTTTTTTGGAGCAAATTTAACATAATTTTATTTGCTTTTAGGTGACCTACGTTATAGGTAATGATACCAACGTTAAACATAAAATTTAGATTTAAATAAGTTTATTTTTTTTTAGAAAATTTTTTTTCCACTTTAAGAATTGCATTTACAGTATCTTTTACTTCTTGAGCACCATAATTTTCATTTAAATATAAATTAAAACTTTTATCTCTCACTTTTCTTGCATTTTTTGTTTTATAATTGTCTCTTAAATATTTTCTTACCCATAACCAATCTTCTACTAAATATTGATAGTGCGGATTTAATCCTATTCCTTCCTTTAAAATTTCTTTTGCAAAATTTATTTTGGATAATTTAATTCTTTCTGTTTTTACAATAATTGGATATGTAAAAGGTGAATCATTTTTTGAACAGCCATATGGCAAACAACATTTAGAATAATTCTTTAGTAAATTGGAAACTTCTTTAACATATTTAAATCTTGCATTTCTTACCTTATCAAGTCTTTCCAAAGATGATATTCCTATTGCGCAAGAGATTTCATCGGTGTGCAAATTTAAAGCAGGAAATAAATATTGGCTCGGATTTCTATCATCAAAATTTTTTTTCCATCTTGGTTTTCCTCGGTCTGCATATGCCAATACTTTTTTATATAATTCCTTATTTTTTGTATATACTACTCCACCAGAAGCTCCTGTTATTGTTGTTTTTCTATACATTGTAGAAAATGCAGCCACATCTCCAAATGCTCCGACTCTCTTTCCTGAAATTTTTGCTCCGTGGGCTTGACTACAATCTTCTAAAATTTTAATTGATTTTTTTTTTGCAAATTTAACGATATCTCTCATTGGTGTTGGTCGTCCTAAGGAATGAACAACTAAAATACATGAGGTTTTTTTATTACTTCTTTTTTTAATTTCCTCTATATTAATGTCATAACTATTTTTATGGCTATCCAGCAGCTTTGGTTTTAAATCATTTAATATAATAGCTGATATAGTTCCAGGATCTGTTACTGGCGAAACGAGTACATCACTTTTCTTCGGCAGCTCTAATGCAGCTAAAGCCACATAAATTGCTGAAGTACCTGTAGCTACCGCATCAGCATAACCACCTCCCATAATTTTAGAAAATTTTTTGCAAAATATATTTTCAAAAAAACCTTGATAACCAGGATCTACATTTTTTTTCTTATAGTAGTTTAATACTTCAAAAATTTTTTTTCTTTCTTTGGTGCCTAAAGCTTTTCTGCTTGGCATAGGTTTTTTTCTTATTTTTTTATTTAAAGAAATTTTATTTATTTTCATTTTATTTTTAAGTGAATATTAAAAATATTAACTATAAGTAACTAAGTTAATGAGGATAGTTTATTTTTTTTTTAAGTTTTGATTATATCTTCCACCGTGTGAAGTTATTGCTTCTCTACCCAGGATATGATTAAAAAACTCATCAAAATCTAAATCGATATTTTTCTTTTTTTGGTAGATTCTAGGAATTGCAAATATATCTTTTCTATTTACCAGGTCATACCATTTTACTAATTCATAACCCATTTCTTTAACTAAAACTTCATCGTAATTCACTATATGCCTGTCTGGTTTTAATTTTGCTGAGTCTCTAATATAAATATAGCCATCCTGTTTGAGAACTTTGTTGGAATTAACTAAAAACCATATTATAGCTGCATCATTTATTTCATTTAAACAAGTAGTTGCTGTTATTAAATTTTGGGAATCTTTTTTTATATCTGGAAAGAACCATGAAGGAATTTGTTTAATACGAAATTTTTCTGAATTTATAAGTTTTTTTAATTCTTCATAAGATAGTTCCATGGCTTCAGCATTTAACAAATCTAGATATTTACCTTTATCCTGGACCAATGCTCTATAAAAATATCTTTGAATATTATAACTCCATTTGTGAGCTTCAATTCCTGTAAAATTTGCATTTAATAAATTTAAACTATAAGTTGCCGCACCACCCAAACCTGATCCAAAATCTAGATGGTTTATTTTATCTAAAGAAAAGAGACTTTTAGCATTATTTTTAAACACACAATAATCCTGAATTCTCGCAAGAGAATGGCACTTTACGTTATTTTTATTTTTTTCGTCATTTGAATCTAAAAAAGGAAAATAAAAATCAAATATTTTTTGATAGATTTTTTGTATTAATAAAAAATCTTTTTCATAATTGTCATATTTAAATTCTTTTCTAGTTGGATATTCTTCGTAATAACCAGAATACCATTCTTTTAAATCAATAATTCCACTATAATCGTTGGGCCCTAAATGCAATGGTCCATCAACCCATACAAAAGGATTTCCTTTTCTATAATATCTATCTCCCCAGACCCAACCTTGCCTTACAAGGGCTCTCTTCAATGATGCTTCAATATCCCATGACATAAATTACGTATCTTTATTTAAATTAAAAAAGTTTTTATAAGAAATCATATAAATATGCAAGTTAAATGAACCAGATAATTAATTTATATTAAAAATTTCTTTATAGTTTGAATTATATCTTTTTCTGATATGTAAAATTTTTCCTCTAAATAGCTCGAGGAAGGTGTATGACTATTTCTATAACATAATCGCTTAGAATTTATTTTAAATTTATTGGATAATTTTTCATTTACTAATGATATTATTTCTGCGGAAACACCAAATGATTTCCAATCACCTTCGACTACAAGCAATTGTTTCGTTTTTCTAACTGAATTAATTATTGTTTTGTTATCTATGGGCTTGATTGATCTCAAATCAATTAAATCGATCATATTCTTATGCTTCATTTTTGATAATGCGCGCTTAATTATTTGAATTTCATTACCAAAAGAAACTACGGTTAATTTTTTTCCACTAAATAATTTTCTTGCTTTTCCGAATTTTGTAACAAATAAGTCTTTTTGCACTTGTCCTTCCATTCCAAAAAGAGCTCTATTTTCAAAAAAAATTGTTGGTGATTTACTGAAAACTGATTCAAGTAACATTCCTTTAGCGTCTGAAGGATTAGATGGAACGCATACTTTAATTCCAGGCAAATGTGCAAACATAGAGTAAAGACTTTTAGAGTGCTGAGGACCTTGTCCCCATCCTTTACCAACAATTACTCTTATGGTTATGGGCAAATTACTTAAACCCGCAGATTTAAATTGCCATAATGACATCCAATTAACAATTGCGTCCATTGAATATAAAGCAAAATCTAACCTTTGATGAACTAATATGGGCTTGAGTCCTGCCAAAGCCATTCCAATCGCCTGGCTAGTCATTAAACTTTCAGCAACAGGAAAATCAAAAACTCTGTTTGATCCGAATTTTTTTTTCAGATCGGTTGTTGTACCAAAAATACCAGGTGGAGAATAATTTACTAATTGACCAATAGTAATTACGGATTTATCCAAATTCATTGCTTGGTGTATTGCTTCGTTTATTGCTTTGCCAAAAGTAATTTTTTTAAACATTTTTCTAATAGGGTTCTGGTAATGTATCTAATTTGTGAATAAAATCTTTTTGTTTTTTTAATTCTTTAATTTTTTTCGTAGACTTATTAGAATAATTCAATTTTTCCCAATCATTCTCCTTTAAATTAAAAAATTTTGATTTTCTTGCAAAATTAAAAGCTTGGTCTATTTCAGATGAAATTTTATTTTTAATTTTTTCTGCAGGGAGATTTATTTTTTTATCTAATATTTTTTTGAAATTTTTTATTGGACATAATTTTTTCCACTGCTCAATTTCTAATTCTGATCTATATATAGGTGAATCGTTTTCTGGCCCTACATGACTATTTTGTCTATATGTCATACTTTCCAGAAAAAAAGGTCCTTTTTTTGAATTTTTGTAAGCTTTTTTTATTTCTTTATGAAGCAAAATTACATCATTTCCAAAAACTTGTTTTGCTTCCATGCCAAAAGATTTTACTTTTTCACACAAATTCATTTTCGCTACCCTATACTTAGAGTGTGAATAAGTAGAATAAACATTGTTTTCACAAATAAAAATTATTGGTAGTTTTTTTAAAGAAGCATAATTAATCGCCTCCCAAAATATTCCTTGCTCTGTTGCTGCTTCACCAAAACAACATACTACTGTAGAATTTATTTTTTTATATTTGTTTGCAAATCCAGTACCTACCGATATACCTATTCCTCCTGCAACTATAGCTCCTGCGTAAAAATTATCATCTTTGCTAGATATATCTTGTGATCCAGCTAAACCTTTATTTGATCCTGTAGATTTTCCATAAAGTTCTGCTATTAATTTTTTTAAGTCACATTTCTTTGCTAAATAATAACCATGCGATCTATGATGAGAAAATAAATAATCATTTTTTTTCAGTATTAAATTTAATACAGCTGAAACTCCTTCTTGACCAATACACAAATGTACAGGACAACGCATTTTATCTTCCGGGTGATATTCAGTTAATATTTTCTCTTCTACCATCCTCAATCTAAGCATAAATTTATACATTGAAGTCAAATTTTTTTTTGTCAAACCAGAAGTGTTAGAAGAAAATTTGTGCTTAATAAAGTTGTGATGTGTTTTATATTTCATGTTTTTTAAATAAATAATTTCCCATGATCATACAATCAACCCCGGTTCCTGCAAAAGTTGATATTGCTTCTAATGGTTTTTCTACAATTGGTTGTCCTCTTATATTAAAACTAGTGTTTAAAACAACAGGTTTACCATTTAATTTTTCTAATGAATTTATTAAATAATGGTATTTTGGATCTATTTCCTTATTAACTGTTTGAACTCTTGCTGTATTATTAACGTGTGTAGTTGCTGGAATTTTCTTTCTCCATTCATCCTTAACACCACAAGCAACTGTCATATATGGAGAGGGTATTTTTAAATCAAAAATATTCTGATATTCTTCCTCTAATACAGATGGCGCAAAAGGTCTAAATTCTTCTCTAAATTTTACTTTTGCATTAATTAAATCTTTCATATCTGAGTGGCTGGGATCAGCTAATATAGATCTATGACCTAACGCTCTAGGACCAAATTCTGACCTGCCTTGAAACCATGCTAAAATTTTCTTTTTATTTAAAAGATCTGCTGCAGTTTCAGATGGATTGTCAATAAACTTCGCCTCCACACCAGAAATTTTTATTGATTTTTCTATCTCGGTATTAGTAATTTTTGGTCCATAAAAAACATGTTTAATTGGTTTAATTTTTTCATTTTCTTTGTGAGCTCCTAGTAAAGCACACCCTAAAGCTAACCCTCTATCTGAGGAGGCTGGCTGAACAAATAATTTTTTTATGAAAGGTAGTTTTGCGATTAATCCATTTGCGGAACAATTTAAAGCTACTCCTCCAGCTAAACATAAATTTTCTTTTTTTGTTAAGCTGTGTAAATATTTAACGTTAGAAATTGCACATTCTTCTAAAATAAATTGAGTTGAAGATGCTAAATTTTTATAATAATCCGTTAGCTTAGATTCTTTTAGTCGAGGTTTACCAATTTTTTCTACTAGTTTATTACTATAAAAAGGTTCCAATAAAGTCGCATTTTTCCTTTCTCTAAAAAAAGACAAATCAACAATATTTCCATCTTTTGTGGGTTTACAAAAAAAAGATAGATCAATATTTGGTTTCCCATATGGGGCTAAACCCATAACTTTGTACTCATCTTCACCTGGTTTGAATCCTAAAAAAGAAGTCATTGTTGCATAAAAAATTCCTAAAGACTTTTTAATTGGAAAAGTTTCAATAATTTCTATACCCTTTTTTTTATCTGCCTTTGCTATAGCTCCACTGAGGCGATCTCCAAAAGCATCATAGGACAAACACATTGCATCATCAAAGTCTGAATGAAAAAATGAAGAAGCTATATGTGCAGTTTGATGATTTACTGGTAAAATTTTTGGTGCATGACCGAAATGGTGGCTAATCCATTCTTTTGTTCTTGGAATTATATCTTCGTATGTTTCTCCAGGTGTAACAATTAGATCTATATCATGCATAGAAAGATTTGCATCATCAAGGCATGCTTTAATACTTCTGACTGGCAGTAAACCTGTAGATGTTTTAATTCGTGTTAATCTTTCTTCTTCAATAGAACAAACAAGCGCACCATCAATCACTAATGCCGCCGCTGCATCGTGTTGTCCAACTGTAACTCCTCCGTGTATACCTAAAATGTTCATAATATATTTAAATATTTAATAATTATTATTTTATAATGGTCCAATACCAGTCACCTTTGTAATTAGCTTCTTTAAAAAGTTTTATCCATTCCTTTGGATAATTATGATATTTTGCGGTAAGGACCCAACTTTCAAAAATTTTTTTTTGTTCTAAAGTTTTGTATGAATCGACTTGAACAAAACCTCTTCCTGGAGCTAATCTTTCAATTTCTTTTAAAGCTAAAATACACTGCTTTCTATCTAAATTATGAATTACATTTATAGCTAAAACTGCTGAAAAACTATTATCTGCAAAAGGCAATTTATCAGCACTTCCAAGATAAAGTCTGTCTAAAACTTCTGGTTCGCAATTTGATAATGCATATTTTGAAACATCAATACCATATGCATCTATACCTAATGACAATAAATCTTTAACCAAAAACCCTTTGGCACATCCAATATCTAATACCCTGTCTTTTTTTTTTAAATTGAAATATTTAACTATATCTTTAGCTACAGGTTTACATCTGCCATCGTATTTATATCCACCATATCCGTATTCTCTCGGCCCATCAAAATACATCTTTCCATATTTTCTTGATGTATTAATATGATTAATTGTTTTAGCTTTTGATCTTGCTTTAATACTTCTTTTTGTTTCTGGTAAAGATCGAAGAAGATTTACTTCAGCCATAATTTTTTAATAAAATTTATTAATTTTTTTTAAAACTTCAAAAATGTTTTTATATCTAAAATCCAAAAATGCTTTTCTTGTGGATGTTATATCGAAGGGCCTGTAACCATTATGAGGAATTGGACCTTTTCTTTTTTTTTTTTTAATCTTTGATCTGCTATTAGTTAAAGTAATTATATTCTTTGCTAATTCTAAGAATGAAACTACTTTACCTGTAGCAACATTAATAGCTCCTTTGCTTTTTTTTAATATAATTCTAGAAGTTAACTCAGCAACATCCTCGACCCATACATGGTCTCTTAGTTCTTCTCCGTTTCCAAAAAGTTCAATTGTTTTGTTTTTTTTAGCCAATCTTATAAACCGATTCGGTCCATATCCATTATGAGGGTCTCTATTACCATAAATTAGCGTTGGTCTTATAAAACAGATTGGGCCTTTGAAGGAATTTTTTAACATAATCTCCCTAGTAAGATGCATTAACCCGTGTAAGGAATTGGGTTTCTTGATTGATTTTTCTTTTAATGGTTTTTTTTCATCTGCGTAAATCGCATCAGAACTTATATATACTAAATGTTTAATTTTTTTTTTTTTAATTACAGCACACACTGTTTCGCAAATTAATAAATTATGTAAAAACATTTTTTCATTTTTTACCGGAGCTTTTGCTGCAACAAAGATTATAACATCTTTGCTGTTTAGAATTTTACTAAGTTTTTTAGTTGAATTTTTTTTTAGTAAATCTAATTTTTTTCTAGGTAAAGATAAACATGATATATTTTTAAATTTTAGGTTTTTCTCTATTTCTTGTGAAACAAAGCCACCACCACCCAAAATTACAGCTCGATGTGGTTTTTTATAAGTTTTATTTAAATGTTTTAGCATTTTAAATTATTTTTTACCTAAGCTTGCATAAATAAATCCACTACGCATTAACAAGTTTCCATTTAAAACTCTAAAGGGGTCAATAACAATTTTCTTTTTCATATTTTTTATCAAAACCTTTGGTGTTAAAAATTTAAACTCTTTCCACGGTGTTAAAATTAATAAAACGTCAGAATTTTTTAAAGTTTGAATTGAATTATTTGTAAAATTAATTTTGTATTTGATATCCCTTTTTTTTATACATGGATCGTAAGCTTGTACATTATAACCTTTTAGTTTTTTAAGTAAAAAAATTGAAGGTGCATTTTTTATTGAATTTGTATTTTCCTTGTAAGCTAATCCTAATATAGAAATTTTAGGTTTTTTTGTTTTCTTTAAAATTAATTCGTTTAGTTTGTCCCAAATCCATTTTTTTCTATAAGTAGAGTTTGAAATCCATGTTTTTATAACTTTAAAATCAGTCTTATTTTTTTTTCCAATTTTTATAAGACCATTCAGATCTCTTTCCAAATTTCCACCGGATATTCCTAATCCTGGATCGGTATAAGCATATTTTCCAATTCTTTTATCTGTTGTTAATGCTGGCTTAATTTCAGACCAATCAGCATCTATTTTTTCACAAATTTCTGAAAGAGTATTTGTTGTTGTAATAGAAGAAGATAAAAAGGCATTTATTGACATCTTGGTAAGTTCTGCGCTTTCATATTTCATGGCTAATATTGGAGAATTATAAGATTTTAAGTATTTTTTAAAATTTTTATTTATTTTTTTTGAATTAGAGCAACCAACAATTATCCTTTCGGGATAAAGAGATCTTTTAATTGCATCACCAAAAACTAAAGTTTCGACTTGATAAAATAATTTATCTTTATTCCATTTAACTTTTCTAGTAAATCCTGGCGGCACCTGTGAGAGAATTACCAGAATAGAATCTTTTTTTGCAATTTTTTTAACTTTATTAATTATTTTTTTTACTTTAGAAAGATCGCTATTGCCAAATTTGTCTGTTTCTACGTCTAAAGAAATATAAATTATTCTACAATTAGAAAGTTTATTTTCGTCCGCACTAAAAATAATTTTATTTTTGTTTTGATGTAATAAATTTTTTAATCCAGGTTCTTCTATAACTGTTTTTCCTTTTTTTAATTCATCTATTTTTTTTTTGTCATTGTGATAACAAACAACTGAGAATCCTTTAGATGCAGCTATAGTGGAAGAAACTAAACCTAAATGAGTAAGTCCAGCAAATCCAATTTTTAAGGAATTTTTTTTCAATGCTATTAAATGTTTTTGTTAATTTTGCCTAGCTGATTAAGAATCCAAATATCGTTTAAAAAGTTATTTTTTTTTCTTTTCTTAATTAATTTTTTAAAATATTTATATTCTAAATCCCATGTGGGATCCTTTTTTTTTATTACTCTTTTATATTCAATGGGTTTTCCAGAAGGAAAAACTCTTTTGCGATGTGTAAAAATTGATGGCCCCCACTTACAAAGAGAAGTTATATGGGCAGATCCTTTCTCCCCAATTACGTCACATCTAAATTCGTTTCTCCACATACAATAAGTCATTTCTAGTTGAATTTTTATTTTTCCGTTATTTGCTATGATTGCATGATCTGAAGATTTATTTTCTAATTTATATAATGATTTTAGCTTAAAATTTCCTATCTTTTTCCCAAACCAAAATAGACACGTGTCTAATAAATGAGATC
>CEUZ01048555.1_pt1 | contig 17179 bp, 14 predicted proteins | sample 361511 | NCBI WGS metagenome assembly CEUZ01 (sample SAMEA2622822, study PRJEB7988) | marine metagenome | biome: marine biome (ENVO:00000447); feature: surface water layer (ENVO:00002042); material: "saline water (ENVO:00002010), including plankton (ENVO:xxxxxxxx)" | depth 5 m
TTCCGGATCGGGTCGCTCGTACCTTCGGGATGGGGGTAGTCGGACGCGAAGCAGAGCACGTCGGGGCCGAGTTGTTCGAAGGGAACGTTTTTTCGGGCGACTGGCTGGCACTCACCGGAGGCCCAACTCGCAGAGTCTCACGTGCGTTTGAGAAAATCTGTCACGCTCTGAGTAAGTCCGATGCATACAGCGACGATACCGGTGCGCTCGTAGACACTACTACTAGTGGGAAAAGCAAACTTGCCGTCGACATCACCCATGGACTTTCTCGTGTCGGAAGGGGGACTTGAACGCCCTTATTCATCCGACCTTCTTATCGGTCATTCGTTACCCCGTGTAGCGGGTCGAGCAGAAAAACTGAGGCGCCTCGGGTCCCCAGGTGACCGAGGGGACTGAGTGACCTGGGGTAACTCTTCCCGGTCCTAGTTAAAGATTCCCACCTGGTGCCACCAGCGATAGCGGATTCCTGGCTCCGTGGGATCTTGCTTCTGGTCAGGGCACAAAGGAGCCGATCGACGAGAACACCAAGCGTGGTGCCAGTGGAGACAGCTCTCCTCAGTGACGGTCAGCCGCGGCCTACGAAGGGCATGCCATTAGCCATGATGGTCATGTGTAGTGCGTTAACCCCAAGAGGGAGACTCGCCATATAAGCGACCGCCGAACCTACGTTCTTCAGATCCATGGTCGATTCGGTTCGCACTGCTCCGTCAGCCTGAAGTATCCCGGCCGACATTTGTTCCACCATTTCGGAGGCGGCGTTACCGATGTCAATCTGCCCACAAGTAATCCCGATGTCACGTCCGTCTAGCGACAGCGACTTAGTGAGCCCAGTGATGGCGTGCTTGCTGGCCGTGTAGGGCGCCGAAAACGGCCGCGGTGTAATTGCCGAGATTGAACCGTTATTGATAATCCGACCCCCTGCAGGCTCTTGTCGCCGCATCCGCCCAAAGGCCGCTCGAGCACACAAGAACGAGCCCCGAACATTGACAGCCATCAGGCGGTCCCATGCCTCAACCTCCAACTCATCAATTGGTACCGGCGGGGCTGTGATGCCGGCGTTGTTGAACAGAAGGTCGATGCGGCCGAACCGTTCGATCGTTACGTCGAAGAGATGCTCGACGTCGTCGAACTTGCTTACGTCAGCCACCACGGCCAGGCCTGCACCAGCTAGGGAATCGACCGTCTCGTCGAGGGTGGTTTGTGTCCGGCCGCACACAACAATAGACCAACCGTCGTCAGACAGGGCTGTGGCTACGGCCCGGCCGATCCCCCGTCCACCTCCGGTGATGACGGCAATCTTGCTCACGACCTCTCTCTCCTCTGACGCCACGGACTCATCCATGTCAGACCAGCCAGGAGGTCCCCCCTAGGGCGATATTCGGCACCGAAGAAACCCTCGTAGCCAGACTCCACGATGGCGGGCAGGAGGTTGGTGTAGTCAAGGTCACCAGCATCGGGTTCTCCTCGATCAGGGTAAGCGGCGATCTGGACATGGCCAAGCCGATCGCCCAGAGTCCGGACGGCGGTCAAGACGTCACCCTCCATGTCGTGGGTGTGGAAACAATCGATCATTACCTTCACCTCGTCGGCACCAGTCGATTTTATGGCGTCTATCGCTTGTCCAACGATGTTCAGGTGGTAGCCGTCAATGGCATTGGTGCTTATGGGTTCAAGAAGCAAGGTGCAACCGTGGGCGCTGGCACGCTCAGCCGCGTAAGCAAGGTTCGACCTGTAGGCGTTCTCGCTACCCGGTGCCCGGCCGGTGCGGCCGGCCATAAGACTCACATTCGGACATCCCATCGTCGTTGCGTAGGCAAAGGCCTTGTCGATCTGATCGCGAGCCTCAACCTCTCGCCCGGGAACAGCAGCTAGACCGAACTCGGGACCCTCATGATGGGTATTCATCCCAACCATTGGGATGCCGACCTGGGTTAGGACGGTTGAGATCTCCATCGGGTCGTACGAATACGGCATGTGGCATTCAACAGCGTCGAAGCCAGCCGCAGCAGCGGCAACGATGGCGTCAGGCAAAGGGCGGTCGGTCCACAGGAATCCAAGGTTGGCTGAAAAACGAATCACGTCGACCATCCTGCCCGGAAAACCGCAATGAGATCAGGATCAGGCGGTAGCAGGTCCAAAACTCGTCAGGGTCAGGCGCACGGCGGCCACGGGAAACACTGCGAACTTTCTCAGCCTCAGACAAGACAACTTCCCCAAGCGAATTCGATCTGCTGATCAAACCCCTGCCCCAGCCACTCTTGAAGCACTCCTGAGGCTAAAACTTTTGTTCGCCGGCGTCGGGAGCGGACGACTAGCCTTCACCGGCATGAGCGTCGGAACCCTCTCCCATGAGCAGTTGCTTGATTGGGAGAACAGCGGGTTCCTGATTCTGAAAGGTTTTGCCGACGCAACAACCTGTAACGCAATGTTCAACACAGCGGTTGTTATCAGCAGAACATCTGCCAACAATGAGCCAATAGGTGACACCGAAGTAGTACTCGAAACAGCGCCGAGTCCCACAGCCAAACAGCCCGAGGACTATGTAGCCAAAATTACACGTCTACACCACAAAGTTGGGATATTTTCCGAGTTCATTCATCGCCCAGAAGTAAGCAACTTATTCGGTCACCTTATGGGCGACGACGTGGACTGCTTCTCGTCGAGCTTTATCTTCAAGGGCCCGGGTGTCCTAGGTCAACCTTGGCATCAGGATGCCTGGTATCACAGGCTGGATCCCAGCAACCAAATATCAGCATGGCTAGCTGTCACTGAGACAACCATCGACAACGGAGCACTGTGGGTTCTGCCTGGTTCACATCGCGAGCCAGTCCATGCTGTCGAACCGGACCCACGACCCGGTGCACGACCCGGTTACGTAGCGATTACCGACCATGACATGGAGGCCGGTATCCCTCTAATCCTCGACCCAGGCGACCTGGTGCTGTTTAGTTTTAACATGATGCACCGGTCAACCGACAATCTAACTGACACTCCACGTGCTGCCATGCTGTACCACTTCGGGAGCCCGGGAACCTACGACCCCACGCTCGATCCCGATCCGGCAGCGTTCGCCGCCCACCTAGCCGACATTAAGGCCGAGGCCCCTTTGGCAGCCGGTGCTACTAAGGAACGTGTTCGTAACCTGTGGATTCCCATCCGTCGCGCCGCCCAGCCGGTCTAGGTGTTCGCTCCAGTTACCAGGACCCCAGAGGGCGGATTCATCGGCTCAGCGGGAGATCACAACTTTGAAGTCAAACGAGGTCACGACCGTCTGGTTTCCGCAATCCGGCGTGATCTTTTGATAGTGGCATGATCAATCATCTCCCCGGCATCGCCAACGATTGCCCCCCGACCATTTGCCAAGGCTTCTTCATAGAGCGCTATCTGTCGAATAGCCCGCTCGTACTCTTCGGGGCTTGGGGTAAACACTCTTTCAATCACCGGTAGCTGATCCGGATGGATAGCGGCTCCGGACCGGAAGCCAATTCGGACTAGTTCATTCGACAGTGTTTCAAGTACGTCAAGATTCCTAAAATCGGTTACCACCGGTCCGATCGGACCCCGTAGTCCCGCACTGGCAGAGGCCACGACCAAGGCCATCCTGATTGGATGCCACGACTGTGAGTCCGCTGGATCGATCCACAGTTCTGCCCCAAGATCAGCCTCGCCGATCATCAAGCGGTACACCCTCGGCGCCTCAGCAATGGCCACTAGATCGACCAAGGCTGCAGCACATTCAATGAGTGGCACAACAGAAAACGCACCCCGTTCCATCCCATTCGCTTCCTCCTGGGAAGCGAGCATCGGCTCAAGAGATTCCAGGTCCGATCGACTAGAGACTTTCGGAATAACTAGCCCTACAATCTTCTCACAACAAACTGCTTCCAAGTCTCCGGCTAGTAGTTCTTCGTCGCCATTCACCCGCACCCACAACTCAGGAGCTACAGGGTCTAGAGTTGTTAGCCATTTTTGAAGATTTTTACGGGACACAACTTTCTGACTCGGAGCAACGGAATCTTCAAGATCTATGATTAAGGCATCTGCACCACAACCAATTGCCTTTTCTAGCATCCTCGGCTGATCTGCTGGTACAAAAAGATAATTGCGTGCCACTAATGAATTTTCTAGAGGTCTAGAGTTACCGACGCTAGTCATGCTTGGGCCCCAACTTTAGGGAGTCAAGAACCATAGGAAACATACCACCATATTCGTAACAAGCAAACTCTATATCACCACATAGATCGACGATAACATTAAATTGTTTGTCACAATATCCTTCGCGAACGGCTTGCACAGTTATTTCCCTATTTGTCCGTAGAATAGCACTATTCAATCTGCCAATGTTAAATTCTTCTTCTCCAGTTAAATCAAGTTCACTTATTCCCTCACCCGGTTTAAACCGCAATGGCAACACGCCCATTTTTGCTAAATTTGATCTATGGATACTTTCAAAATTATTTGCAATAATCGCTCTGATGCCAAGAAGAGCTGTACCCTTTGCTGCCCAATCCCGTGAACTCCCAATTCCGTAATCTTTACCAGCCAGAACGATCAGATTGATTCCCTCATTTCTGTATCGGGCAGCTACATCAAAGATAGGTGCTACCTCACCACTTGGAATGTGGCGGGTACAGCCGCCATCCCTCTCCCCTACGAGCCCATTGGTAAGCCTTGGGTTCCCAAAGGTTCCACGGGTCATTACTTCATGATTGGATCGACGTGCACCAAGCCGATTGAATTCAGCCTGGCCTACACCCATTCGGGAGAGATACTGCCCAGCGGGAGTCTCCGGCAAAATCTCTCCCGCCGGAGAAATGTGGTCGGTTGTGACTGAGTCACCGAGAAGGAGGAGGCATCTGGCGTGATCGAGATCTCGCCGACCCTCCGAGGAGGAATCAGCTATTGGGGGTTCTCTGATATAGGTCGACGTGTCATCCCACGGGAAGGTGATACCCGCTTGGGAGGACAAAGCTGACCACTTTGTGTCGCCTTCAAAGATTGAGGCGTATTGGAACCTAAACATCTCCTGGTCAACTGATTGTTCAGCCGTATCAGCTACCTCGGTCCCACTAGGCATAAGGTCCTCAAGCCGGACGAGTTCTCCATTATCTGTAACGCCAACCGGATCCCTGGAGAAATCAATGTCAACAGTTCCTGCTAGAGCAAACGCGACTACAAAAGGGGGTGAAGCCAGATATGCAGTCCGGCATTGGTGGTGGATTCGGCCTTCAAAGTTACGGTTACCACTCAACACTGCAGCGACAACAACTCCATCTTCATCCACAGCCTGTGCGACCTGAGGTTTAAGCGGCCCACTTCCCCCCGCACATGTTGTGCAGCCAAAGCCAACAACCCCAAAGCCCAGTTCTTCGAGAAAGGGCATCAGGCCCGCACTGTTCAGGTAGTCGACTACCACCTTGGACCCTGGGGCGAAACTCGTTTTGACATGTGGTGGCACCGTAAGCCCAGACTCGACCGCACGCTTTGCAACCAGACCCGCAGCAATAATGGCTGCGGGGTTTGAGGTGTTTGTACAACTTGTGATTGACGCTAGGGCGACGTCCCCATGCCGAATACCACTGGTGGGTGACGGTGAACGGCCTTCACTACGGCTCCGCCTCATCCACTCGCCAAAGGACCCCTTGATCTCACTCACCGGATGAACCTGAGTTGGGAAACTCGGGCCAGCGACCACTGCCTCAACCGAGGCTAAATCTATTGCGATGATCCGAGAATAGGAGACCGATTCATCAATTCTATTGCCAAACAGACCTTGTTCTTTCAGGTACCCGTCCACCAAGGCGATTTGGTCTGATTGACGTCCAGTGAGTTTGAGATATCGGAGAGAAGAATCATCAAAGGGAAAGAAGCCCATTCGCGCTCCAGCTTCTGGAGCCATATTCGCGATTGTCGCACGATCTTCGAGAGACAATGTCTCCACACCTTCGCCAAAATATTCAAGATATGCGCCCACTACGCCAGCAGTTCGGAGATCACGAGTGATACTAAGTACTGCATCCGTGGCAGAGATACCTGAATTTAGTGCGTGATCAAGTCGCACCCCAATGACTTCCGGTTGCGTAAATTCAAGTGGTTGGCCCAACATCACCGCTGCAGCCTCTATCCCACCAATACCAAGACCGAATACACCCAGACCATTAATCATAGTGGTATGTGAATCCGTACCTAGAACGGAGTCCGGACAGGCCCAGATTTCACCATTCCAATTATATGTAGCCACCACAGAGGCCAGGTATTCCAAATTGATCTGATGCATAATTCCTGATCCTGATGGAACTATACGGAGTCCATCAAATGTATTTTCTGCCCATTTGATAAATTCGAACCGCTCTGTATTGCGTGCGTATTCTCTTTCAAGATTAAATGAGATCGCATCCAAACTTCCTGAGCGCTCAGCCTCAACCGAGTGGTCAATCACAAAATCTGCGGGGACCGCCAGATCGATTCGTTTGGCGTCCCCACCCCTCCGATCAATTGCGGACCGGAGGGCGGCTAGATCTACGAGTGCTGGGGTGCCCGTGAAGTCCTGAAGTAGCACCCTGGTAGGGAAAAACTGCACCGTTGCCTGGGTCCCCACCCCTTCTGGCCACGCGGCCAATCGCTGCACAGTTGCTTCACCATCCCTGCCCCCTTGCCCGGTGGCAACACGCCGTAACGAAGCTTCAAGGAGAATACGGATGGTTAGAGGTAGCGACTCAACGTCGCAATGACCGTATTTCGAAAACCTTGCAAGCGACAGAATTTGAAACGTCTGGTTGCCGACTTTCAAGGTTTCGGAAAACTCCGACTTGTTCACCCGGATCTAGCCTCCCCCGATACGCGTGTATGCGGGATTAGTACATGTCCGTTCATTATGAGGCGAGCAGTCCTTGAGACACTGACCTCTGGAACAACCCAGCGTCCCTCAGCCAATTGTTCGACTCTGGCATCACAGCTAAGAACTCCTGCGGGGTGACCCAGCTTGACCGTGTTGCCAATGGCTTGTTGGACGCAGCGGCTGACAACAGTCCCTGAGATTTGAGCGGCTGCCGCAGCGCTCATAGCAGCAGTAACCGCGAGAGTTCGATGAACACGGCGCATGGAGATTAAGCGAATCAGGAGGTCGACCTCCCTAGTTCGAACTACTTCACCTTCGGTTGAGACATAAGAGTCAGCTCGAGCGACAACGGCAACCTTGGGAACCGTCGGCGACTCTGTCATTGCATCAGCAGGCGCATTCACCATCCCTAACCGAACGGCTACTTCTGACCGAATCGCCTCGAGTTCCCGGAGCTCATCCGATTTCAATTCGATTTCTTCGGGTGACGCACCTACATCAATCCCCATGTCTTCGCCAGCCACAAACACCATTGGATTTGCCACATCGACAATCGACACCGTGACCTTGCGGCGAGAGGACAGGACAACGGTCTCACTTGTCCTCCCTGTAGGGAACACGCTGCCATTGACCGACCCAAACGGGCTTTGGTATGACAGGTCGATTTTTGACCCGGAACCGGGTACACCAGAGATTACATAGTCACCGGTTGGGTTGAACCGGCCGGACTCGACCGGAACCCTAGATACAAAGCGCTGGCCGGTGTTGAGACTGAGGCAGGCCACGTCTGTCACCGGCTCAGATACTTCAACCAGGCCAGAGTTCACAGCGTAAGGGCCGATTGCGGCACTGATATTTCCGCAGTTACCCGCAAAGTCAACGACCGCCTCCGACACCTCAACCTGGGCAAACTCAAAGGAAACATCGGCATCCTCACTTGGAATTCCCGGTCGAACTATGGCTGCCTTGCTAAGTGAGGAACTTCCTCCCCCAAGACCGTCGACTTGTCGCCCGGCTGGATCGGGGCTTCCAAGAGCGGCAAGAATTATCGATTCTCTCTGAGTTCGGTCGTAATCGAAAAGTTCCTCCTCAGCGAACAGGACAGCCCGACTGGTACCACCTCTCCAGAACTGGCAGGGAACGGGGACGTCGAGCAAGGACCTAATCGATTAACCGCTCAGTTGAACCTACGTACCTGGCACGAGGTCTAATGAGGCGATTGTTCTCAAGCTGCTCACAGATGTGTGCTGTCCATCCGGCTAGCCGGGAAGTCACAATGAAACTTGTCAGAAGATTTAGGGGAAACCCAAGGTGGTAAAGGACGATGGCTGAGTAGTAATCGACATTGGGATTAAGCCCTTTACGTTCAAGAAGTTCCTGCTCTACGGACCTAGCGATCTGGTACCACTGCGTCTCTCCAGACTCTTCACCGAGGACCCTTGCCAACTCCTCCATCGGATAGGCCCGAGGATCGCGAGTCCGGTAGACCCGGTGTCCGAATCCGGGTACCTTCCGCTTCGCCGCAAGGGTTTCCTCTATATACCCACTGACGTTTCCAAGTTCGCCGATTTCCCGAAATAGGTGCATCGAGTCGTCAATAGCGCCACCATGCAGTGCACCCTTGAGAGCCGAACAGGCGGCAACCACCCCAGAGTAGAAGTCCGACAAGGTTCCAACCGCAGTGCGCGCTGCAAACGTTGACGCGTTTAGCTCATGCTCGGCATAAGTGTTCAACACGGTGTTCAGAGCGGCAGATGCTCCTTCGCTCGGTTCGTCGCCGTGCAGCATGTAAAGGAAGTTGGCCGCATGGCCAAGATCTCGCCGAGGTGCCACTGGGTCTTTCCCCTGAGTCAGCCTTGCCATACTTGCCACGACCGTAGGCGTCATCGCAATAAGCGTCGTCGCACTCCTGAGCACGCTCGCTGGGCTGGAATCTTCCGCATTCTGGTCTAACGCACCTGCAACTGAGAGGACCGACCGCATTACTGCCATCGGGTTGGCGCCATCGGTGATCATCGGCAAGAGGTCAGCGACCGTCCGGTTCAGATCGCGATGATTCTTTGTTTCCTCAGAAAATTCCGCGACAACGTCCTCGCTGGGCCATTCTCCGTGCCAAAGCAGGAGAACGACAGAGAGGAATTCAGCTTCAACCGCAAAACTTCGGAAGTCATAGCCGCGATATAGGAGCAACCCACCAACACCGTCTATATGGCATACGCTGCTCTCACACGCAAGGACGCTGTCGAGACCCTCTCTCACTTCCTCCCCGGGATCCTCAGTCATCTCATCTCCTCTTGTCCTGGTTGCAAGCTTCGAGCTTCTCGGTCCTCACCAAAACTACCGCCTACTATAAAAAGGGCCGTGAGATATCCCGGACAGATCATCCGAGCTTGAAGGGGTCCCTCACTATGCCTTCGGTTTCCACCCAGACGGTCTTGGTCTGTTGGTATTCACGAAGGCCCTCGAGCCCGTTCTCTCGTCCGTAGCCACTTGACTTGTATCCACCAAACGGTACGTCGTGGCTCACCATTCGGTAAGCATTTAGCCATACTGTTCCCGCTTGGATTGCCTTCGCTAGCCGATGGCCCCGTTGGATGTCACGGGTCCAGACTCCCGCCGCAAGTCCGTGAGCGGATTCGTTCGCCAATCGCACCGCTTCGTCCTCATCTTCGAATGAGATGACAGATAAGACTGGGCCAAAGATTTCTTCCTGTGCGATACGCATCCCATTTTCGACCCGATCAAAGATTGTTGGCTCAAGAAATAGGCCTTCGGGAAGGTGGTCAGGCCGCTTCCCACCGAATATCAGTTCAGCCCCTTCGTCAAGACCAGCGGCGACAAAGGACACGACCCGGTCGTAGTGAGCCTGGAACGCGAGCGGTCCCATCTCTGTCTCCGAGTCCAGTGGGTTCCCAATCGTGATCGCCGCTGTCCGATCAACTACCCGACTGAGCAACTCGTCATGAACTGACCTTTGAACCAATAGACGGGAGCCGGCCACACAACTTTGCCCGCAAGCGGCAAAGATGCCTGCGATTACGCCCGAGGCGGCAGCATCGAGATCTGCGTCGTCGAAAACGATATTTGGTGACTTACCCCCCAGTTCCAACGACACCTTTGCTAGATGGCTGGCCGCAGCCGAAGCGACCCGCTTTCCGGTCACCGTTGAGCCCGTGAAAGCAATTTTGTCAACACCTGGATTCGACACCAATGGCTCTCCCACATTGGGACCATCTCCAGTCACCACATTTAGAACTCCGGGAGGAAACCCCGCCTCTTCGACCAGGCGGGCGAACAGAATTGTCGATACTGAGGTGTGCTCCGAAGGTTTCAGAACGAACGTGCATCCAGCCGCGAGGCCGGGAGCAAGTTTGTAGGCAGCTATAAGTAGCGGCGAGTTCCACGAGGTAATAGCCCCGACAACCCCAACGGGTTCAAGTAGTTGGTAAACGAAGAAGTTAGGTTTTGAAGACCCAATGACATCCCCTCCAATCTTGTCCGCAGCTCCAGAGAAGTACTCGTAGTACTTAGGCAAGGCTTCCATCTGGCCTTGCATCTCTCGGAGGAGTTTCCCGTTGTCTCGCACCTCTGCTACAGCAAGTTCTTCGGAATTTTCTCCTACTAAAACTGCAAGCCGCCGAATAAGCCTGCCTCGATCCGCGCCGGTCATCTTTGCCCAAGGCCCATCATCGAAAGCCAGCCGAGCGGCACCTACTGCCCGCTCGACGTCCCCAGGACCACATTTCGGAATCTCTGCCCAAGATTTTCCCGTATAAGGGTCAATGCTGGAGAACGTCTCGTTGGATAACGATTCGACCCATTCCTGGCCCACAAGTAGCCGATGGGGCTCCATTTCTCCTACCTCAGTCACCATCACCTATAGCCCCCAGATCTCAGCGAGTCGATGCCTACTGCGAATAGGAGGAGAGAGCCCTGCGCAATGAGTTGGTGGTAGGTCGGCCACCCAGCCAGGTTCATGCCGTTGACCATGAATCCCAGAATGATGGTTCCGAGAAACGTTCCCACCATGCTTCCAATTCCGCCGGCGAGGCTCACCCCACCAAAGATGATCGCGGTGATGATTGTCAACTCCCAGCCAACGGCAATGGTGGCCGCCGTACCTCCAAGCATCGAGGCCATCATCCAGCCTCCGATTCCCGCACAAAAGCCTGACAGCATTAAGAAAAAGATCCGGAGCCGGTCTACCGGGAGAGCAGCTGCTCTCGCCGCCTCCGGGTCCCCACCTACTGCGTAGGCGTACTGCCCCAGTCTGGTATGGGACAGGAGGACGTATCCCAATCCAATAACCAGGAGAGAGAACACAACCGGTAGAGGGATGCCAAATATGTCCCTCTGCAGCACTACGAAGATTGGATCGAATGTCCGGAACATTTCTCCAACAACACCACCACCGCCACCTTCAATGAGAAATGCCGTACCCCGTGCTACCCCCAACATCCCTAGAGTAGCCACAAGTGGATTTACTCGAAGCTTTACAACAACGATCCCGTTGAGCAGACCGGCAAATGCTCCGATAAGTAGAGATACGCCGATCGCAACGAAAGGTGAGGCTCCTGAGACCATCACCTGAGTACCGATACTCCCACTAAGAGCAATTGTTCCCGCAATACTAATGTCAATAGCTCCAGAGATAAGACCAAAGGTGGTCCCAACCCCGACAACTAGGAAGACGGCGGTATATCGACCAGCACTCAAAATGTTCGTTACTTCAAGGAATCCCGGGACTTTAAGAGCAAAGAATATAAGTTCAGAAATCAGAAACAGTACCAATACCACACGTCCACCGGACTCAGACAGAGCAATAGACTTAAATGTGGTCCGGCTACTACTCTCGTTGGTGCGCCTGCCACCATTTTCAGTGTTCATCGGTATCCACCCTTTGGGCGTTGGTCAAACGCCACGGCAGCGATAAGGAGAACGCCATTTAGCACCATAACGATCTCGGGTACTATCTGCATCTGTGTTACCCCATTGGCAAGAGAGGTGACAAATAACACCCCTATGAGAGTGCCGGCCACTGATCCCTTTCCGCCTTTTAGACTTGCTCCACCTAAAAATACCGCAGTCGCGATTATCAACTCTCTACCGGTACCTGAGTTAGGTGCAACTGCTCCTAACATAGATGTGAGCATTATCCCGGCAAACCCGAAATAGAGACCGGCTAGCGTGTAGAGGCCTAGACGGAACCGGTCTACATTAATCGCAGCCTGCCTGGCGGCGTCTGGGTTACCTCCAACCGCATATATCAGACGACCGAGCTTCGTATAACGCAGCATTACAATCGAAAGCAGCGCTACAGCAAAGAGTATGTAGACAACTACCGGCAAACCCCCAATTCTCTCCCTAGCCCACCGGTACCCCTCGTCTCGAATCCTAGTGTGGCGACCATCCACCAGGTCGAAGCCAATTCCACGAAGGACAAACATCATCCCAAGCGTGACAATTAGTGGATTGATGCGCGCTTTGCTGACTAATAAGCCATTGATATAACCAATCGTAATTCCAACAACCATTCCGATAACAAGACATAAGGGAAGCGGAAGCCCCGCAAGAAAGAGTTTCCCTGTAACAACACCAACAACCATCATTGCCGATCCAACCGAGAGATCTATACCTCCACCAATTAGAACGATTGCAAAGCCAGCACCTGACACAAATGTGACGGCACTATATTGCAGTATTGTTATTGAATTGGTCTTCGTAAAGAAATAATCGAGTTCCCAGGTAAAGTAAGCGATCATCAGAATAAATGCTAAGAGTAGAAGTGCATTGTCCTTTAATAAGACTTCTTGCACTCTTCTGATCATTCTATATTCCTCAAGTACCTAACGACTGTAGCTGCTGGTATGGGCAGTCAATTGGTCAGTCATTCATTCCACTTGTATCTACTATTCTTCCGGGATCTCTACCTATTCTCATTACCCTGAACTATTAGGTTTACGCATTCCTCAACTGTTATCGAGGCTGTATCTACTACGTCCACACGTCGGCCTCGTTTCATCACCAGAACTCGGTGTGCTAGAGAAAGAACTTCAGGAATCCTGTGACTGATCAGAATGATTGACAAACCTGTTTGATTAATACTTGAGATCAACTCATTTACGGTTGCCGACTCGGTGGCCCCCAGAGCCGCAGATGGTTCGTCCATTACGAGGATTGATTCACTCTCCTCAAAGGCCAGTGCTCGTGCAATTGCAACCATCTGTCGCTGGCCACCCGAAAGGACACCCACCTTTGTCTTTGTCGAACCGATGTCGATGTTCAATCGTCTCAACAACGCTTCCGCTTCCTTATGCATCTGCCGCTTCTGTAGGAATCCCAGGACTCCCGGCATACCACTTGTCTTCTCTCGTCCAATGAAGATGTTTGCTGCAACGTCCAGGTTGTCGAACAGAGCCAAATCCTGGAAAATCATCTCCACTCCCTGGCGACGGGCATCCTGGGCGTCATTGATCTCGACGCGCTGCCCGTCAATTCTGATTTCCCCCTCGTCGACCCTCACCATTCCGGCAACGATTTTCATCAGGGTGCTCTTACCCGCCCCGTTGTCTCCAACGACACCCAGGATCTCCCCGCGGCGCAACTCGAGGTCAACCCCTACAACTGCCTCAACCGACCCGAAGCTACGTGAAATTCCCCGAAGTTCCAGGATGTGATCAATTCCGTCCCCGTTGTTCGGTTCCGATTCCCGCTCACTCTGGCCCATCTCTGTATCTAGTTCCATGGCGGCATCCTTTCGGGTGCTGCGGTTACGGCCCCACCAACGCCGAACTCATAGCCCTCTCTACCTTTTTCGATTCCGAATCGCATATCAAACACAATCCCAAACTCATCACCAAGGTTCGTTCTAACGGTGTCGTCGGTGCTGTTCGCTGTTGCAGGATCGACCCGCTGCGTGATGTAGGCGAAGTCGACGTAAGGAGTCACGGGGTACGCATACCTAATCCAAGTGCTCCGGTTGATTACTACACCCACCCCTGGAGTCAACAAGAAGGCTCGTGCTTCATCAACTGCTGGACCTTCTCTTCCGTCAGACGTGACCACAATTGCGGCCGTTCCTGTAAGTGTGATGAGAACAATTGTGCTCTCCGGATGTTTCTGCAAGAACTCACATCGAGTACCCCTGTGGTAGTAGCGGAGTGTGCACATATAAGGCTGTTTCGGAAACTCGATTGCCTTTTGGACCCACAGAAAGCCCAAATTCCCCGGTGCACGATTGAACCGCGGAGAGTCCGGATCCTCCGGGGCAATCAAGCATCCGAACGGCTCGAACGCCTCTCGCGACAGATGCTCGACCGCTAGTGGCCGCACCTCAATCTCAGACATATATAAGGTTCCAAACTCTCGCTAAAGGTCCATGGGGCTCACCGGAGCACCATCTCGGATGGATTGTTCCAGAGCAAAGAGAACTCGGTGGGTTCGCAGTGCCGACTCACCACAGGCCCAAGCCTCCGAATCGTCCTCGATCGCGTGAAAGAAATCCGCTCGTGTGGCCATGAACGAATCCGGTGACATCGTGTATCGGAGTGGTAGTTCCAAGGACGCCCCCCTGGGATCATGCGGCCCGTACTGAAGACTCGCCCTTAGGAGTCGGGCCTCAGGTGGTAGTTCCTGGTCAACAAGGCCGTCGACTCCCGCGAGGTCTCCCACTGCACTGAAACCAAAGCGGCGGCGATTCCGCGACGCCCAGTCATAGATCATCCGCGCGTTTGCCCCATTCTCAAAAGTAAAGATGGCACTAAGTACCGAACCGATGCCGTCGACCCGACGACTCCTGTTACCAAACACCGAAATAGGAACCTCTTCAAACCACGACAACAAGACGTCGGTCCCGTGTACACAGTTGTCGTGAACGGCATCGAATGCGTTGGTGTGTTGTCGTCCAATACCTGAGTGATAGTCCACAGAGGCGGAAATTAACTCCCCTAGTGCTCCAGATGAGATGAGTTGGCGACACCCGAAGAATGAGGGTGCGTACCTGGTGTTCAGGTCCATGGCGAACTTAACTTTCCCTCGAACTGCCGCTTCTACGATTTGTGTGCACTGCTCCCACGTCTCTGCGAGTGGCTTCGCGATGAGCACATGGATCCCCTCAGCAGCGGCGTATTCCACTACCTCAACCCGAGTAACAGAGAGGTCGCCTTCCCAAGCCATATTGATATCGACCACATCAAGATCAACCGACTCAATCATTGCCCGGTGGTCCTCAAAAACATTCTCAACTCCCCAGCGGTCACGCATCATCTCTCTAGCGCTTTCGTCCGGATCACACGCCGCAACAGGCTCAAGGTGCAGCGCCCGATAGGCCGGCATGATCTCTCCATGGACAATCCGACCAGCTCCCACAAGACCGACACGAAGGTCCCTCTCTACTGGGCGAAGAACCGCCCCTGGCACCAAGTCCAATTCGAGGACTTCGTTCAGATCCATGTCATATCGCCTTTAGGGGATCAAGGGAGAGATAAATGCGGCAGCCTCTTTGACGCCGTCTTCGTATGAGACAAACGGATCCTCGTTCTCAATACTCAGACCTCCGTCGAAGCCAACGGCATCCAAAGATTCAAGAAATTCTCGCCAAAACACACTGTCGTGCCCGCGGCCAATGGTCCTGTGTCTCCAGGCCCGGCTCTCGGGAGCGCTGAACGACCGCCCGTCCAAGACTCCTGCAACTGCTAGTTCTTCAGGCACGGTCTCGGTGTCTTTCATCTGCACATGCTGCACCGCTTCACCGAGAGCTCTGACTACCGCGACCGGATCCATCTGCTGCCAGAACAGATGACTCGGGTCGACATTCGCACCCACAGATGGGCCCACCGCATCACGCAGACGAAGCAGAGTCGGGACGTTGTAGACCAGATGCATCGGGTGAAGCTCCATTGCAATCCGTTCAACTCCGTGTTCGAGTCCGAAGGCACTGATCTCGGTCCAGAACTCAACCGCCTCTCCCCACTGCCTCTCTGACAGAGCTACAGAATCTGCGGGCCAGGGATAAAACACCCAGTTGATGGTTGTTGCGTCGCTTCCGTCGCCTCCGACTCCAGACATTGTCACAATTGTCCTCACACCCAACTGGCCAGCAAGCACAATCGTTGTCCGTATGAGTTCTTGATGAGCCGGTCCGGTTACAGGATGTAGAGCCATCCCGGAACAATTCAGCGCCGAGATACTAAGACCTCTTGATTCAAGTTCCCCAAGAAGGGTCTTTCGTGCATCTTCGGAGGAGACTAAATACTCAGCGCCTGACGGCTGCCCCGCCTGGGTCACCTCAACCTGGGTTGCCCCGACAGCAGCCGCCAAGTCCAACCGTGCCAAAAACTCGTTGTAAGTCGATACAGGGTCAAACCACGGCTCACCGTCATCCGTGACAGGCCGATGTTCGTCTGGGCTACCCCCGCTAGCGGTGAACAAGCGAGTGATGAGACCGAGCGAAAGACGCTCCCTCTCGCCCGATCCCATCCTCACACCTCTACTCGCACGCGCACCGTGCTATTAAGCCAAACCCAATCTCAGATCCGTACAACCCTGCCGCTACCCCGGGTAGTACTCGTTGACGTTAGTGATATCGAGGTAGACGTGTGGTGTGCCGTGGATAGACGCCACCTGTTCACCAGCCAGGATCCCCTCGACGATCGGCAACAGGTTCCGCCCGTACCGGTCAGGGAAGTAGCCAACAGACATCTTGAACGGCCCACCTGCCTTGATCTCAGCAACCGCTGAACTGTCGCCACCATGCGAAGCAATCACCCCATGGTCAGACCGGTCGAGACTGTCAAGTGCGTCCACGACAGCCAGCCCCGCGATGTCATTGGTGGTCGTAATGAACACCAAATGGTCCGCATCCGGGTTGGCATTAATAAACGCAGCCGCCGAAGCCTCAGTAACTTCGCCTTCTAGGACAGCGTCGCTAATCGTGATCGTGTCCATCGACCAGCCGGGGAACGACTCGCCGATGATCCGAACACACTCGGTGAGCCGCATCTTCTCCTTCTCCGGCCAGTTCGACTGCCAGACCCCAAAGATGTTGTCAATGTCGCCGCCCCAGTTCTCGTTAACAAAGTCAACGACCCAGTTACCGCACATCTGACCAGCTAGCTCACCGTTAGCACCAAAGTGGTAAAGGCCGGGCTTGAACTCCGCCGGATAAGGCCCGTCGATAAACACCATGGGCGTATCACCCATCGTCTCGATCGTGGCCTCATAGTTCGTAATACCACCATCGAAGTTCAAGTAGATGTCGACATCACGTGCCTTCATCGCCTCGGCATTGGCCAGCATCTGGTTGGCATCCAGGTTGTGATCAACCGCGAACACCTCATACCC
>CEUZ01292196.1_pt1 | contig 17168 bp, 20 predicted proteins | sample 361511 | NCBI WGS metagenome assembly CEUZ01 (sample SAMEA2622822, study PRJEB7988) | marine metagenome | biome: marine biome (ENVO:00000447); feature: surface water layer (ENVO:00002042); material: "saline water (ENVO:00002010), including plankton (ENVO:xxxxxxxx)" | depth 5 m
TGTTTTTTGTGTTGTCATATCTAATAAGTAAGAAAGTTCATTATCTTCATTTTGATGATTTGTTGTAAAGTCATCGTTTTTTACAATTTTAATATTTTTATTTATATTTTTATTTTTCATCAAAATTTATTTCTTATAACATTTAAGTTTTTGACTACAAGCAATAATTGTATACAGTTTATGTCAATAATTTATCAGTTTTTACAATTTACTTAACTTATAATTGTTAAGTTTATAAATTTCGTCAACACTTTTTAAATTTTCAATTTTATGAGTAACTAAAATTATCGTTCTATCTTTTAAATTAAGTATATTGTCTAATATTTTTTTCTCATTATTTTCATCTAGTGAATTTGTTGACTCATCCAGAATAATAATCGGTCTGTTGCTATAAATTGCTCTTGCTATACCAATCATTTGTCTTTGTCCACCAGATACGTTCTTTCCAAATTCTCCAAGAGAGAAAAACTCTTTATCTTTTTTCCTATTAACAAAATCCTCTAAATTTACAATTTTTAATATTTCGTCAAAGAATTTTTTATCGATTTTTTCACTATCACCACTAAATGTAATGTTATTTCTAAGAGAGGAGTTAAATAAATAAACTCTTTGAGATACAAATGCTATATTTTTAATCCAACTTTTAACATTTGTATTATCTATATTATTTTCATCAACAAATATATTTCCCTGAGTTGGTTTTTTAATACCCACTATAATATCTATTAATGTACTTTTGCCTGATCCAGTTTCTCCTATTAAACCTATTTTTTTATTTTTAAATATTTTAAGATTTAAGTTTTTAAATAAAATTTTGTTTTTTAAATATGCAAAACTTATGTTATTTAAGTCGATTTTCTTGTAAAAATTAATATCATTATTTGATATTTTTTCTCTAATTGTAATGTTTAGAATATTTTTAATAGAAAGAATTGGTTCGGTTGCATACTTTATTTGTGAATAATTATAAATTATACGATTTAAAGAAGGTAGGGCCCTTAATAATATAACAGTTAAAATACCAGCCTTAATTAAAAGGGCATCTAGATTTAAACCTAAATTTATATTATATAAAAAAAATATTAAGAAAAAAAAGATAAATAAAAACTCTAGTAAAATTTTTGGAGTTGAGTTCCAAAATAGTATCTTCTTTAATGGATCTAAAAATTTATTGTTGTTTATATTGAATTCATTAAGCAAGTTTTCATATTTAGAAAATATTATTACTTCACGGATTCCCTCTAGAAGGTCTAATAAATTTTTTGATCTTAAGTCTCCACCTATCCCCCTTTCCATACTCCATTTTATCGCTTTTTTTTTGTAAAAAAGAAAAAATAAAAAAAAAGAAATAGCAAAAAAAAGTAAAATTATTGATGATAGAGTACCAATTGTTACTAATGCAAAAATTGCAATTATTAAAAATATAATTGACTCAACAAAAAGATTTGCAAAATTGACGACGGTACTAGAAACAGTGCTAAGTTTATTTATTATATCATTCAAAATTTTTGATTTTGGTATATTTAGAAAGCTAAAGTTTGAAGTTGTGGCAAAATTTTTAATTATTTGACTAGCGATAATTTTTTCAAACTGAATTTTTTTATGATTAAAGTAATAATTAAAAAAAAGGTTAAATGAATATTTTGCAACATACAACGCTAAAATAATATAAATAAAAAAAACTAAAAAATCTTTTTTACTTTTTTCTGCCAACCAATTTAAATCAAAAAAATTCTGACCTATTAAAAAAGAATTAATTTTTTGATAAATTTCATTATCCATTACTGAGCTAATAAAGGGTATTAGAAGACCAAAGCTTATGAGCTCAAAAATTGAATTGAATAATACTGCAACTATTAAGATATTGAAGTTTTTTATGCCACAAATACTAAATATGGTTACTAAATCTCTTAGATTTTTTAACATTTAAAAATTTAATTTTTCAAATTTTATTTATTTAATCTATCTATTATTATTAAAAGCACAGATAATTGAATTAGTTCAACTTTATTATAAGATTTTGAATTAATCCAAATATGATTTTTACTATTTTTATTTAATTTATTTTCCTTTTTAAAACCAGTAATAGAAAAAAAATCAATTTTTTTTTTTTTACAATGTTTCGCTGCATTTATCATGTTTTTTGACATTCCTGATGCACTTAAGAAAATTATTAGGTCACCTTTTTCAAAAAAAACTTCTAAAACTTTTACCACCCAATTTTCATAACCATAATCATTTGAGTAACAAGTGAGTTGTGTTGCGCTGTCAAATGAAAGAGTTTTAATTTTTAAAGTATTAGACATATCATTGGCTACATGGCTAGCTATTGACGCTCCAGCTCCATTGCCAAATATTAAAACTTTGTTATTTTTTTTTTTTTTAAAATTTTTAATTTTAAAATATAATTTCTCGAATGAATTTCTCTCAATATTTTCACATATTCGATTAAGATCACTATAGTAATTTTTAATAAAGTTTTTAAATAAGTCCATTATGAAATTTTAAGATTGTCGTTTATACCAATTACGTTTATATAAAATATAGACTATAAGATATATTTATTTAAGATCAACAAGTCAATATACTTTAATCTGATTTGAAGAACGAAGCTTAAATAAACTAGATTATGAAAAGTTTTTTAAAAATAACAATAAACTTTACAATAGCTTTTTTTTTGTTTTTTTTTAATTTATTCAAAATTTTTTTAAATATTAAAAAAATTTTCTTTGCTGATGTGATTATATTTCAAAATGAGAGAGCTGGCTTTGGAAATATATTTACTTCTATAGACCTCGCTCAAAAAATATTTAAAAAAAAAATTTTGTTTATCAACTTCTTTGATAAAACAAAGTTTCACAATAATAGTTTATTTGAAATGATAAATGCAGATTGCATAATATTGTACACAAGTATTTATAATAGCTTTAGAAATTCAAGATATGGTGAATATGATTCATATCCAAAAAAAAATAAAAAAATAACTCAATTTTTGCTTATTCAGATAATTAAAAGATTAAGTATTAAAAAATGTCTATTTTATAGCATTCCATCATTATATCAATTGGCAGAAGAAAAGTTAAAGAATTTAAATTCAAAAAAACATAATATTTCAATTCCAAGTCATAGATGGATGAATTATTATTATTATTTAATCGATAAAACACCTACAATTCAAATTAACAAAAAACACTATTTGTTAAAAAAATTAAAACATGAACAAAAAAAAAATTCAGTTTGTATTTATATAAGAAGAGATTCATTTATTAATAAATATACAAAAAATTATGAATTTTATAAATCTGCTATCGAGTATTTAATTAAAAAAAAATTTATTATTTATGTTGTTGGAGAATATGACGATTTGCTTAAAAAGTATCCAAAATTTAAAAAACATGTAAATGTACCCGAGATTAATTTTAAAGTTAATGAGGATCTTAATTTGGCAATGCAATTAATCTCTGATTATTATCTGGGTGACTCTGGAGGTGGAAGTTGGTTTGCGATGTATAAAAAACACTCAGTTTTAGTTGGTTCCTCAGAAGGTTTTTATATGCCTAATGTTAAGCACTTTAAAAATAAAGTATTTTTTAATGGAAAACGTGTTTATGAAAAATCAAAAAGATACAAAAAATTAATTAAATTAATGTATAAGTACAATACGTTTGCCAATCCATATTTTTTGTATAAAAATAATTTTTCTATTAAATGCGAAAATAATTATAAGATAATGAACTACATAAAAAAAAAATTTATATTAGATAAATGATGAATAATAAATTTTTAAATAAACTAAAGTATAAAGCTCAAGAACTAAGGAAAAAAACATTTTTGGAGTTTATAAAAAAGGGAGAGGCACATTTAGGTGGAAGTTTTTCAATTATAGAGATACTAATTACATTCTATTATTTAATCTTAAAAAAAAATGATAAATTTATTTTAAGTAAATCTCATGCCTCATTTCCTTTATGCTTGATCTTAAGAGATAAAGGTTTAAAACCTAAAATTACTACACACCTTGAGATAGACGAAAAAAATGGAATTCATTGCACTACTGGGAGCTTAGGTCACGGCTTTCCAATTGCGACAGGAATGGCTTTTGCAAGAAAAAAAAGAGGAAAAAAAGGTAAAATTTTTGTGTTAATAAGTGATGGTGAATGTCAAGAAGGAACAACATGGGAGTCTTTGTTAATCGCATCAAAACATAAACTTAATAACTTAACTTTGTTAATTGATTATAATAAGATTCAAGCTTTATCTAGACTCGATGATGCTTTACCACTTAATAATCTGTCAAAAAAGATTAAGTCTTTCAACTGGAATTGTATAACTATAAAAGATGGACATTCTTTTAAATCCTTAATTTCAAATTTAAAAAAAAAAAATAAAAAACCTACGGCAATAATTTTAAATACAGTTAAAGGAAAAGGTATAAAAGAGTTTGAAAATGATCCAGTTTGGCATGCAAGGAAGCTTCGGGGAGATGAAATTAAAATTGGAAAAAAAAGATTAGGTATTAAATGAGAAGAAGATTTGGGAAATTAATTAACAAGCTCGCAGATAAAGATGATAAAATAATCTTGGTGGTAGGAGATATAGGTTATGGAATCTTTGATGATTTTAGAAATAATCATCCAAAAAAATTTTTTAATCTAGGAATTTGTGAACAAAGTCTAATCAGTTTTGCATCTGGAATGGCTTTAGAAGGTTTAAAACCATGGGTTTATACAATTACACCTTTTTTAATTGAAAGACCATTTGAACAAGTAAAATTAGATATTGATCAGCAAAGTGCAAATGTAAAATTAGTAGGGTTTGCAGATTACCCAACACTTGGTCCTAGCCACTCAGAACTTAATGGCAAAAAATTAATTGGGCTTTTTAAAAATATCAAATCTTATTTTCCAAAAGATAGTGAAGAGACTGAGAAATCTGTTTATATGTCATACAAAAACATCGGTCCAAATTTTATAAGTTTAAAAAGTGACAAAAAAATCGGGAAAAATTGGTAATTGAATGAGTCTTAAAGAAATCAAACTTGTAACGAAATTACATCTTAAAACAAAAAGAAATTATTTAGAAAGAATGCAAAATAATAAGATCTATTGTATGAAAATTGCAAACAAATTTGAAAAGGAATATTGGGATGGCGATAGAAAATTTGGTTACGGGGGCTACAGATATATTAAAAATAGATGGAAAGGGGTAGCTGAAACAATAATTAAAAAGTTCAAATTAAATAAGAATTCAAGAGTTTTAGATATCGGCTGTGGAAAAGGATATCTTATTTATGAAATTAAAAAAATAATACCTGAAATTAATATAACTGGTTTAGAGATTTCTAGGTACGCTATAAAAAATGCTCATCCAGTAATAAAAAAAAATATTTTCTTTGGAGACGCGAATAAAAAATTAAAATTTAAAAGAAAGGAATTTGACTTATTAATATCTTTTGGATGCCTTCATAACTTAGAAATTCGTAAATTATTTTTTTCTTTAAGTGAGATCGAGAGAGTAAGTAAGAAACAATTCTTATTAGTTGAAAGTTATAGAAATGAAAAAGAATTGTTTAATTTACAATGTTGGGCATTAACTTGTAAAAGTTTTTTAAGCAAGAATGATTGGAAATGGTTATTTAATAAAAGAAATTTTTCAGGTTTTTACGAACTAATTTATTTCTCCTAAATTGCCTTAGATTTTATATTTTTTATATTTTGAAAATAACTTTTAGCACTTACAATTTTCTTTATTTTTAAAATTTTTTTTAAATTTTCAAGCTCTGTCAAATTTCTAATGATTATATTTTCCAGAGCAAAAATTAATATCTTTTTTTTTTTTAAAATCTCCTTTGAAAACTTATTAAAGTTCATCCTGTCATCATAGATCTGGAAAAGGCTAAAAAATATGATGCCATGATTTTTTTCCTTAATGATTGATCTCAACATTACATAAGATTTGCTTACTATCCATTCTGTACCTGCCAATTGTAATTTTATTCTGTTATCTTTTGCAAAATTTCTTATTAATAAGTTTTGAAAATTTTGTGGATAATATGAGCCATTAATTTCTCTTGAGCTTATATAGCCTCTAAAAGTTTTGTTATCTAAATTTTGGGTGCTCATAATCTAAGCCATTCTCTGTTGCAGGTTTTATATTTACTATATCAAAAAAATCAATTAATCCTTTTTTTGCATAGGGAGACATTAAGCTTTTTACTCTACCATTAAAACTCCACCTAGATTTGCTCTCTTTATTCACAACATTACCGTGAGGAAGATTTTGACTAAAAATCAATACTTGACCATATTTTATTTTTATAAATTTAATATTTTTTTTTATTTTAGAAAATATTTGATCGTTATTTTTAAATGAAATTTTATTGAATTTAATTTTTGCTTTATTATTTTTTGGGAGAATAAACATAGACTGGGTTTTCCTAGTATTTACAAGTGGCATCCAAACAACAACTTCAAATGGTGAGTCACCTGCCCATGTATCAGAATGTACTGGTAAAAGTGAACTATCATCATTTGGTAATTGTATACTTAAATTAATTTTTTTTTGAATAACGTTCTCATTGCCAACTATTGGTTCAATAAAGCGAGAACAAATTTTATAATATTTGATATTAAATTTATTTTTATTTATCTCATTAAATACTTTAAGTCTTAGATAGTTTAAATTGTTTTTATTAATATAAGAATGAAAGTTTTCAAAAAAATCTGTTTTTTTTTTTTTCTTTAAATAAACATTTTTTTTTAAAATATTAAAAATTTTATTTTTGATATTATCAATTTCTCTTTTTTCCTTAAGATTTAATTGACCTATGAAATAACCCTTTGTTCTAAATTGATAGATTATAGATTTACGCATAAGTTATTCTAAATTTATATTATTCATTCTTTTTATATTAAAATATAAATCATTGGACAAAGGATTAACAAATTTTTTTTTTTCAAAAGCTTTAAATAAATCTTCTACAGCATTTTCAATCGTGAACTTTGTTTGAAAATTTAATTTTTCCTTAATTTTACCTGACGAAATATGATAAGATCTATTATCATCAGTTTTGGATTTAATTATTTGAACATCACTACCTATAGTTTTTTTTACTGTTAAGGCAATTTCATTTACAGTTTGATTCTGCCATCCTGCATTAAAAATTTCACCGTTAACATTATTGGAATTTGATTCAATTAAAATTTCGTAAACCCTTATCATATCTGTAATATGAATATTTGGTCTCAACTGGGATCCCCCAAATACAGTAATCTCTCTTTTATGATAAGCTAAATTTGAGAGTATATTTACAATAACATCTAATCTTTGTCTTTTTGAATATCCGCAAACTGTTGCAGGTCTTATAATTATCGTTTCAAAATTATCACTTTTATATTTCATCAAAATTTCCTCACAATCAACTTTATACCTTGAATAATCTGTCAAAGGTTCTAAAGACATATTTTCAGTAACACTTAATTCTGACTTAATGCCATATACACTTGAAGAAGATGCGTATATAAATCTTTTAACGTTAAGTTGTTTTGATATCTTAACTAGAGGCTCAAAGGCATCTAAATTAATTGATTTTCCTAGTTTTGGATTCAATTCAAAACTTGGATCGTTTGAAATACATGCTAGATGGATCAAACAATCATGACCACAAATTGATTTTTTTAATAATTCTGTGTTTCTAATATCACCCTCAATTAAATTAATATCATCTTTATATTTAAAAACATTTTTTCCGTATATAAATAAATCAAAAGCAGTTACGTCATAACCCTTTTCAATTAAATAATCTGACAATGCAGATCCAACATATCCTCCACCTCCAGTAATAAAAATTTTTTTCATTTTCATCTTAAATATTTAAACCAATCTTTTGTGACCTTTTTAATTTTATCTTTTGTCCATAAAGGTGCTTTTGACCAGTAACTTTTATGATCTAAAATTTCATTTATTCCACTTTCAAAAGAAATTTTTGGTTTCCATTTCAACTCTTTAATAACCTTATTGATATTAGCGTGTGTAATATTTGGTTCGCCAGGTCTTTTTGGTATTTTTATTTTTTTACCTTTCAAAAGTTTAAGCAAATAATTAATTGATTTTGGCTTTCCTGACCCAACATTATAAATTTGATTTTTCATTTTTGAAAAAATACATTTTTTAAATAAACTTGACACATCAACAACGTTTATAAAATCTCTTTTTTGTTTTCCAGATCCAATAACTGTATAAGGTTTATTCCCAATCTTTTGTCTTAAAAAAACCCCTATCGCTGCTCCATATGCGTTGTTTGTTCTAGATCGAGTTCCATAAACATTAAATAATCTTAAAGATAAATAATTAATTTTATAAACATTTGACCAATGAATAATAAGCTGCTCAGATATATATTTTGAAAAAGCATATGGATATTTAGGGCTTATTTTTTCTTTTTCGCTAGTTGGAAAATTTTTTGGTATCCCATAACATGAAGAGGAAGCTGAAAAAATAATTTTTTTTACACTAAATCTCCTCATATTTTCTAAAATATTCAATGTTCCATTAAAATTTACGTCTAAATATTCTGAAGGATATTTAATTGAAGGGACTATGTCTGATACTGCCGCTAAATGAATAATAACATCAATTTTTTTAAATAATTTAGGAAATAGCCTTCTGTCTCTTATATCTATTTTTTTAAAATGAAATTTTCGATTTTTCATTATATTTTTAAGATTTCTCAAAGATCCATCTTTTAAATGATCAACGCCAACTAACTTTTTAATCCTTTTGTCTTTTAAAATTGTCTCACAAGTATGACTACCAATAAACCCGGCTGCACCAGTCACTAAAACTCTCATATTTATTTAACCATATAATTTATTGATTTAAGTATATCTATTTTATTAATTTTTTTTTCGTGACCTAAAATTTTTACTTTCATTGCTCCAAATATATTTGATATGAATGCGTTTATTGTAATATCAGTTTTCAATTTAGAAAGTATTGAACTAATACCAAAAACTACATCGCCTGCGCCGATTGTATCAACTGGGTTTGTCTCGAAAGCACCTTGATGAAAAAATTTAAGTTTTGAATTTTCATTTTTTGCAATCAAAATCCCTTTTTTTGATAATGTTAATACAAAATACTTAAATTTTATTTTTTTGAAGATTTGTGAAATCATAGTTTTCTCATCAGTTTTTTGAGAAATAGATAGTTGTAATTCAGGTAAATCTAAGCAAATAAGATCAATTTTTTTATATTTAGTAATTAGATTAAAACCTCTATTTTCAGCATTTGTTTGTGTATTTACACACAAGTGCTTCGATTTTTTTTGCAAAATTTCACTTAGTTTTTGCGAAATAAGTCCATGACCAAAATCATTTACAATCACTAAATCATAATCTTTGATCTTTGAAGAAATTAATTTATTAAATCTAGCATTTGAGAAAAATTTTTTATCAGATGATGAATTATAAATTTCAAACAATTTATGATTCTTTTGAGATAAAAATCTTGTTTTTTTAATAATTCTATAATCATCTTTAAAATACTTTAAATTAACTTTATTTTTTTTAGAGTCTTTAATTAGCTCATTTAGCATTTTTTTATCCAATTTACCTGCTGTATAAAAATCTACTTTTTCGACAAAGTCTGAAATATTTTTTGATAATGCATACGCGCCTCCAAAGAAAATATTATTTTTTAAATAATCCATAACAACAATTTCCTCTTTTGAAGCCGAACCTAGATAATTTGTAAAACAATATTCGTCTAGTATTAATTCACCAATTACTGCAACTTTCAGCTTTCCTGTTTTTTTAAAAATATTTTTAATAGAATTAATATCTAAATTATTTATATTTCTTGTATAATTTTCTTTAAGGAAATGATTGTTTATTAAATTTGATGATGAAAAAACTATCTCATCAGTGAAAATTAATCGACCTTTATTTTTCTCTGTTAATCTTTTTTCTTTGATTATATTCCCAGTAATATCTTTTTTTGAATTTTTATAATCTTTTCCCTTTACATATATGTTGGGTTTTAAATGTTGTATTACTTTTTCTGCAGTTTCAGTTTTATTAATAAAAACATAATCTACAAAAACTATGGAGTTTATAATTTCTGCTCTACTAGATGAATTAAATACTGGTCTATTCGGTCCTTTTTTAACAAAAGCATCGTCGGTAATAGAAACAACTAAAGTATCTCCATATTTTTTACACATTTGGAGATGTCTCAAGTGACCTAAATGAAATAAATCGAATACTCCATGAGCTAGAACAATTTTTTTTTTCTTTCTTCTTAATAATTCAAGATCTTTATAATTATTTAATAATTTGCCCATTTGTAAATATCAGTATTAAGGTCGTAAATAGCGATGAAGATAACATGAAAAACTGTTAATTTTCATTTAAAATAATTTTTGATTAATTATTCTTTTATACATAAATATGAAGATTGACAACTTGTTATTTAAATATAAAAGGATTTAGGAAATGGCAACTAAAATTCTTATCATTGGTGGTGGTTTTGCTGGATGCAATGCTGCTCACATGCTGTCAATGAAAAAACCAAATTATAAAATTGATATAGTTGAAACTGGAAAAGTTTTAGGTGGAGGAGTAAGAACTTATTGGTACGGTGGACATCCTTTTACTTATGGACCAAGACACTTTCTTACCGAAGTTGAAAAAACTTATGAATTCATCTCTAAATATATTCCAATGAGAATGATGAGTGCGGATCATGAAAATCTTACTTATGTAGAGAGTGATAAACAATTTTACACTTATCCTCCACATGTTGATGATATTGAAAAGATGCCAGATAAAGAGCAAATTAAAAAAGAGTTAAGTCAAAAGAGAGATATAAATTCATTAAAAACTTTTAAAGATCATTATATTTATGCATGTGGGGAGACTATGTATAAAAAGTTTTGTGAAAAGTATTCTCATAAAATGTGGGATATTAAAAATAATCATGATTTAGACGGTGAAGAATTTGGTCCAGGTGATAAACCAAGTAAGTGGGATAATGAATATAATAGAATTTGCAAAATAAAGCTAAGGACTGGAAATAAGGCTGCATGGGATGTGGGTAAAGTAATCTCCTCTTTTCCAACAGCTCCTGATGGATACAATGGTTATTTTGATTTAGCGGTAAAAAATGAGAACATAAACGTCAGACTTAATACTTTTATACAAAAGTTCGACATTCAAAACTACAAAGTGCAAATTAATGATCAATGGGAAAAATATGACATTATAATTAACACAGCATCTCCTGAAATTCTATGCAATAAAGAGCTTGGTGAATTAAGATGGAGAGGAAGAAACTTCGAGTTTATGGTTCTCCCAGTAGAATATGCATTTCCAAAAAATGTAATATTTATGTATTACGCAAACCATGAAAAATTCACTAGAGTTGTTGAATATAAAAAATTTTATCAGAATAAATCAAATCAAACGCTATTGGTAAAAGAGATACCTTCTTTTTCAAATAAACTATATCCTTACCCAGCTATGAAAGATCAGTTAATTGCTAAAAAATATTATGAGGCCTGTCCAGAAAAAGTTTTCCATAGTGGTAGAGCAGGTTTATACAGATATATTGATATGGATGATATTATTCTTAATCATATGAATTTATTGGAAAATTTATAGGTGCCAAGTTACACAAACGTATACTTAAATAAAAAGTTAGTTAAAATTAAAAAAGCTAAAGGTATTTATCTTTATACAAATAATAATAAAATTTTAGATACAACATCTGGATCTAATCATTTTTCAACCTTGGGATGGGGAAATTCAAAAGTAATATCGGCTATGAAAAACCAATTAAAAAAATTCACTCATATAGATATAAAATCTTGGCACGATGAAAATCTTGATAAATTATCTCAATTAGTTACCTCAAAAAAAAAACATAAGTTAGATAAGGTATTTTTTTCTGGAAATAGTGGCGCAGAAGCATGCGAAGCAGCAATGAGAATGAGTTATCAATATTTTTTTAATTTAGGACATCGAGAAAAGAAATTTTTCATAAGTAGAAAACAATCTTATCACGGTTGTACTACTTTTGCTTTATCAGCTAGTGATAGACCAAATTACAATTATTTAAAACCTGTGTTATCAAAAAATGTTTTTAAGGTTAATCAGCACCACTATGATTATGAAAAAAAGACTGGAGAAACTGAGGAAAATTACGCTCTTAGAAGCGCTAATGAGCTTGAAAAAAAAATTCTAAGTATCGGACCTGAAAAAATATGTGGTTTTATTGGAGAAACAATTATGGGCGGTTTACAGGGAGATGTACCTCCTGCAAAAAACTATTGGAAAAACATAAGATCTATTTGTAATAAATATAACATTCATCTTATTATTGATGAGGTTTATTGCGGTATGGGAGTTACAGGAAAAGTTTATTGTATAGATTATGATAAAATTTCTCCAGATTTTATATTTGTAGGGAAAACACTTGCAGCAGGTTATGCACCATTAAGTATGGTATTAACATCTAACAAAATAATAAATAATTTGAGAAAAGGAGATCAAAGAGTTGCATTTTCAACTACACATCAAGGATATTCTCTAGGTGTAGCAGCCGCTCTATCAGTTCAAAAAATTATGCATAATAAATCTACTCTAAATCATATTGTAAATACTAGCAAATATATTGAAAACAACCTAAAATCAGAATTAAAAGACCATCCAATGTTTAAAAATATAAGGGGAAGAGGTCTTAGAATGTCTCTTGAATACAAATGTAAAAATAAAAATAAATTTGGATTAAAACTTTCTGAAAATATGCTCAAAAAACATAATATTTTGATTGATGCTAAATGGCACAGGATTTGTATTACACCAGCTGTTATAATTAGTAAAAGTCAGACAGACTACTTTATAGATAAATTGACAAAGGAATTTAAAATTTTATCAGAAAAGTTTCAGTAAAGTTTTTTCTGTAGAGGATATTTTTTTTCCATAAAACTTATTTTGTAAATTATTAGAATAATATTTTGAATTTGTTTTATTTTCTATAATATTAACTTTAGATTTACTTTTGGTTTTCATAAGAAGAAAATCAATTATAGTAATAAGTTTTAAGGGTTTTGTTGATGAAATATTTAGTGTCAAATTTTTGTGTGTATTTTTTTTCAAAGAGTAAAAAATAATATTTATAAATTCATCTACATGAATAATATTATTAAATAAAGAATTTGGATTAAAAATATTTAGTTTTTTATTTTTTTTCATTTCTATTAAAAATCTATAGATCAAACCTTTGGAAAAATTTTTTGATACGACTGATGGTAATCTAAAAATTATATAGTTGCTTTTTGTTTTTTTTATTATTTTTTCTGTAATTAATTTATTTTTAGCATAATTATTATTTGTTTTCGTTTTGGTATTCTCTGTAATAAAAACCTTTTTAGTATTTTCATATACTCTATTTGAAGATGCAAAAATAATCTTTCGAGGTTTATATGTTAAAATTATTTTTTTAAGCAAGAGATTTAATTCCTTGTTATAATTAAAATATTTTTTTCCATTATAAAAATCGTCTACGCCAGCTAGGTGAATTAAATAATCTAAAGATTTAATTTTTTTAAAAATATTTTCTTTATTAACAATTTTATTTTTTGGAATTTTTTTTATTATCTTTTTATTTACAAAAAAATATGTATCGAAATTTTTAATGTGTTTTTTTTTTATAGAACTTCCAATAAAGCCTGAGCCACCAGTGATTAAAAGTTTTTTATTCAAATTAGTATTTTATATTTTTTAATTCTTTATTTATAATTTCAATTGAGTTTTTAAAATTAGCAAATTTATTGGTCTTTTTTGTAAAAATTCCAAATTTTGTTTCTAAGTGAATTGCAATATTGCTCAAAGCAATATCACAATGATATGTATTTTTTTTTATTCTACAAATAATATTTTTGTTTTTTTGTAATAATACTTTTTTTATAATTTTACCTTTGTTATCAAAAATTAGCAAAAGTAGTTTTCCATGAAGCAAAGTAAAAGTTTGATCTGATTGTATGTTTTTTTTAATCGGATAATAGTAATTTTTTTTCTGTGCAATTATCATTTCTTGCTGGACTGAATTTTTTTTATGTAAGATAATTCTTGAACTTTTTTTTAAAGATGTAGAAATTTTCAAAAGATCACTTTTATTAATTAAAATATATTTATTTGAAAAAATCATTTTATTAATTATTATTAAATAATGAATATTTTATTTTTATTAGAAAAATCAAATAAAAACTACCCTTCATATTTAAAAACGTTGTCAAATTTTTCTTCAGATAAAATATTTATTAAATCTGATGAATTAAACTCAAATTATATGATTGATAATGAAATTAATATTATTTTGAAAGATAGATACAAACACGCGGATTCTTTAAAATCAAGTAATATTGATCTAAATAAGATACCATATTATCATTTCCACCCAGGTTACTTACCACATAATATGAAAATGGACTCAAATTTATGGAGCATAATTAATGATACGCCAAAAGGATCTACAATCATTAGAATGTATGATTTGGAGTGGAATAGATACGATATTATTGCAAGAAAGGAAATTTATTTTAATGAAAATGATACTCTATCAAGTTCATTTGAAAAATGTTGTGATTCATTTAAAATAAGTTTCGAAAAATCGTGGCAAGCTATGAGAGATTTAAGTTATAAAAAAATAAATTATAATATAAGAGATGGAAAAATCTATGACGGGAGTGAAAAAAAAAAATTTCTAAAATATTTGTCTAAAGGTTACGATACAAAAGTAAATGAAGTTAAAAAACTTTGGGATGAGTATAATTCTAACTAAAGTTCCTTAAAACTTAAATATTGAGGACGATCGGCTGCAAATGAATACTTAACATTATCAACCACATCCTCGTCTAATAAACCAAAGTCGCAACTATATCTTATTTTATCAGTATAGTTTATAGCAGCACCATGGATAAGCATTGACGAAAATATTACAAAACTTCCATCTGGTACAAATAAAGACTTTTGATTTTTCAAATCTACTCCCTCCACGATTTTTTTTGGATTATAAAGTAATCCAATTTTATGCCCTATAGAAAATTTTTCAACACCCGATGTATCAGATGAGATAGATTTTGTTTTTATTTTTTTATCATCAATTTTATGTGAGTGAGGAATATACTTCATAGAATTTTTTTTTGTTAAATTTTTAATTGGAAACCAAAAATTGAACTGTTTTTTTATATATTCAAAGTCGCTGTAGAAAGTTTCTCTATGAAAATCTAGCTGTTCCTGCTTATGTGAAGATTTATGAGGTCTTGCGGTTCTAAAATAAACTACGGTTTGAATTTTTAGTTTTTTTGCAATCAATTTTGACAGAAATAAATTCTCATTTTCTACTATTTGTTTTTGTATTTTTTCATCATTAATTGCTTTCGTACAATTTAAGACGATTTTTCTATACTCATCATCTGTTAGTGAAGAATAATAGCTATCACTTTTATTAAAAAAATCGTTTGTTATTTCTTTACATTTTTTAATTGGTTTTTTGTTTTTAAACTCTGAAATTAAAAATCCATTTAATTCATATTTTTTTTTTAAGTCCATAATACTTTAATAAATTAAAACTCTAATAATTCAACAAGTAAACCTGTTTTTAATACCAAAAAAGCAATATTTTTTTTAAACATTTTTGAAAATGTTTTTTTGATCACTGTTTTTGAACTATATTTAGCTTCCCATTTCTTTAAATCTTTATCAATATTTTTTGAATAAAAACACAAATGATCAAATCCAAATGGTTTATTTTTTTTACTATTTTTCAACTTATTTATTAATATTTTGTTTGATTTTAACGGAGATATAATCTCAACAGTTAAGTCATTAACTTTGATTAAACAACAAAATACTTTCAAATTATCATCTTTTATTTTTTTTTTTATAATTCTTACATTTTGAGTTTTCCAGATACGCAGACCTTCTTCAATACTTTTATATAAAAAACCTATATGAGCTAATTTCATTATTTTAAATTTTTTTTGATTAAATTTTTATTTCTTTGACCCAGGCTTCTTGCTGGATTTCCATTATAAATTGTCCAACTTTTGGTTTTAAAATTTATTACTGTAAGAGCTCCAATAGAAGTTCCCTCACTTAAGTATGAGCCTGGCAAAATTACGCTATGAGAGCCTACAAAAGAATAATTTCCAATTTTAATTGGTGCCCTTATATCTTTAAAATTTTTTTTTTTAATCATTGGGTGAGAAAGTTTATTCATATCATTTACCCTATCTATTGCGGTAAATATATCTACAAAACTTGAAATCAAACTGTATTTTCCTATTTGTAATTTTTCGTGAGATCTAAGCACACAGTAAGGCCCTATATGAACATTTGACTCTATTATCATTTTTTTTTGACAAATTATAATTACACCATCATCAATTCTGATATTTTTTCCAAGTATTAAATTTTTTGGATTTATAATTTTTACTGATGGAGAAATTATATTCTTATTTTTCATTGAATTAGTTAGTATTTACAATTAAATATACTAATAATTTTTTATAAATGATAGAAAAAACGTTAGATATTGCAACGAAAAAATTTAATAAGATCACGCCCAAAAAAAAAATTACTAATATAAAAAAATTTAAATTATCAAAAAAATATGACTCCCTTGATTTAATAAATTTAGCCATTTGCATAGAGGAAGAATTTAAAAAAAAAAAAATTAAAATTAGCCTTAGCTCTAATTTGAATTCAATTTTTAAAAATTATTCCTCATTAATAAAAGAAGTAAAAAAAAATGTTTAAAAAATTTAATTTGATTTCTAACTTTAACTCAGAAAATATTTTTCAAATAATAAGAGAAGATGAAAAAAAATTAAAACATTTTTCCTTCTGTAATGTTTTAGATGTTCTAAATAAAAATAAAAAAGAGGAAAATATAAATATAATTTTATTCTTGCAAACAAATTCACATGAAAATAATTATCTGAATAAAATTATTAAATTTTCTCAAAATAAAAATGTAAAAAGTTTAAATATTTTAATTCCTATCTTTTATAATCTTAATGAGGTATTAACACTCTCTTTAAATAATAGTTTTAATTCTTTTCAAAAAATTTTATTTGAACAACTAAAAAATTTAAAAAAAAAAAA
>CEUZ01279838.1_pt1 | contig 17135 bp, 17 predicted proteins | sample 361511 | NCBI WGS metagenome assembly CEUZ01 (sample SAMEA2622822, study PRJEB7988) | marine metagenome | biome: marine biome (ENVO:00000447); feature: surface water layer (ENVO:00002042); material: "saline water (ENVO:00002010), including plankton (ENVO:xxxxxxxx)" | depth 5 m
TCAAGCATTGTATCAATCATTCTATTAGAAAAACCCCATTCATTATCATACCAAGACAATACTCTGCAAAATTTTTGATTAATAACCTGAGTTTGAGTTAGGTCAAAAACAGAACTGCTTGAATTATGATTAAAATCAATTGATACTAGTGGCAGGTTGTTGGTGGTTAAAATATTTTTTAATTGTTTTGATTTTGCAGCTTTAGTTACAAAATCATTTATTTTTTCAACAGATGTTTTTTTCTTAGATGTGAATGTAAAATCTATAAGTGAAACATTTGGGGTAGGCACTCTAATAGCTGTTCCATCTAATCTACCTTTTAATTTAGGTAAAACTAAACTTAATGCTTTTGCTGCTCCAGTTGAAGTAGGTATCATTGAAATTGCAGCTCCTCTTGCTCTTCTGAGATCACTATGGGTTTGATCAACAGTTCTTTGATCCCCTGTATAACTATGAATTGTTGTCATGAAACCACTTTCAATTCCAACATTTTTATCCAGAACCATTGCAACTGGTGCCAAACAATTTGTTGTACAAGATCCATTTGAAATAACATTGTGTTTACTTTTCAATATATTATTATTGACACCTTGAACAATAGTAGCATCTACATTTGAGCCCGGTGCGGAAATAATAACTTTTTTTGCTCCTGCAATTAAGTGTGAACTCGCTTTTTCCTTACTTGCAAAGACTCCACTACATTCTAAAACAACATCTACTTTAAGTTGTTTCCAGGGAAGATTTTTTGGATCTCTTTCGCTAAAAAATTTAATTTCTTTATTTTTATATTTTAGACCTTCGGAAGTTTTCTTGATTTCTATAGGAAGTTTTCCGTGAATGCTATCAAACCGCATTAAATGAAAACTTGCGTCCAAACTGCCAAGTTCATTAATAGCTACAATTTCTACACCTTTTAAATTTTTTTCTACAAAAGCTCTAAAAACTAATTTTCCAATTCTTCCAAAACCATTAATCGCTACCTTCATTTAATACCCTCTCAATTATTAAGTTAATTTATCTTTAATTTTTTTACAAATATCCTCGGCTGTAATCCCAAAATGTTTATAAACATCTTTATAAGGCCCACTTGCACCAAAAGATTTCATTCCAATAAAATTGTCACTGTCTATATATTTTTCCCACCCATTAATTACTCCAGCTTCAACTGCAAACTTTGGTTTGTTATCAAGTATTTCATTTTTATATTTTGAATTTTGCATTTCAAACAGCTCAATTGAAGGAAAAGATACTACTCTAAGATTAATATTTAATTCTTTTAATTTTTCTGAAGCAGAAACTGCAATTTCAACTTCTGAACCAGAAGCAAAAATTGAAGCATCATGTTCTGATTGATTTTTTATTATATAAGCACCTTTTAGTACTAAGTTTTCATTGTAGGTTTCTCTTTTATTTGTAGGTAGACCTTGTCTTGTTAATGCTAAAATTGTTGGTCCTTTAGTTTCAAGTGCAATTTCCCAGGCCTCAATAGTCTCAATAATATCACAAGGCCTTATTACATTTAAATTAGGAATTGCTCTTAAGGCTGCTAAATGTTCAACGGGTTGATGTGTAGGACCATCCTCTCCTAGACCAATAGAGTCATGAGTCATAACATAGACTACAGGTAGTTTCATTAAAGCAGACAATCTTATTGATGGTCTACAATAATCAGAAAAAACTAAAAATGTTCCACCGTATGCTTTTATACCTCCATGTAAGGCTAATCCATTCATTATACCTGCCATGGCATGCTCTCTGATGCCATAATAAACATAGCTTCCAGCATAGTTTTGAGCATTATAAATATTCATATCTTTTGCTTTAGTATTATTAGAACCTGTTAAATCTGCAGAGCCGCCAATAAAATTATCTATATGCTTATTAAATAATGAAAGTGAGTTTTCACTTGCTTTTCGTGTTGCAAATTTTGTATCATCATTTGCATATGTTGTTTTAAAATTTACAATTTCTTTTTTTAATTCATTATCTAATTTTGTATCAAAAAATTTTTTGTATTGAGTTGAATTAATAAACTCATTATTTTTATTTTTCCATTTATTTATAATTTCTATATTTCTTTTTGCAAAACTTCTCCATTCTAAGAGAAGTTCTTCAGGAACTATAAACTCATCGTTATTCCATTCTAATTTTTTTCGAGTAAGATTTACTTCTTCTCCTCCTAAAGGTGACCCATGGGAAGCAGAGCTCCCTTCTTTATTTGGTGAACCAAATCCAATTTTTGTTTTACAAGAAATAATAGTTGGCTGTTTTGAAATTTTAGCTTTATTAATTGCCTCATTTATTTCTTCATGATTGTGACCATCTATTTTCAAAACATTCCAACCGTATGATAAAAATCTAGTTTCAATATTATCACTACTACTTAGAGAAATTGGACCATCTATTGAAATCGAATTATCATCAAAGAAAACTATAAGCTTATTTAATTTCAAATGTCCTGCTAAACTGCATGCTTCATGACTTAAGCCTTCCATCAGACAACCATCACCAGCAAACACATATGTATAGTGATCTATGCAATCTTTACCTAAGGCCGATGATAGTTTGCTCTCAGCCATCGCAAAACCCACAGCATTTGATAACCCTTGTGATAACGGACCAGTTGTTGTTTCAATTCCTTCCAAGTCGCCATACTCAGGATGTCCAGCAGTAGGAAAGCCAAGCTGTCTAAAATTTTTAATATCATTTAAGCTTATATCTTTATAGCCGGTTAAATATAAAATTGAATATAGAAGCATAGAGCCATGCCCATTTGATAAAACAAACCTATCTCTATCAACCCATTTTGGATTGAGTGGGTCAAATTTTAAATGATTTTTAAACAAAACTGTTGCAATATCAGCCATTCCCATCGGCATGCCTGGATGACCAGAGTTTGCTTTCTGAACCGCATCAATTGATAAAAAACGTATACAATTTGCTAATTGAGATAGTTTTCCTGATGTTGTATTATTTTTATTCAAATTTCCTCGGTATTTTAGTCTTTTACACTAATATTTCAATGCAATAAAGTGACAATTTTAAATAATCGAATTATAAAAAAAATATGAAAATTGAAGAAAAAATATCTCTATTAAAAAAAACTATTAATGAAATAAAAAATATTTCTGAGAAATTAGATAACGATTATGTTTACGAAAAAAAAATAGCAGAACTTAACGAAGAAATAACAAGATTAAAAAATGGAATCAAAGAGAGCGCTGAAGAACTAGAAGACTTTATTAAGGAGCAAAATGCCTGATATTGAGGTTAATGTTTTTAATCAAAAACTAAAATTATCCTATAGGGAAGATGAAAAACAAAGAATTTTAAAAGCAGTAGAAATATTAAATAATAATTGGAATAAATTTTCTAATTTGCATGGTAAGGTTAGCGATCTAAAAATTGCTACTTTAATAAGTTTGGAGCTCCAGGATTCAATACAAGATCCTCTAGAACTAAAAGATAAAATAAAGGCTAGAGAAGCAGAAATTGAATTATTAAAAAAAGAAATTGATTTCAAAAATAAAGAAACTCAAGAAATCAATCAAAATATAAAAAAACTAAAATTAGAATTAAATAATAAGGATGAAGAACTTTCCAAGTTTGAAAATATTTTAGATGAGCTTCTTAATGGACTTCTAGAAATCAAAAAAATTATCTTAAAATGAGTACACTTATTTCTCAAAAAAGAGATTTAAGAAAAATCTTAATTAAAAAAAGAGATGAAATAAAAAAAAATGCATCTGTTGAATTTAATTATAATGTTTTTAAACAGTTAAATGAGTTTATAGACTTTGAAAAAATTAATGATGTTGCTAGCTTTGCTTCCATTCGCTCAGAAATTTCAACAACTCAATTAAATAATGAGATTATTGAATTAGGAAAGAATTTATCATTTCCAGTTATAGTTAAAAATTCTAATCAATTAATATTTAAAAGGGCTAATGCAAATGGTACCTTTAAATTAGGAAAATTTAATATCCCTGAGCCAGTCAACGATAAGAATGATGTTATCCCTCAATTATTTTTTGTTCCATGCTTAGGTTTTGATATGAAAGGTTTTAGATTGGGATATGGAGGTGGATTTTATGATAGAACTTTTGCTAATCTAAAAAAATTAAATTTTAATTTTTATTCAGTAGGATTTGCTTTTGATGATCAAAAACAAGAAAAATTACCAAAAGAGATATTTGACTATAAATTAGATTTTGTTTTGACCGAAAAAGAATTATACAAATTTCTATGAAAATTGTTTTTATAGGAGATATTGTAGGTAAAGAGTCTAGACAAAAATTTACTGAGTCAATTCCAGATATTAAAAATGTATATGAGCCAGACGTATTAATAGTTAATGCCGAAAATGCTGCTGCGGGTTTTGGTCTTACAAAAAAAATTGCAAATCAACTTCTAGATGCTGGCGTTGATGTAATAACTTTGGGAAATCATGCCTGGGACCAAAAAGAAATGATTGCATATATTGAAGAGTGTCCAAAAATTATCAGGGCTTTAAACTATCCAATTGGAGTTCCTGGCAAAGGATACTATGAGCTAATATTACCAAATGGCAAAAAAATTGTAATTGTTCAAATTATGTTGAGATTGTTTATGGGGCTATCTTTGGATGATCCATTTAGTGTAACAAAAAATTTTTTACAAAGAGAAAAACTTGGAGCTACTTGTAATGCAATTTTAATTGATATGCACGGAGAAGCAACATCTGAAAAGAATGCTTATGGTCATTATTTTGATGGTAAAGTATCAGCTATTCTTGGAACTCACACTCATGTGCCAACTTCTGATGCTAGAATTTTAGATGCAGGAACCGCTTATCAAACTGATGTAGGTATGACAGGCGATTATAACTCTGTAATAGGTATGAAAAAAGAAAATCCAATTCATGGATTTATTAAAGGTTATAGAGCAGAGGGCAGATTTGTTCCTGCAGGTGATAAGATAACCATATGTGGAACATTCATCGAAACTGACAATAGTACTGGATTATCTAAGAAAATTGTGCCTTTTCAAATGTAAAAAATTACATATATATGCCACATTATTCTTTTACTTAAATTACTTTACTGACAACGAACAACATATTTATAACGAATTATGGCAGGTCATTCCAAATTTAAAAATATCATGCACCGTAAAGGTGCGCAGGACAAGAAGCGTGCTAAAATATTTTCTAGATTAGGTAGAGAAATATCTGTAGCTGTTAAAGAGGGAGGCCCAGATCCAGAGAAAAATATTAGACTTCGTTCTGCAGTTGGCTCTGCAAAATCACTTAATATGCCTAAGGATAATATTGAAAGAGCAATTAAAAAAGGCGAGGGTAACGATCCTAATAATAATTATGAAGAAGTTAGATATGAGGGTTATGGACCTGATGGAGTTGCAATAATTGTTGAAGCGCTAACAAATAATAAAAACAGAACTGCAGCTGAAGTAAGATCTACTTTTAGCAAATATGGGGGCAACCTTGGTGAGACTGGGAGTGTAAGTTTTGGCTTTAAAAGACTTGGAAGTATAACATTAAATAAAAATAATGTTAATGAAGAAGAGCTTTTTGATTTCATAGTTGAAAATGGATCAGAGGATTATGAAATTAACGAAGATGAATATAACATTTATTGTGATCAAAAAAATTTGTATCAACTTAATCAAAAACTTATTGAAAAATTTGGACCTACCAATTTTACAGGACTTATTTGGAAAAGTGAAAATGAGATATCCATTTCAAAAGGTAAAGCTGAGTCATTATTTAAATTATTAAATGTATTGGAAGAAAACGAAGATGTACAGGCAGTATCATCAAATTTTGATGTTAGTGATGATGTATTAGATACGTTGACAGTATAGCGAATGGAAAATTATGCCTGATAAAGCTTGGAAAAAAAGAGAGAGAGATGTTGCAAATTACTTTAAAGGTAAAAGAACACCTTTAAGTGGTGGTAATGGAAAAGTTACGCGAGCAGATGTAATTCATGACGAGCTTTTTATAGAATGTAAACTAAGAGCTAAGCATACGGCTGTGTCACTTTGGGACGATACTGCAAAACTTGCAAAGGATGAAGGCAAAACTCCTGTAATAGCATTATGTGAAAAAAATAGACCTGGTTTTTGGATTATGGTTCACAGCGATGACTTAAAAAAAATTAAGGATAATGAGTAATGGAAGATGTAAACACAATAAATAATATTGCCTCAGAAAATGTAGACTTTTCAATGTTTGCATTATTTATGGCTGCAGATCTTGTAGTGAAGTCAGTTATTATAGTTTTGATTTTAGCTTCAATTTATTCTTGGACTATAATTGTTTCTAAACTTTTAAGGTTGAGACAGTTAAAGCAAATGGAAAAAGAGTTTGAGGAGATTTTTTGGTCAGGAAACTCTTTTGAAGATTTATATGAGACTTTAAACTTCAATAAATTAGATCCAAAATCTAAAATATTTTGTGCAGCAATATCAGAATGGAAGAAAACAAAGTCTACTTACGATGGTCAAATAAATTCAAATCTAGAATCTCTTAAAGATCGTATGCAACGTTCAATGGTAGTTACCTTCAACAAAGAAAGTGAAATTGTGGAAAAGAATTTAACATTTTTAGCAACTTCTGGCTCCACCGCCCCTTTCATAGGATTATTTGGGACTGTTTGGGGAATTATGAATAGTTTTAAATCAATAGCCGTAGCACAAAATACAAATCTGTCCGTTGTTGCGCCAGGTATTGCAGAGGCATTATTTGCAACCGCTCTTGGTCTTTTTGTGGCTATACCTGCCGTTGTTGCTTATAATAAAATTTCTAACGATTTATCCAAATATTTTGTTTCACTAGAAACTTTTATGGATGAATTCACTACTATTTTTTTTAGACAATTAGAGAAAAAATAAATTGATTAATCTGGGTAATCATTCATCAAAAAATCGCAAAAGATACTCTCAAATGAGTGAGATTAATGTCACACCTTTTGTTGATGTTATGTTGGTTTTACTTATAGTCTTTATGGTTACAGCTCCTTTACTAACTGTTGGAATTCCTGTTGATCTTCCAAAAGTTAAAGCTTCAGCCCTAACTGATCAGAAAGATCCTCTTGAAATTACTGTTAAGTTAGGTGGAGACATATATTTAGGTGAATCAAAAGTTGAGGTCGAAAATTTAATCCCAAGATTAAATGCAATAACTGAGTTAAACAAAGAGGCAAGAATTTATGTAAGAGGAGATAGGGTAGTAGCTTACGGAAGAATAATGGAGATTATGTCTTTAGTTAATTCCGCTGGATATGTGAAGGTAGCACTTGTTACACAAAACCCTTCTGATAATTAAATCAATATGCAGTTTTTATATTATAAGGCTTATAACTTCATAGAGAATTCTCAACCAACTCATCTTGGAATTTATTTCTCACTTTTGCTTCATTTATCAATTTTATTATTTGCGGTAGGTCTTCCGGATTTTTTTAAACCAAAAACAATTCCAATGCCTAAAGTTATACCAATTGAAATATTAAATATTTCTGATGTTACTTCACTGACGCCCAAAAAAGAGAATACTGAAATTGCAAATAAAGAAATTAAAAAAGTAAAACAAAAAAAATTTAGCTCAGCACAAAATACTGAGATTCAAAAAGTAGAGTTAAGAGAAAAGCCTAAGAAAAATATAAATGTAAATACAAATGAGTCTGAAAATATCTTGCCTCAAAAGCCAGAACAAAAAAAAATATCACTAAACACAAATGAAAAAATACAATTCAAAGATAAAGATAATCTTTTAACAGAAAAAATTGAAACTTTTAAAGAGACTAAAATAAAACCTAAGTTGAAACCTAAAATTCAGGAGGAAGTAAAACAGGAAAGTGATTTAAAAATTGAAAATAAAATAAAACCAAATTTAAAAAAAATTGAAAAAAAAATAATAGATAAACCAAAGCCAGTAGAAAAACCAGAACCAGAATTTAATTTAGCTACTATGCTAAAAGACCTGAGAAATGAAGATATTGCAAATATTATTGAAGATAATGAAGATGTTGAGGAAAAAGAAATTATTGAAAACGATGAAAATCAAAAAAATAATTTAGAGGTGTCAATTTCTGAATTGGACCTTGTTCTTCAGCAATTAAGAGGTTGTTTTAATCCCAGAGCTGGAACTCAAATAATAGGTGATGAAATGGTAAAAATTGGTGCTAAAATTGACAGACAAGCTAATGTAAGAAAAGACACTGTACAAATTATTGCCACAAATATAAGTAAGAATAATCCATATTATGAAGCAATTACAGAAAGTGCAGTGGCAACCCTTTATAACCCACTATGTTCAAAACTTAAATTACCTCTTAATAAATATGATTCGTGGAAAGATTTGAAGATAACAATTGATTATAGTTGGATAAAAAATTAATTATTAATTAAATGAAATATATATTTACAATTTTATTCAGCTTATTAACACTGAATGTTTACAGCTTAGAATTAACACTTAGTCAAGGTACAGTAAAACCGACACCAATTGCAGTAACTGATTTATTTTCACAAGTTTCTTCATTAGAAAAAATTGGTAAAAATATTTCTTCAGTAATATCTGATAATCTTGAAAGATCGGGTTTATTTATTCCTATTGATTCTAAGGCCTTTATTCAATCTGCTGAGTCATTGTCAAATCAACCTCGTTTCGAAGATTGGAAAGTAATTAAAGCTCAGCATTTGGTAGCTGGAAAAATTGAAACTAATGGTGAAAATATTTCTGTTGAATTTAGACTATTTGATGTTTTTGCACAAAAACAAATAGTTGGAAAGAAATATCAAACAAGTAAAAAAAATTGGAGACGAGTTGCACATATTATTTCTGATGCAATTTTTCAACGCATTACAGGGGAGGGTGGTTTTTTTGACACCCGAATAGTTTATGTTGCAGAAACTGGGCCTAAAGATAATAGGCAAAAAAGGCTAGCTATTATGGACCAGGATCAAGCTAATCATCGTTTTCTAACAGATGGATCTTACATGGTTCTTACACCGAGATTTTCACCTAACTCCCAAAAAATTACATATATGTCGTATATTAAGGCTAACAGCCCTAGGGTTTTCATTTTTGATATAGAAACTGGACAACAAGAAATTGTTGGAGAATTTCCGGGTATGACATTTGCTCCAAGATTTTCACCTGATGGGTCGAAAATAGTTATGTCATATTCTGATCCAAATGTTGGTAATTCTGAAATTTATGTTTTAGATCTTCAAACAAGGATATCAAAGAGAATAACTAATAATTCCTCTATAGATGTTTCTGGCAGTTTTTCACCTGATGGTAAAAAATTGGTATTTAATTCAGATAGAACAGGCAGAAGACATTTATATACAATTGATATAGATGGGAAAAATTTAAAGCGTATTAGCAGAGAAAGAGGAAGTTATTACACACCTGTTTGGTCACCAAGAGGAGATATGATCGCATTTACTAAACAAGAAGCTGGACAATTTTTCATTGGCGTAATGGAAAAAGACGGATCTAATGAGAGAATGATAGCCAAATCATTTCATGTTGAGGGCCCAACTTGGGCACCTAATGGAAGATATTTAATGTATTTCAAAGAGGAACGTACATCTTCTGATGGCAGTGGTGGAGACTCTAGCATTTACTCTATTGATTTAACTGGCTATAATGAAAGAAAAATAATAACTCCATTAGGGGCATCTGACCCCGCATGGTCACCTTTAATGCATTGAATTTTAAAAAAAATTATAAATTTTACAAAAAAACATATATGAATTAGTAAAAAAAATGTTAATTAATGGATGTTTTATACAGATATTACACATCGGGAGATATTTTATATGATCATAAAAATATTTACAGGCGCACTTTTGGTATTTTTTTTAGCTGCCTGTTCAACTACTCCAAAAGATACGGCAGATACTTCAGGAACAGGTTCATCTTCATCATCTTCAGATGTAGCGGGCGAGGGGAATATAATTGAAACAAGTCCTGAAGTGGTTACTATTCAACCAGGTTCACAAGAGGATTTAGTAGTTAATGTAGGTGATAGGGTATTCTTTAACTATGACAGCTCTGAACTAGACACAGATGCTCAAGAACTTCTTCAAGATCAGGTAGCATGGTTAAAACAATATTCTGATGTCTCAGTTATTATTGAGGGTCATTGTGATGAAAGAGGTACTAGGGAGTACAATCTTGCTCTAGGAGAAAAAAGAGCCCAGGCAGTAAAAAATTATTTAATAAGTCTTGGCATTTCTTCTGACAGAGTATCAACTATTTCATATGGTAAAGAAAGACCGGCAGTTATTGGATCTAATGATGGAGCTTGGTCTCAAAATAGAAGATCTGTTACAATAGTAAATTAACCAGCTTTTTATCTGGCGCTATTCTAAAAGAATAGCGCCTTATTTTCGTCAAAAAAAAAATTATCATTAATTACATGAAATATAAAACTGCATTTAGATTTTTATTATTTATTTTTTTTATAAGTTTTAAATCATATGGAGAGGATGCATTAACAATTAACCAACAACTTGATAGGCTAATTGAAGAGGTAAAAGATTTAAACAAGGCAGTATTCAATAAATCATTTGACAAAAATAGTATTCAAAAAAATAAGATTGATAATATTGAAAATGAAAAATTTACGTCAATTGATCTAAGAATCTATGATTTGGAAAAAGATATTAAAAGATTAACTTATCAGCTTGAAGAAATTATATTTGCATTGGATGATATTTTCGTTGATATGGAAAACATTGAAGAAGATTTTAATAACAAAATTGAAAACTTAGAATTTAATTCAACTCCTATAAAAATTGAATCTGACCAACAAGATGTAATAAATAAAAATGTTTCACAAGATAATTCACTTGGTAAGATAGTTATATCTGAAAAAAATAAAGAAAACTTTAACTCAGATAAAAATAATTTTGAAAAAAATGTTAATGAAAAAGATGAAATGGAAGAACTCAAAAACCTTACCCCTGAAAATCAGCTCCAGTTAGCACTAGATCAAATGATGAAGAAAAATTACGAAAAATCAAAAAAAATTCTTGATGATTTTATAGGCAACTTCCCAGATAATCAACTTTCTGGGTCAGCACATTTTTGGTTAGGTAAAATTTATCTTTTTGAAGAAGATTACAGGAAGGCAGCAATAGTTTTTGGAGAGGGGGTTCAAAAATATCCTAAAAGTATCAAGGCTCCCGAAATGTATTATGAGTTAGTGAAATCTTTAAAAGAGATGGACAAAACTTCTGAAGCTTGTAAAACAATTAAATTGTTAGAAGAAAAATACAAAGAAAGTAAATTTTCAAAAGATCCAGAAAAAATTAAAACTAAGTTAGTGTGCAAAATAAATGATTGATGTTGCAAAATAATCAATCAGTTAATAATCTTTTAAATAATTTTAAAATTTTTGAATTAAATCCAGAAATAGCTGTTGGCGTATCTGGAGGCCCAGATAGCATTGCTCTTGCTTACCTATTGAACGAATGGATAAAAATTAAAAAAGGTAAATTATTTGCATTAATTTTTGATCACAAAATTAGATCAAGTTCTAGAAAAGAGTCCTTTGTAGTTAAAGATACACTATCAAAATTAGGTATCGTTTCAATTATTATTAAACCAAAAAAAAATAAATTGGTAAAAAAAAACATGCAAAATGCAAGGCAAAATAGATTTGATGGTCTTATTAATTTTTGTCGTCAAAATAAAATTTTACATCTTTTCTTAGGACATCATTTGGATGACAATTTAGAAACATATCTAATAAGAAAAATAAATGGTAGTAACATAGAGGGTTTAGAATGTATGAACAATATTTCTCAATATCATAATATCCAAATTTTAAGACCTTTCTTACAAATTAAAAAAAAATCTATAATTAATTTTAACAAAAGAAATAATTTATCTTTTATAGATGATCCTTCAAATTATGATTTGAATTACACAAGAGTTAAAATAAGAAACTTTTTAAATAACAATATGTATAATGATCAGATTAAAAAAGACTTTGAAAATATAAGAAAAATTATTCCACTCTATAAAAAAATGATTTGGTCAACCTTTTTAGAAAATTTGATAACACTTAACTCAACTAAAATTGTAGTAAAATATACTAAAATAAAAAAACTTAATGACTTAATACTTGAAAGACATATTTTAATAATACTTAAATTTTTTGGTATTAAGCAAAATCAGGTAAAAAGCACAAAAATTTATAAATTTATAGATTTATTTAATGCACCAAATTTTAAAATTTACAATTTGAGGGGAATAATCATCACAAAAAAATCAAATTTACTGACATTTTATAAAAAATAAAACAAAAACTATTGTGTTTTTTGTTTTAATTCCTATTTAATATAGGTTTAATGAGAAACTTTAGCAAAAATATCATACTATGGATTGTTATCGGATTACTTTTGATAGCATTATTCAACCTTTTTCAGAATAGTTCTTCAAAAAATAGTACTTCAGAGATATCTTTTTCTGATTTCTTAATAGCAGCAAACAACGGCAATATTTCAGAAGTAAAAATAGTTGGTAATAACGTTTCAGGTTTTTTTGATGATGGTAGATCGTTTTCAACTTATTCTCCTAATTATCCAGAATTAGTAAATAAACTAAGTGAGTCAGGTGTAAAAATAGTTGCTGAACCTTCAGATAGGTCTATGCACCCAATTTTAAGTGTTCTACTATCATGGTTCCCAATGCTTTTATTAATCGGGGTTTGGATATTCTTCATGAGACAAATGCAATCAGGGGGCGGCAAAGCTATGGGCTTTGGAAAATCCAAAGCAAAATTATTAAATGAGTCATTTGGTAAAGTGACTTTCGATGATGTCGCAGGCATAGATGAAGCAAAACAAGAACTCGAGGAAGTTGTGGAGTTTCTTAAAGATCCGAAAAAATTTTCACGTCTGGGTGGTAAAATACCAACTGGAGCACTTCTTGTAGGACCACCAGGTACTGGAAAAACATTGCTTGCTAAAGCAATTGCTGGAGAGGCAAATGTTCCTTTTTTTTCAATATCAGGATCAGACTTTGTGGAAATGTTTGTAGGCGTTGGTGCAAGCAGAGTTAGAGATATGTTTGAACAAGGTAAAAAAAATGCTCCATGTATTATATTTATCGATGAAATTGACGCTGTTGGAAGACATAGAGGTGCTGGTTTAGGTGGTGGAAACGATGAGCGAGAACAAACATTAAACCAACTACTAGTTGAGATGGATGGCTTTGAAGCAAACGTTGGAGTGATAATAGTAGCGGCAACAAACAGGCCCGACGTTCTTGATCCTGCTTTACTAAGACCAGGTAGGTTTGATAGACAAATAACAGTATCTAATCCAGATATAATTGGAAGAGATAAAATTTTAAAAGTACATATAAAAAAAATTAAGGTATCTCCAAAATTTGACTCTAGAATTATAGCAAGGGGAACGCCAGGTTTTTCAGGTGCTGATTTGGCTAATTTGGTTAACGAAGCAGCTCTTCTTGCAGCAAGAAAAAATAAAAGAATGGTAACACTTGAGGATTTTGAAAATGCAAAAGATAAAGTAATGATGGGTTCTGAAAGACGTTCAATGGTTATGACTGAGGACGAAAAAAAGTTAACAGCTTATCATGAAGCAGGTCACGCAGTTGCAACTCTACACTCACCAGCATCTGATCCTATACATAAAGCCACAATTATTCCAAGAGGGAGAGCTTTAGGAATGGTTATGAGACTTCCTGAGAGAGACCAGCTATCGATGAGAATTGATCAAATGAAAGCACATTTGGTAATTGCAACTGGTGGTAGAATTGCTGAAGAAATGATTTTTGGTAAAGACAAGGTTACAAACGGAGCTGCAAGCGATATTCAAATGGTTACAAATCTTGCAAGAAAAATGATAACCGAGTGGGGAATGAGTGAAAAGCTTGGAAATCTTAGATATAATAATGATAGCGAAGAAGTATTCTTAGGTCACTCAGTAGCACAATCAAAAAATCTTTCTGACTCAACAGCAAAAATTATAGATGATGAAGTGCGAGAATTAGCTGATGAAGCTGATATAGTTTGCAGAAAAATATTGCAGGATAATATTGAAGAACTGCACACAGTCGCTAAAGGTTTGTTAGAATATGAAACCTTGAGTGGTGATGAGATTAAAGATTTGATTAAAGGAATAAAGCCATCTCGTGATGATTTTGATGATAGCTCTCCTGTTTCTCCAACTCCTAAAACATCAGTTCCAAAATCAGGCGGCGCTACTGCCCCTCAACCTAATTAAATAAATCATATATCTTTATTTTATTGAATATTTTCAATAAAAGGCATTATGGGCAAAATATTCGGCACCGATGGCATAAGATGCTTAGTAAATGAAGAGCCACTTTCAGCCGAGACAACATTAAAAATTTCCAAGACTGTAGGCTACTTATTAAAATCAAACCAAAAGAAAAATTCCAGGGTTATTATTTGTAAAGATACAAGGCTCTCTGGATATATGTATGAGCCTCTTATAACAGCTGGATTTATCTCGATGGGTATGGAGGTAATCTTGGTAGGACCATTACCCACACCTGCAGTGCCACATCTAATGAACACCTTGAGAGCAGATATTGGAGTAATGATTACAGCTTCTCATAATACATACGAGTATAATGGTTTAAAATTTTTTAATTCAGATGGTTACAAAATAAGTCCAATATTAGAAAAAAAAATTGAGAATATAGTTTTGAATAAAAAAAAATATGCAAAAATTATTAATAGTAATTCAAGCACTGGAAAGGCAATTAGACTTGAAGATGCATCGGGGAGATATTCTGAATTTTTAAAAAGTACATTAGATAAAAAAATTAAATCAAAAAAATTTAAAATAGTTTTAGATTGTGGTAATGGCGCAACCTATGAAATAGCTCCGAATATTTTTTGGGAACTAGGTCATGAAGTTATTTCTATCAATGACAAGCCTAATGGAAAAAATATTAATTATAACTGCGGTGCAGTAAATACAAATGCGTTATCTAAAAAAGTAGTTGATGAAAGGGCGGATATAGGCTTTGCTTTTGATGGAGATGGAGATAGATTGATTATTGTTGATGAAAAAGGAAATGAAATTGATGGTGATAAAATTATTGCATTGTTTGCCAAACATTTAATAAAATTTAATAAAAGAAAATTAAAATACCCGATCGTTTCAACAGTTATGTCAAATATAGGATTAGAAAATTATATTTTAAATGAATTTAAAGTTAATTTAAAACGTTCTTCAGTAGGGGATATTAATGTAATTAAAGAAATGCAAAAATATAATTCTCTTTTAGGAGGAGAGCAATCTGGTCATATAATTTTATCTGATTATTCAAAAACAGGTGATGGTATATTAGCAGCCTTAAAAGTTACAGAAATCATTTCTAAATTAAAGAAATCTACTAGTAAGATTTTCAATTTATATGAAAACTCTCCTCAAATCAAAATAAACATACCGTATAAAAAAATATCAAAAAGTACTGTTAATTATATTAAAAATATTAACAAAAAAAAAATAAAAGATAAAAATATGAGATTGTTAATTAGGTTATCTGGTACAGAACCTTTAATAAGAATACTTGTTGAAGGAAATAATTTAAATGAAGTTAATACAATCGCAAAAAATATAGCAAAAAAAATTCGGACAAAACTTGGAAAACAATAAACTAATTCCTGAAGGATTTAAAGATCATGTTGATTTTAATACAAATGTTGAGCATGAGTATAAAAATAAAATAATTGATATTTTTATTAAAAATGGATTTGATTTAGTAAAAACTCCTTTGTTAGAATTTTACGAAAAGACAAGTAGCAATAGATTTTTAATTGCAACCAAAAAAAAAGAACCTAAATTGTTTATAAGGGATGATATTACTCCTCAAATTATTAGAATAGCCTCATCAAGATTTAAGAGCAAAACAAGACCTGTAAAGCTATGCTATTATGGTGAAGTGGTTCGTAAGAAAGGCACCATGCTAAGACCTGAAAGACAGTTCTTACAAGTTGGTTCAGAAATAATTGGTTCAGAGTCAATACTTGCGGATATTGAAGTTATAAATTTAGCATATAAATCTTTAAGAGATATTGGTATAAAAAATATAACTCTTGAGTTGACATCAAAATTATTTTTAGATGAAATTTTCAGCAAAATTAAAGATGTACAAAAATTAAAGATGTTGAAAACTTTTATTAAACAAAAAGATGAGAAGAACTCTCTAAATTTAATTAGTGACAAAAATGACAAACTATTTTTACAAAATCTTTTTAATTTTACTGGAAATTTTACAGATTTAGAAAAAAAAATTAACCTAATATCAATTTCTGATGATTTAAAAAAAGAAATACAAAATATTGCTAAAATAGCTAAATTTTTAAATCTCCATAAAGAGGATCAAATATTTTTGGATCTCACAGAATTTAATAAAAAAAATTACCATGATGGTATAAAATTTACTTTCTTTGCTAAAAATGTCAGAGGAGAGGTGGCAAGTGGTGGTCGTTACAAAATAAAAACTAAAAATAAACCAGAGTCTGCAGTGGGGTTTACTTGTTTTATGGATACAGTTTTAAGAGCTTCTTCCTTTCAAAATAATTCAAAAAAAATATTGGTACCTTTTGATATTAACGCTAAAATAAAAAAAAACTTAATTAATAAAAATTATATCGTTTTTAATTTTTTTGGAGAAATTTCTGATATAACAAAGTACGCAAAAAAATATTTTTGCACACACATTTACATCAATAAGAAGATAAAAAAAATATAATGTTTTATACTATCGTTGGCACTCAATGGGGGGATGAAGGTAAAGGAAAGATAGTAGATTGGCTATCTTCTAACGCTGATCTTGTGGTGAGGTTTCAAGGTGGCAACAATGCTGGTCACACCATAAAAGTTAATAAAAATGTATATAAACTTAATTTGCTACCATCAGGTATTATTAGAAATAAAAAGTGTTTAATTGGTAATGGAGTTGTTTTAGATCCATGGGCTTTAATTAGAGAGATTGATACTCTCAAAGAGCAAAATATTCTTATAGATACAAATAATTTATTTATTGCTGAAAACGTATGTTTAATTTTACCAATTCATAAATTAATTGATGAAGTTAATGAAGAGTC
>CEUZ01063219.1_pt1 | contig 17127 bp, 19 predicted proteins | sample 361511 | NCBI WGS metagenome assembly CEUZ01 (sample SAMEA2622822, study PRJEB7988) | marine metagenome | biome: marine biome (ENVO:00000447); feature: surface water layer (ENVO:00002042); material: "saline water (ENVO:00002010), including plankton (ENVO:xxxxxxxx)" | depth 5 m
GGTGGAGTAAGGGGAGTAATCCCTGATAAACAGAGTTACTAGACCAGTATCTACCCCAAGATTGGTCAGGAAAAGCACCTAACTAAAGTCGTTTCACTTCTTTTATGATGTCTTGGAAGTCCATTATAATTCGTCGTATTAATCGGTCATTCTTGTCTCTAATCAACTTTAGTTGGGACTCAATATCTGTGGCTTCTTCTCTGGTTGGTACAGATACGAACCAGACCAATTCTGGATTACGTCCAGAAGTGCTTTTCGTTTTGTTGTCTCGATGCTCAGACAATCGTATCCTTAGGTCTCTTGTTTGCCCTACATAAAATTCATTATTAGATAACTTGAGCATATATACATAAAACTCAAATGCCTCGGCATCGCCAGCTTCCCAGCTTGGAGAATATTCAGGTTTATAAGGACGATTACTGCGACTAGTACTTGGAGAGGATGCTCTTGTATTGTTTCTTGCAGGCTGACTTTGTCTTGAACCACAGGCAAGGCAACTATCGTATTGTACGTACTTTCCTCTATGACAATATGGGCACGGGTCTATCAAGCCATCTTCAGCCTCAGTGTAGTGTTTATAGCAGAAAGTATGACCACTTCTTATCGCTTGTTCACAATTCCAGAACCTACATTTGGACGGCATAACTTACCTCTTAGAATAAGAATTTGTTACATATTCCTAAACAGTATCAAAGGTTTTCTATGGTTGTTTAATTATAGCATTAGGTCTTACTAGTAAGTTACCAATCCTTACCGAGTAAGATAGGGTAATTACTTAGTAAAGATACGAGGTAAATTTCTGCACGTCCATTTGCACGTCCTTTCAGATTAACAACATGTTACGTACTGATACACTAAACCCCTTGTTTAGCTACAATATGTTACGTACAATGACATGGTGTTACAGGTGAGCACACTATTTACACACAAGGGGTCTGAGGTTCGAGTCCTCAATCGCCCACCATTAATTTAGGCACAAAATAAGCCCATAGCGCAATGCTCAGGGCTTTTGTTTTTGGATAGGTGCCGCTTTAGTATCCCAATTCGTGCCACGGAATGTCTTTCTCTCTCCGGAAACAGCTATACTGTTAGCATGCAAACGGTGCGCAAATTATGACAAAAATCTTCTATGGATGGTACATCGTAGCCGCCAGCATTGGGCTAAACTTGTACCTGACTCTGGCATTCGGCCTTGGCTTCAACGTGTTTTTCCTCCCGATGCTTCAAGAGTTTGGCTGGTCTCGAGCCCTCACTTCTGGGGCTTTCTCCCTGCGCGCGGTTGAATCTGGGTTGTTAGCACCCGTAGTAGGAGTGCTGGTTGATCGCTGGGGCCCACGAGTCGTCATTCTGCTTGGGGTCATAATCGGTGGAGCGGGAATGATAATGTTGGGATTCATCGACTCGGTATTCACTTTTTACATAGCTTTCTTGATCGCCTCGTTTGGAATGTCCGGAGCCAGCCACGGTGTAACTTGGGTAGCCGCTGTTGCCAATTGGTTTCGGAGGATGCGAGGCAGAGCCTTGGGGATTGCCATGTTGGGGCCTGTATTAGGAGGGCCTTCGTTAGTCATTATCGCTGTTCTGGAGGGAATGATAGGCTGGCGTGTTGCGACAATCGCACTTGGAATCGGGTTGTGGGTAGTGGGTATTCCGCTAGCCATGGTGGCACGCGCAAGACCCGAGCCATATGGCTACCTTGCGGATGGCGATAAGCCCGAGGCGGTATCTGCACTTAATACTGAGGTCCAGGATCATCCTATAGATGTAACCACCGACGGATATACAGTGGCTGAGGCAGTTAGGACACAGGTTTTTTGGGTTGTCGTGACTCTCTATGCACTTATGTTTGTGGGAATCAGCGGCCTAATGGTACATCTTATACCTCTTATGGAGGACCTCAACTATAGCGCCGCTCAGGCAGCGAGCGTTTTAGGGTTGATGTTTTTTCTGAGTGGCATCGGGAGGATTGGCTCCGGTGTCTTGGCGGATATGCTTGACTACAGAGTGGTTATGGGCATGCTTATAGGGTTTCAGATTATTGGATTACTCATCCTACTTGTAATCGGCCCGGAACAGTACTGGCTCGCAGTCGTCTTTGCCCTCACGTTCGGTATTGGATTCGGTGGCACCGTACCTTTAAGACCGATCCTCATGATGAAGTTATTCGGAGCTAGGTCGTTTGGGACTCTCCAAGGTCTGTTGCAAATCGGCTTCTTGGGTTCAGGCGTGATAGGACCTGTGTTATATGGTTGGGTTTTCGACTCCACCGGGACCTACGATAGTGCTATCCTGATCACATTGGCGACTATCTTGATGACGATACCGCTTACTTACCTACTGAGGAGCCCTCAAGGAGTTGCTGAAGAGGCGATATGATATGCTTTTAGAGAGTACTTGGACAATGCACCACTCCACAGCATTTGGTTAGTTAATTATAGCATTAGGTTTTACTACACTAATATCTACCTGGAAAACCCTCAGGATTTGGTAGACCCACGGGGATTAACAGAATGTTACGTACTGATACATTAAACCCCTTGTTTAGGTACGGTATGTTACGTACAATTACTTGGTGAAATATGTTAGTACATGATTTACACACAAGGGGTCTGAGGTTCGATCCCTCAATCGCCCACCATTAATTTAGGCACTAAATAAGTTTCTTGGCAAATCATATTAATCAGGTGATCGAGTTACGTGACTAATTTAAGACTCGCTATTAGTGAAGAGGAAATCCAAGAATGTGTTGAGCGCCTGGCTCGATTGATCCAGGCCGACTACAAAAACCAGCCGCTTCTTGTAGTCGGGGCTTTGAATGGATCTTTTGTTTTCCTATCTGATTTGATTCGTCGTATGAATTTGCCAATTCAAGTCGACTTCATCCGGCTATCTAGCTATGATGCAGCTCTAAAATCCTCGGGAGATGTTCGTCTTCATCATGGAGTTCGAACTCCCGTAGTTGGTAAGAATGTCTTGGTAGTTGAGGATATTGTGGATACAGGATTAACAGCTCAATTCATACGAAAATACTTTGAGGAAGAGGGTGCAGCTACAGTAAGTATATGTTCTCTCTTGGACAAGCCAGCTCGTAGACTTACTTCCGTCACTGTCGAGTATGTGGGGTTTGAGGTTCCAGACCAATTCCTTGTCGGATATGGTTTAGACTATAACCAGCAATATCGAGAGTTACGAGACATATATTCGATTGAGGGCGTGGTAGATTCAGGCGGGCGTGTTACAGAGGACATTTAGATTTCCCTATGTAGCTAGTGCCCAAGATAATGAAATTGAAATAAATCGAACTGGGTTAGCGATTTCCACCGAATACACCCATCTGCTTTCTTATGACAAGTGGAATATTCCCTTTAGCAGCGATTTCTTTGGAGGGGTTCTTGTTTCTAGGACAAGCCGAGAAAGACCTTCAGTGCTGCAAAATTGGTAAGATTTAAGAAGCCGATACAATTCAAACTCTTCTTCTGTCAGGTTTTCTTTCATTATTCACTCCATTTTCCCCTAGAATGTACAACGGTAGCCCATAAAGAATTCCCTTAGCTTGCCATAATTATACACCATTTTATATATATTAAGGCGAGGCTTTTTATACAAGATATGGTTACATTATATAATTTGATGCCAAAATGTGGTATGTTCTTGGCATACACCCATAATATTGGGCGAAAATCTAAGGAGGAAATGATGTTAGAGAGTCTTTTTCGTTTGAAGGAGGCAGGTACATCTGTAAGAACTGAGATTACTGCTGGTGTCGCTACTTTTCTTACTATGGCGTACATTACGATTGTTAACCCGCTCACTCTGAGCACCGAGGGAACAGGGATGGAGTTCGGTGCTATTTTCACAGCAACAATCATAGCAGCCGTTGTCGGAACATTGATAATGGGCCTTTGGGCAAATTGGCCAGTAGCATTGGCTCCGGGAATGGGTCTTAATGCCTATTTCACCTACACTGTTATACTTGGTGACGGCTATAGTTATCAGCAGGCGCTTACAGCCGTACTGATTGCGGGTATTGTTTTCGTAATACTTTCTGTTACTCCTGCGCGTAAATATATTATTAACTCAATTCCCAAGAGCATGAAGTTAGGGGTTGGAGCGGGAATCGGTCTATTCCTGGCCATTATAGGGTTTCAGAATGCTGGTGTGATCGTTGACAATCCTGCAACATTGGTTGGACTTGGGGATGTTGCATCATGGCCAGTCCTGCTAGCCGGTCTTGGTTTCATTATTATGTCCGTTCTAGACAAACGTGGGATACCAGGATCCATCATAATTGGTATCTTGGCCGTTTCAGTTATTGCTTGGATATCCGGTGCAGGTGGAGCATCGTTGAGCGGTGTTGCAGGATCTGTTCCGAGCCCTGAACATGCATTCCAGCTGGACTTTTCCGTGTTGGCTACAGCAGGTTTTATTGGAATAGCCTTCGCATTCTTATTCGTGGACTTTCTTGACACAGCAGGGACTTTAACCTCTGTTGCTAATCTGACTGGTAGAGTTAATGATGATGGAGAGGTCGAAGATATTGATCGTGCGTTACTCGCCGATTCTGCTGCAACAGTTGTTGGTGCGTTGGCTGGGACATCCAATACTACCTCATACATAGAGAGTGGTGCTGGTATTAAGGAAGGTGGTCGTACTGGTTTGACAGCGGTGACTGTTGCGGTTCTTTTCGCAGCCTGTCTTTTCTTTGCTCCGCTGGCACAGTCCGTTCCAGCTTTTGCAACTGCTCCAGCTTTGATTTTCATCGCTACGTATTTCTTGCGTAATATTAAGGATATAGATTGGGATGATGTTTCAGAATATGCACCTGCGGTTCTTGCTGCAATAGTCATGCCGTTAACGTATTCTATTGCGTATGGTATAGCTATAGGCTTTATCGCATATGTGCTCACTAAGGCTCTAAGCGGTAAGATCGATGCGCTGAACCCTGCGTCAGTAGGTTTGGCGATTGTGTCAGTTTTGTTCTTTGTACTTAGCTAATCGAAATATTGTGGGCCAGGTCGATTCAATCCGAGCTGGCCCACAGTGACTTTTAGTACAAGAATGAGTTGCATGAGCTCCCATCCATTCGAACTATAGCTATTTTATATATTAGTTCTGCTATCTCTATTCCAAGGTTTTCTGAACCTACGGCGGTGCATATAATTATTTGTTGTCTTGTTCGACGGTTGGCTAATTTGTTTCTTTTGAGTATGTCCATTCTGTGATTGTGACCTAGGGGATCCAATTTCTATTCTTGGTATGAACTTGCCATAATCAAAATCTGACAAACGTTCCTGTGGGATCGTTGACCCGAGTATATTCTGAACCCTTCGGATCATGCCTATATCATCAGAAGTAACCAGAGTAAACGCCTCTCCGACACTCCCAGCCCGTCCTGTTCTACCTATTCTATGTATATAGGCATCCACGGTATTGGGCATGTCAAAGTTGATAACATGAGTAATTTCAGAGACGTCTATACCACGCGATGCAACGTCAGTCGCTACCAGAATGTCGTATTTCCCGTTCCTAAAACCATCAATTGCCCTGTCCCGCTTATTCTGTGACATGTTGCCCTGCAATGCTACTACGCGATATTTGTCCTTAGAAAGTTGATCTGCTAATCTGCGAGCGCGATGTTTGGTCCGGGTAAATATTAGAACTCTACCTGTAGCGGTTCTCTTTAGAATTTCATCTAATACGGATCTCTTAAGGTCTTCAGATGATGGGTACAAGACGTGGCTTACTGTATCAGCGGGAGCAATCATGTTTACTTCAACAGTTACTGGGTTTCTAAGCATATCTGCAGCCAATGTTCGTATCTCATCAGGCATAGTAGCCGCAAAAAAGAGGGTTTGGCGGTTCTTAGGCAGATAATTAAGAATTTTCCTCACATCAGGTAAAAACCCCATATCACACATGGTATCGGCTTCATCGAGGACTAGTATTTCTACAGATGAGAGATCGATCTCCCTTGACTGGATGAGGTCTAGTAATCTACCCGGACATGCCACAACAATTTCACTTCTACCCTGAGCTGCTTTTATCTGAGGGCCTTTGCCCACTCCTCCATATATAGCAGTGCTACGAATACTGGTATTTCCCCTGAGTTCTATAGCGTTACGATGTATCTGTTCTGTTAGTTCACGAGTGGGGGACAATATCAGCCCACGAATTTTTCCAGGGGGCTGTAGCCGTAGTTTTTCGAGAATTGGTAAGAGGAAACTAGCAGTCTTTCCGGTTCCTGTTTGTGCCATTCCCAATATATCTCTACCCTCTAGAGCCAATGGGATAGTTTGTTCCTGTATTGGTGTTGGTTCTGAGTACCCAGCCACTTTAATGGCGTCAAGCAATGGTTTAGATAGATCTAGTTTTGTGAATTCCAGAGTGATCTCCTTGGCTTCATTGAGCCAAGTAGAACCCTTAGCCCTGTATTTTGTATTACCAAATCCTAATAAGATACAATACTAACTCATTGTACCATGTATGTTATATGGGTTTCATATTAATATTCCATAATACATTGATGGAATATTAATATACTATATTTTGATGTACCTCAAGGTTCTAAATAGTGCGTTATAAGGAGCATGGACCCTCTTTATAGACATATATCGTAATTTGGCAAGGTGATTCTTGCCTAGTAAACTTCGTGAATGTAATGAAAACTCACAAAAGAATTGGACATGCAGATTAGTTGACTTCGCAGATTATATATTCAGTGGCAATAATTGTTACCTTAGGTCTACTCGCTGGTAGGACAGTAAGGTTTATAAGAATGCCCGCAGTTACAGGCTATTTGTTGATTGGCATACTAATAGGCCCATGGATGGTGGGTGTCGTGGATTACGATACGGTAGATGTACTATCCCATGCATTTACTAACCCTATTCTGGGGGTAATTGCATATATGATTGGGGGGAATGCTTCATTTCAGAACCTTGTCGGTTTAAAGAAGGCGATATTATATATATCAATCGCTGAGGCTGGCATGGCATTCATAATCACTCTATTACTGATCACCTATATTGGGCCAATCTTAATGCCCGAATTATCTCTTGATTTTCGCAGTTGGTTAGTAATGGGTATTGTTATAGGTTCTATCTGTATGGCTACAGCGCCTGCGGTCTCGATGGCTATAGTAGATGAACTAAAGGTGATCGGATCACTTCCTACAGCACTACTAGGAGTTATAGCACTAGACAATTTATATGCGATTGTAGGTTTTTCAATCTGCACATGGATAGCAATTATTATAATAGAAGGATCCGTTTCTACGGACGCAATTGGAGTAGTTCTGGAACAACTATTTTCCATATTAGGGTCAGTACTTTTGGGAGTTGTTTTGGCATATTTCATGTCGTTTGTAGGTCAGATAACTTGGCAAAAGTACCAGAGATTGATCTTGGTTATGGGTATTATTATGGCAAGCTCTCAGATCGCATTAACAATTGGATTATTTCCTATATTAGTTAACTTAGTATTCGGCTTCACTATTGTTAACCTGCAGGCAGATGATAAAGATTACATAGGAGTTATCAAACCTATACAAGAACCAATGTTCGCCTTGTTTTTTAGCGTAGCAGGAGCCCATATGAATCTAGATATGCTAAGATCTGCTGGCATTCTTACGATGTTAATAGTATTAGGCAGGGATGGTGGTAAGATTATTGGCAGTTGGATAGGTGCAGTATCAGCCGATACTACCGGACCAATCAGAAAGTACCTCGGATTTGCACTCATGCCGAAGGCAGGAGTAACTATAGGACTTACTATGTTGATAACTGAAATTCCTCAGCTAGATCCTATAAGCAATATAGCCGTAACGGCTATCCTAGCCTCAACGCTCATTAATGAATTGTCTGCTCCTCCAATATCTAGATTTGTATTGGCAAGGGGCGCTTATACTCGCGATCAGGAATATGCTATCAAGAATAATGATAGGGGAGCCACTATATGATAGCTATTAGACCTAGATTTTTAATAATAGGCATATTCTTATTAGTTTTCGTCTATTTTTTTCTGTCAGCATTTACTGCTTATTCAACTTTCAATGTAGGAAGCAGTGAATCAGATATTACCCCTTCTTCTTATAATCTTGAATTCGAGGAAATTGAAATCCCCTCTTCCGCTGGTGCAAATATTTCAACCTGGTGGATACCTAACGATTCAGAAAAGACAATACTAGTTCTGCATGGTTTAAGAAGCCAGAAAAGTGATGAGAAGGTTTTGAGATATGTCAATGAATTTCATCATTTGGGGTTTTCCGTTGCAGCAATAGATTTTAGGAATCATGGAATATCAGGAGTTGGTGACTTCACATTTGGCATTGATGAGATTAACGATGTTTACGATACGTTGGACTACCTATACGATGTGAAAGCTGTTGAGAAAATTGGTATTTGGGGATTCAGTTATGGGGCTACTACAGCTGTTTTCAGTGGTATGGCATATGAGCCTAGCAATACAAATGTGGAAGTGGTCGGTGTCTTTTCTGATACGCCTTACTATAGTCTTCTAGACCTTCTCACCACTCAGGTGGCGAGAAGAACGCCCATGAATTTATTTATGGCTGACATGTTAAAGCCAGGTATATTGTTGATGACACAGATTCTATATGGTTTCGACTTTAACTCCATCGAGGAAAATTATCTTTCCTTGGATTACATTAACATGCCTACTATTGTTGTGGGATGTAGTGGAGATAAGACTGTACCTTTATATCAGACTACTAGAGTTCATGGGAGCTTGGGCCCTAATGCCGGTTTTTTGGAGTTTGCAGATTGCAATGAGCATGGTGGAGCCTACGACAGTGATCCAGAAAGGTATAAGGCAGAGTTCAGCAAGTTATTTAAGAACTTGTTTGACTAATGGGTTATCTGCAATCAGGGAAAATACCTTGAATTACTGAAGCCTTAGATTGGTATATCTTCTAGGACAGGCCTTCTCGAATACGGACTTCATCTCTTAATTGTGCCAGGTGCTCATCGTAATGATTCGCAACTCTTGCAAGCATATCTAGAGTGGTGATGGTATTACCAGAGAATATGGCGGTTCTAGAAACCTGATCATCTGTTAATTCGGTTGTAATCTTAATGTAGTTCTCGATTTCTTCTAGTAATGCATTTCGTTGTCTTGCCCAAGATGCTTCTGAGTCGTAACCATTAGGGTTGAGATTGGGTGATTCTTCGTTAAGAATTCTCATTACCATACCACTATAACTGCCTGTGCTATGGCCTATCAAATCAGCAATAGACCATTCGGAGCCATTAAACGCAATAGCAGCATTTACATCTGTGCACCTATCATATTCTGCTTTTATGGCATTCAATCTTTCTATTATTTCCTGTTTGCTGTTATTTGGGGATTCATTAGTCATAATATTCTCCTTATCTGATTATTTATTCCCTAATATTGTGAAATTCCTCCAATGGTATCCTATATTCTATCCATAATTTACCTGATAATTATATGGTGTAGGATAATGTCGTCTACTTTGATTCATATTATTGGATTATATAGCGATCGCAACAACTCCAACAACTATTAATAAGGTTGATATAAGTTTAATCATTACTGATTGATTCGATGTATCCTCTCCCAATATACCAACCCATATTTTCGATATCCCGATACTGTAAACCAATGTAAATAGTCCCCTAGTGCCAGCTATAGCAGCAACTAGGGATGCAGGGCCTAAAGACAGAGCCCATAATAGTAAGAAGCTTCCAATCTGAGCAGTGATGAATTGATTTACCATTATCAATTTGAGAGCCGGACTTCTCTTGCGTATCAGAGATTTTACATCTGCAAATGCTTCTGATCTAAATGCGTAACTGATCAGAATTAATCCGAAAGTTACGGTTCTCATACCTTGTGTGTATAAAACCGGCAGTTCCTCAAGGGCAATCTTGCTTGTTACATTAGAGGTACCATAAAAGAATGCTGATAGCATTAGAAGATAAAACGATCGATGTAAGAGTATTTTTGCAGTTCCAGTATCCAGTTTGAGGGATATCAGGATACTTCCCAGAACCGCAGTTATTATACCGAGCCATTGTTGGCTAGATATGGACTCACCTAGCATGATAAGGGCCACTAAAGCTGTAAATATCGGTGAAGATTGTGTTATCGGTACTGTTCGAGATACTTCACGCGTATATAGAACTTTTTGAAGCAAAAGTATAGCAAATGCGATAAGAGCTCCAGAGATGATTGCTATGAGATTTGAGTAGATCGATGTTTTTGTTGGTATACCTGAAACTATGAGCATAATGACACCAACGATAAGCTCTATTATCCCGATTACGAGTATCAAGCTCAGTGGGGTCCTGACATATTTTTGGAAAACAACCTTGTCTGATATACTGATCAATCCCAGACATGCTGAACTTGCCAATGCTATAATCAACCAAGTCATTCGTAATTTAGCCCCTAACTGGTGTATAGTATGCCTTTGTTAGGTTATAATGTGCAATCAACTTTAAATAGAACTACAATACAAAAGGAGTCGATTATGGCTAACGCAAAGCCGAAGAAAGATAAACAGGAAGAAACCGCAGAGGAATTCGTGAAACGTATGGCTACCAAAGGAAGTAAGCGTAACGGTCTCAGAAGACGTATGGGCCACCATCACAAAGGCTAAATAATTGCCTTGTATAGTACTCACAGATTCTGAGGTACACAGATTAGGCTACTGGTAACACTACTGATTCCACTACCTTGACTTCTATTTTTGCAATATGACTGCCAGGAAGATCGCCAAGTTCTGTTCTTTCTGGTGTGGCAAAATATTCGGATTCCTTAGATGCAATTTCTTCTATCGTAGAGAAACTTCTCACCCAGATGAATTCAGATCTATCTAGGTTGGTCCATGCCCCCACAATCGGTATTCCGCATTTCTTATGGATTGGCATTAGTTTTTCTTGAAAAACATTTATCCAGGAATCCATCATCCCTTTGTTGATTGTATATATTCTTATTTGTGAAACCATATCTCTCCTTTTTCTGAAGATAAAATTTCTGGCCACTAAATTATGGGACTATATCTATCCTTATTCCTTGAAGAAACTGTCTACAATAAAATTGAATATCTCTGGCTTTTCAAAATAGACTGAATGACCGGCTTTAGGAACTATAGAGACCCTGGAATTTGGGGTGACTTTGTGAGCTGCATCTATAACAGATACCGGCACGACTTCGTCACCCTCACCAACAACATATAACACAGGAATGGTTGAATTCTGTATCTCGGATAGAGAGACCCAAGATTCGATTGTGTCCCAAATATCTCTCTCAGGTACTCTGGGGGGATTCATTCCACGGATTTGTTCATACAGAAATTGGCCAGATGGATTACCGTCGCGAAATACTTTGTGCGTAGGATGCCTGTTAGTATTTTCTATGGCAAGGTGCTTTCTCATGGCTTCGGTCACTGCTGGCACACTTAGTCCAGCAAAGGTATCAGCCATTACTAACTTGATTACTCTCTCGGGATTTCTGACAGCAAATGGCATACAAGAGTACCCGCCCATTGATTGAGCTACAAGGAATGTTTTATCTATATTTAAAGCATTTAGCAGTTCTTCCATGTCACGCTGGAAAGCATCTGCAAATTCCTTTGTCTCGTCTATACTTTGACCAAATGAGCGCTGGTCAAAAGTAACACATCGGTATTCTTTGGAGAAATATGTAACCTGTTGGTACCAACTCATATGGTTTCCTCCGCCTCCATGGGCAAAGATGATAGGAGTTCCAGTACCAGTCTCCTCATAGTATATTGTGGCTCCTGTGGTTTTTATAGTCGGCATAATAGACTCCGGTTAGATATTGTTTCTTTATATAACCTTATCAGAATCAAGCGATACTATCGAGATATAATAACTCGAGGTTTTAGGGGTGTTGTTCCAGGGTCCTATAATTTCTGCTCTTCATTTCGACTATTGGAACAAAATCACTATAACTACTATGGCGATACCACCTGCCAAGACCGACAGACAACCCATGGTGTTGCGTAATATAAGTCTCTTCTCACAGCTAGGGCAGAAAGTATCTAGATCATCTATTGGGGTACTACATTCCCGACACATCCTTGCCATTTAGTAATCTCCTGATGTTAGTAAGATTATAGCTAGGTTATTGTAACAATCCACTCCCCATCATCATCTAGATGAGGGCTCCAGATAATTGTTTCCTTTGGAGGCTTCTGTGGGCGTAGCGATTTGTATCCGAGATAGGTTATGTATAAAGCGATTGCTATCAATAAATAATTCATTTCATATATGTCACGTATTTATTCTTGTTTTACTCTTATTAACCGGCGCACAGCTCGGAATGACCAACAGCCGTTAGACTGTAAAATCACATGTGCCATATCTCTGCACTCTAATCCACAGCTAGGGCAATCAGCTATGTCTTCGGATATTGGTATGTTGCAATCTGAGTAAGCGCATTGACCAAGATTTAGTACAGCTTGTATTTGGAGATCTAGCCCGCAACCAGATTTATGCTGCAAACGATAGAGTGTTGAGCATTTGGGGCATGTAATATTGACTCTAACAGTAGACTCTGGGGATGCTGCCCAGTTACTGTCTATCTCTAGTGTTTCCTGAACTACGAACTTGCCTTTTCTAGTAAAGTCCCAGATTTCCATAAAACTCATTCCTATAATTGGTTAATGAAGTATAACACTAAGGACTGTTTCAAAGTACGGAATCTCTCTTATGTGGTATTTAGCCCCCCTTGTTTGGCTACAGATTGTTACGTACAATTACACGATGAAAAAATGAAGGTATTTTTGAAATTTATATTTGAAGGCATAGTTTCGGCTAATGTTATTCAGTGGGAAAAAGCTTAATGATTCCAAGAACTTATATTTATTTACCAATCGCATTGATTCTCCTGGTAATTCTTGCTTCTTGTTCATCTACAGATTCGTCGAGTAGTTCTGAGATTGATCAGGCAGATATTCAAGCAACTGTTGATGCAAGGGTTAAACAGCGACTGGGAGTTACTCCAGCGTCCGAAGGTTCAGAAAAACCTGATAAAGTACAAGGTAATACAGATATTCAATCAGGCGACCAAACCAAACCTGATAATGCTTCAACATCGGCTCAAGATGTATATCCTCAAAACATAACTGGTGAAGTTTTAAAGAGACGCATACCGTGGCCTAATGATTTCGATCGGTGTCTAAGTAAAGTAATAGATATGGATTCACTTAGAGGAGTCACGTCTTTCCCTAATGAAGTACATGCCGAGGCAGCTAAATGTCTATCATCCTTAAAAATTGACCCCGAATCACTTATAGCCTCAGAAATGACTGATAGAGGTAGCGGTAGCTCAGGAAATTATCCAGATCCAAATAACAATCAGAAACAGACTGGCAATAATACCCCGGATTATGGAACTTCAGATAAGAATCAGCAGCAACCGGCCCGCGGTAGTGATCAAGGGGCTAAGGCTGGGGATTTTAATCTGGCCGACCGAGATTTAGCGCAGAAATTGTATCCACCTAACATAACTTATGATGTTTTGAACAGGCGTATTCCGTGGCCTGAAGGGTTTGAGGCTTGCATAAGTCAGTCTATAGACATGAATTCTCTTTCAAATCCAGATTCTTGGTCAGGGCAGATACATGATCATTCAGCGATCTGTTTGCTAGGCTTGGATGTGGATCCGATGTCGCTGATTGCCGTTACAGGTGGGGATAATAAACACTCAGGAGATGGTATTCAGCAGCCAGGTCACACTAACCCTCCAGAGCAACTGTATAGTCTCAAAGTTACAAAACAAACCTCTAATTATGCACAGGCAGTCCCAGCATCTAAAACCTCGTTTACTACTGGGCAGGATGCTTCGTTATGGATGTCAGGCTTTGGTTTCAATAAATCAGGCGGTGCCTCCGTATTTAACCACCCAGTTTCCATTGCATCAGATGGCACGAGACTTGCGGTGACAGATAGGAACAATAACCGAATAATGATTTGGAATTCAATTCCTTCTAGTAATGTTCCAGCAGATATAGTGTTGGGGCAACAAGATTTTGAGACACAAATGGAAGGTAGTGGGTTGGATGAATTAGATTTTCCAGGTCAAGTTTCTATGACTCCGGATGGTAAGGTGTTAGTTGCAGATTCAAATAATAACCGGATATTGGTTTGGTCCAGTTTTCCTACTGTTTCTGGGCAGGCAGCTGATTATTCTATTGATCTTGAACCCTTGATAGATACCCTTCAATCATGGCCCTGGGGAGTATGGACTAATGGAGAGAAAGTTGTTGTGGCTGTGACTGGTGGAGGAGATAACGGACAAAGACTTATATTATGGAATTCCTTCCCCAATTCTGGGTCAGTAAAGCCAGATTTACACATTAAGTATGAAGGTATGGGCACACCTCGAATGATAGTGTCAAATGGCGAATATATTCTGGTGGGTGATGAAAACGGTAAGACTGAATGCAGAGATGGTTCTGGGAGTCATATATGGGCTAGTTGGCCTACAAAAACTAATCAGGCTCCTGATGCTTGTCTCTATGGATGGGTCGGAGGCACTATTGTAGGGGATAAATTGATTGCCATACAGCAAGGTGGAGAGACCCTAGCTTTCTGGGATCAGCTTCCAACAACTACTCAAGAAGCGTCTTCTAACAAGCGCGAGGCTTTACCAGGTGTTGGTCATAGGTGGCTAGGCGGAGACGGTAATGATGCTGCATATATTGATGGCAAACTTTTCATAGTGGAATACAACGGTGGCAGGGTAAGTGTATTTGACGAACTTCCTTCTGGGCCTGATGAAAAACCTGATTGGTCTCTAGGTGTAGATTCTCCTGATACCAATCCATACTATGAGGATTGGCTTATACAGAATGGAGTGCCTGGTTCAAATGGCGAAAGGTTATTCGTATCCTCCGGGTTTGACCGATCTCTTTCAGTCTGGAATAAGATACCCGGTGAATCAGGAGCAATACCCGATTTGTTTTATAGGCGATTTGAGAATGCTCCTTGGGATATATCGGTTTTCGACGATACAGTCTTCTTAGCTGGTAAAAGCGGGATATATGGGTGGGAAAATTTCGATGGGACCGGAGCTCTACCCGAGATAGAAATTAGCGATAATATGGGATCAGTAGAGTTAAAAGGGCTTAGAGGAGTGACTTATAACGGACAATATTTCGCCCTCTCCAGTGAGGAATCAGATCAGGTATGGATTTGGGAAGGCATACCTGCAGAAAATGATGAGCCAAAGTACATACTGGACGTACCTGAAGGTCCAGGACGTCTTGATTCGGATTCAGAATGGTTAGTCATTGCAGGTTATCCAGCTGACCAATTTAACGTGAAGGCAATAAGATTTGATGAATTGGCTGACGGTAACCTTAGACATATTCCTCAGCATAACGTGTTTCCTCAAAGTGCGGCATTAACCGAAGTAGGGTTTTTCATAACTCTACAGGGAGATAATCAAGTGGTTGGCTGGAATTCTATTGAGGATGCATTAGCTGGTAAGCCTCCAGACGTTACATTAGGATCTGGGGCTGGTACCAAGGCCAAAGATGCCATAAAGATGGCTAACGCTGTCGACTGGGATGGTTCACATCTCTGGGTTGGTGAGTTTAAGTTTTCGACTAGGATGCTAGCGTTCGCGCCTACTGAGGAATAAGTATCGGGAATCTCGGGGTTTTTTGTAAGAGGAAATACGGCTTATAGGCTAGCCGATCGAATACTTCCGACAACAAAATTTATTATAGTAACGCTTAGGATTAGGACTGCTACTACTATCACTATCCATTTTGGGCTCATGCTATAAACCTCACTACATTACAGAACTGGTGCAAAATGCCATTACCCCAAAAGAAAGAACGCACATTACCAATATACCGAGCCAGATCATCCGGTTAGGCATATATAGCCGTGTCACCTGACCACAACTGTTACAAAGCTTAGCTCCTGGAGACAATACTCCGCTGCAGTTGCTACACTCTGCATCTCCAACGGATGCGAAAACTCTGCGCGTAATCAGTATAAGTAGAACTAATATTAAGACTAGTGCTATTAACGTTTGCAATAGAGGATCCTCCTTACTGCAATGCTATTATAGCAATGTTGTATGACACTATCATTAATCACGCTTTGGCATGATTTCCATAAAGCCAAAATTGGATGACGTGGGGTGAACGAAGAAGTTAGTTCTCCCAGGTAAACGAGTAATCCGTCCCCCATTTGACTCTATCTGGGCGGCGAGAGTGTCTAGGTCATCTGCCTCAAAAGCTAACAGGTAAACGCCTTCACCGTGTGGGTTGAATTCATTTTCGCGAGATTTCATAAGCCTTGCTACAGCAGTATCATCCGAAGAGGATTGTATTAAGCGTAAAACAGTTTCACCATTGTATCCCATAGACACAGAATCGAAATTACCTATGTCGTTATGTTCCCGATTGCCTAATGCTTCCATGCCAAATAGGTTCTTATAATTCTCCACAGCAGAATCCAAATCGTGAACAGCTATGGTGTAATGCTTAAACTTCATCATGATTTTCCTACCTCCTATGCTTTAATTCTATTAGTATTATCTGTCTATGCCGTCTAGGCCACTTTTAATGCCGTCCAATGCCCATTTAGCCCAAGGTATAGTGAAGAATTTGAAACCCTTCGCAACGTAGAAATTTGGATCCATCTCTGGAGGAATAAAGTACATTCCTGGAACAACTCCATGTTTTTTACAGGCTGATGCTATTTTATCCAAGCCCGCCTGATATGTATCTGATGGATAGTCGAGTGGCACACCAAGCTCTATAGAAAGATCGGATGGCCCAACTAGAAGCACATCTATACCAGGGACGCTGAGAATCTCATCGATATTATCTATAGCCTGCTGGGTCTCTATCATTGGAATTATGACTAGTTCTTCATTAACCATATCCAGGTAGGACCTGTAATCTTTGAAGTCACCCCACTCGCCGCGGACACCTGAATTACTCCGATCACCGAGCGGCGAATATTTGCAGGCCCTAACCATGGCTTCGGCTTCCGCTTTGGTATTTACCATTGGTACTATGATGCCTCTAGCACCAGCATCCAGAGCAAAGCAAATGAGATCTGCCCTATTCGAACTGACTCGTATAATAGGAGC
>CEUZ01203161.1_pt1 | contig 17113 bp, 14 predicted proteins | sample 361511 | NCBI WGS metagenome assembly CEUZ01 (sample SAMEA2622822, study PRJEB7988) | marine metagenome | biome: marine biome (ENVO:00000447); feature: surface water layer (ENVO:00002042); material: "saline water (ENVO:00002010), including plankton (ENVO:xxxxxxxx)" | depth 5 m
GACTTTTTTGGAGTCATCGGTGGACTTGGGCGTATAATGGCCCAATTTGGCGATGCAGGATTTGCGGGAATTCTAGCACTCATGATACTCGTGATGTGGTACGAGAAGAAATAGCGCGAAATTAAATCCGCTCCAACGCCTCAGTATTCCTGGGGCGTTGTCGTTTTTAAAATTGGCTGATAATAAAAAAACTATTTCCGTCCCAAGATGTAATTAATCCTGCCAAAATTTTTTTAGAGTTTATTTTCCGCTCCTATTGGGTCCTAATATGGAAAAAACAGATTGATTAGGAATTTCAAAGTTTACATCATTAAGGGCAATCAGATTATTATAGTTTTTTTGATTCTTGAAAAAGAAAGTACAGATGGAGATTGACTAATCAATTTAGATCAATAATGACAATTATATCTTTTTGCTAGATTTTATTGTTCTGATTTTTATCAAGATGTGAATTTTTTTATACCTTTTACAGATGATACTTGATCAAGTACAGATGAAAAAATTTTGTTTAGCACCTTAGCTCTACTTTCTTCCGATGTCAGTGTAATTAGTTCTTGTTCTATAACAGTAGGTAATTGTATCATTTCTAATAATTCAAAGGTCGTTGTCTTTGATATATGATTTATAAGATCCTCAACTTTACCCATAGTTATAATAATCTTCAAATATTTTTCTTTTAATGGTTCAAATAATGATGCAGGGATTGGATATAGATCCGGTAAGTAATTGATGTCGCCAATAGTTAGTCCATCAATTAAAAAGTTTTTATTCAGCTTAAATATTCTTCTCCCTACACAAAGTATATCCATACGACCATCACTGTATTGGTTTAATATGTTTTTAACTAAAACGGTACAACCTATATTTGCGAGACCCTTTTTATCCTGATATATTATTCCAAATTCACTATGGTCTCTGACAGATTCAGTAATAAGTTTTTTGTAACGATCTTCAAAAATATGTAGTGGAATATATTTGTTAGGATAGGCCACTATACTTAATGGGAATAATTTTATTTTCATTATTTTAAAAGAGTAAATTTATACTATTTTAGTTATTCAAGATAGATGGAGTTATTATATATCTAGTTATTAACCATTGAATCAAGCACTATACATAGACGAATTTCCATATCTTGGAATGCATGGGATTTTAATGCTAAACCACAAGTATAAGGAGTACTTCAACTTAATTTATCTCTTTAAGTGTTTTATTATTTTTGATTTAAGACCTGAAAAATAATATTTATAGATATGATATTCCGATCATTTTTCTACCATATAATATTACTAAACATTCTATTTGCAGATATTCATGTATTTAATCGCAGTGCTGGGAGTGAATCTGAAATACGAACAATAAGCGATAAAAATTTATTATATATGTCAACGAAAGATTTGGCTAGGTCTTTGTCGTCTAAGCTGTTTGAAAATCAGGAACGAAAAAAACTGGTTCTTTATATTAAAGGGAAACGTATAAAAATATCGGGTTACACTAGTTTTGTTATAATTGATGATATTCCTTACCAAATGCCCGACATGGTCCTTGTGGTATCTGGTGATTTATATATACCAGCAAATGAATTCATTCGGATTTTAAAAGCAACTGTTATGCCTGGAATAAATTTTGACGCAACAAAAGAATTTTTAGATATTGATGTAGTACGGTTTAATATTATTGGTATGGAGGTAGAAACTAAATCAAATGGCACAATTATTAAGTTGATTACAAGAAAACCATTTTCTGAGAGAAATATCAGTTCATTTATTAATAAACACGGTTGGTATTATATAACAGTTGCGGGAGCTATGGTTGATACAGTCGCTTTAGAAGGTTCAGAGATCCGAGGGGTAATCAGAAGAGTTGAATCAGATCAGATTGGTGAAACTGCCCAAATTGCATTCAAACTGGGTTCAGATGTAGTAAGCCACGACTGGTATCAAAGTTTGGATCCCAATGAAATCGTAATAACCCTACGGACACCTTTGGGGAAAAATGCAGTTCGTATCGAAGATGTTAAAAACCGCTGGAAATTAGATAAAGTGGTTTTGGATGCTGGACATGGCGGTAAAGATCCAGGAACAACAAGCCGATTTGGAGTCAAAGAAAAAGATATTGTATTGGATATTGCTAAACGTATTGGCAGATTGTTGGAAACAAACACGAATATCAAAGTAGTATATACTAGGGAAGAAGATGTCTTTATTCCATTGCGCAAGCGGGCAGAAATTGCAAATGAAAATAATGGGAAACTGTTTATCAGTATTCATGCAAATGCAAATAACAATAGAACTGTCCAAGGTTTTGAAACATATTTCTTAAGTCCAGGTAAAAATGAAGATGCAGTTATGGTTGCTTCAAGAGAAAATTCAGTTATTCAAATGGAAGAAAGAAAAAATGGATATGAAAAATTAACAGATGAAGGACTCATTATGGCTACCATGGCTCAGAGCATGTTCATGAAAGAAAGTGAGGATTTAGCAGCAGTCATCCAAATGGAACTAGATAAACGGTTAACAACTCCAAACCGCGGTGTTAAACAAGCAGGATTTTACGTTCTATATGGTGCTTCCATGCCTCATGCGTATCTTGAAGTAGGTTTTCTTTCTAACCCTAAAGAGGAAAAAGCATTAAAAAAAGCAACTCATCGACAGAAGATCGCACAGGCAGTTTATGAAGCTATTAAGCACTTCAAAGAATCAAAGGAAAAACTTTTAGCGGAAGAATAATAGATGGATAATAGACCCATTGGTGTTTTTGATTCTGGAATAGGGGGGTTGACTATTGTCAATGCCTTAGCAAAAATATTGCCACATGAGAAAATAATTTATGTGGGAGATACAGCCCGGGTTCCTTATGGGAATAAAAGCACTGAACGAATTCAGCAATATTCCGAAGAAATAACCAGATGGCTTATCCAGGAAGAATGTAAAATAGTTGTAGTTGCTTGCAACACGGCATCTTCCCATGCTTTGGATAATTTAAAATCAAAATTTAATATTCCCATTATTGGTGTAATAGAGCCGGGAGTTGAAGCATCAATTTATGCTACACAAAATAATCGAATTGGTGTTTTGGGGACCTACGGTACAATCAGGTCCGATGCATATGGACAGGCCTTGAGGAGACTTAATAAGGATATTTTAGTTATCAATCAAGCATGTCCTTTGTTTGTACCTTTGGTGGAAGAGGGGTGGGTCAGTGGTGAAGTCCCTGAAACAATTGCAAAAATATACCTTGAAAATATAGTAGCATCAGATGTTGATACTTTGATTTTAGGCTGTACTCATTATCCATTATTAAAATCGACCATTAATAAAATAATGAATATAAAAATAAAACTGGTAGATTCAGTCGATACTACAGCTTCTGTGGTCCAATCAGTTATAAATGAACTTGAACTCTATCCTGAAAAAGGTAAATCAGGTGGAATTTTTTGTCATGTTTCTGATTCCGTAGACCTATTTGAATCTTTAGCGGGAAGATTTCTAGAAGTTCACATCAGTGACCTATCTCACATTGACATTTTCTGATCTTTCATCTCTGATCCAATCTTTATATAGCCTCCAGAGACATGGTATTAAACTTGGCCTAGAACATACATATCAATTGCTCGAAGCCATTGGAGATCCACAAGATGGATTGAGATTTATTCATGTAGCTGGTACCAATGGAAAGGGATCCACCTGTGCTATGATTTACAGTATTCTGCGTGCATCAGGGCAAAAAGTTGGATTATATACATCTCCTCATTTGTGTCGTTTTAATGAACGTATACGAGTGGATGGTTCCCCGATCGATGACCAAGAAATAATGATATTTATGAATAAAGCTAAGAACGATATTAAGCAAACCAAATCAACCTTTTTTGAAACTACCACAGCAATGGCTTTAGATCATTTTAAAAACCATGAGGTAGATGTAGCTGTTATTGAAACTGGCTTAGGAGGACGCCTTGATTCCACAAATGTAATCAATCCAGATTTATCGGTTATTACCCCTATTTCTCTAGACCATAAAGATATTTTAGGTGATGACATTATAAAAATAGCCAAAGAAAAAGCCGGTATTATTAAGGCAGGGGTGCCGCTTATTTGTGCTGAGCAGGAAAAAGACGTAGAAGAATTGTTGAAAAAAAAGGTAAATCAAGTTAATACTGAAATTCAAATGATAAAGACCTCAATGATTCAAGAAATTGCTTTTGATAAAAATGGATGTCACTTTTCTTTTGAAGGCGAATTGTATCAAGTTCCTCTTGCTGGAAATCATCAGGCCCATAATGCTGCCTTGGCTGTAAATTCTGTTAAGAAATATGATTCTTCAATTAAAACCATTTCATTGCAAACAGGTATAAAAAATGTAAAATGGCCTGGAAGACTTGAACAAGTGAGCAAATATATTTATTACGATGTGGCCCACAACCAAGCCGGTATTTCTTTTGCAATAAAAACGATAAAAACAATATACCCCAGCAGGCCATTGATTGGTCTGTTTTGTTTGAAAAATGATAAGGAATTTGACTTAATCGTTAAATCTTTTCAGTATATAATGCATAAAGTTTATGTAGCAACAGATAAAAAAGGTTTTTTAATTGACCCCTATCAATTATCTGAGTTATTAGAAATGGCCGGTTGTAAAAGCAAACCCGTTGATACAATATCTTCTGGAATTGCCAGAATGAAACTGAAAATCAACCAAGGTGGAATAGGCCTTATTTTTGGAAGTCACTATATTGCTGAAGAAGTTTACGAAGAATTTGAAATATCATTTGAAACAGGTCAAATATAATGTAATTTACATCGCTTCGCCCCCCGCGGAGATTTATATTTCTAAAATTCCATAGATTTTATGAAAAGGATTTATTCACATGGATCTTAATGAACTACAATCCCTAGGTATTCGCGAACTTACAGAGTTGGCAAATAAATTTGATATTCAGGGCGGCGTTGCCGATCTAAATAAACAGGAACTTACTGTCCGGATATTAGAGGCACAGGCAAAACAAGATGGCAGTATGGTGGCTCGTGGAGTTCTCGAGGTAATGCAAGATGGTTATGGGTTTCTGCGATCACCGGATTTCAATTATTTGCCAGGACCTGACGATATATATGTCAGCCCTTCCCAGATAAAAAGATTCAGGTTGAAAACGGGTCATGAGGTCGCAGGTCAGATTCGTCCACCAAAATCTAAAGAACGTTTTTATGCTTTATTAAAAGTTGAGCAGGTTAATGATAAACCACCAGAAAAAATAAAAGATTGTATTTTGTTTGAAAATTTTACTCCACTTTATCCGGAATCAAAATTTAATTTGGAAACAGATGAAAAAAATTTTTCTATGCGTATTATGGATCTGATTTCACCTATTGGGATGGGTCAGAGAGGCTTGATTGTGGCCCAACCCAAAACAGGTAAAACCATTTTATTACAAAAACTGGCCAATGCTATCAGTAAAAATCATCCAGATACGAAAAGAATAGTTTTGTTGATTGATGAGCGTCCGGAAGAAGTAACGGATATGAAACGCAATGTTGATGCAGATGTAATAAGCTCGACCTTTGACGAACCCCCGGAGCGTCATGTATCCGTGGCAGACATGGTGCTCCAAAAAGCCAAACGTATGGTAGAATATGGTTATGATGTAGTTATCCTTTTGGATAGTATTACCCGACTTGGCCGTGCACACAATGCTGTAATACCTCATAGTGGTAAGATTCTGTCAGGAGGTGTAGATTTCAACGCTTTAAAGAAGCCTAAACAATTTCTTGGTGCTGCAAGGAACACAGAAGAAGGTGGAAGTCTAACGATCATGGCTACTGCCTTGGTTGATACTGGAAGCCGTGCGGATGAAGTTATCTTTGAGGAGTTCAAAGGGACAGGGAACAGCGAACTGGTTCTTGATCGAAAATTAAGTGATAGAAGATTGTTCCCAGCTTTTGATATTGTTCGTTCCGGAACTAGAAAAGAGGAACTTTTATTATCTAGAAAAGAATTGGGAAGAATGTGGATTCTAAGAAAATTACTCAACGAGATGAAAGTTGAGGAAGCGATGGAATTTATGCTAGATCGAATCAAACGAACGAAAAAAAATATAGAATTCTTGGATACTATGAGCCAGTAAAATTTGAATTTTTAAATATTATGAGTGATTATCTCTCAAGTATAGACTCCGTTGTAGTCCGAATAATTACGGATAAACCGGTGAGGAAAACTCCGTACCAGGTCAAAGGGGTTTTTATACGCCAGTACCCTGACCAACCAGTCATTCCAATGTTAGATGGGACATACAGGGACAAATTTCTATACCCTCGAGTACAGGTAAAAATTCTCAATGAACAAATATACATAATAGGTATCCATGAAGGAGTTGAGCCAGTGCTTTCCCTAGTCGAAAAATTTGATATATTTGATTTTGGTAATATAACCTTTGAAATACAAAATACAGATATTGAACAAGTTGACCAGCAATTCATTCAAACCGATCGACTTATTCGCTACAAATTTCTTACACCCTGGGTTGCTTTAAACCAAATGACTGGAGGAAAATATCGATTTTTAACCAATCAGGAAAAACCTTCTTTTTTAAATCGCCTCCTTGGACAAAATATTGTATTTATAGCTAAAGAAGTCGGTGTGAATTTGAATAATAAAGTGTTTACAAAAGTGAAAGTATCCAGTCTATTTCCAAAACCGGTAGATGATAATAAGTGGGGTGCATTTATGGGCGAATTCAAAACAAATTTTGTATTGCCTAACTATATAGGAGTCGGAAATGGTATCACCCGTGGATATGGCACTATTTATGGAATGTTTAATCCGGAGGTATTTTCATTTGATGAAAATGAGCTAGAAAAAGAGAAATCTGAGACAGCAATAGAATCTTTTGCAGAAGATGATGATCAAATAGATAGCATTGAGGCTAATGAATTACCAAAACCCAAACGTCGTGCACGTAAGCACAAATACAAAAAGAACAGTAGCCGGAAAAATAAATCGTTTCGCAAACATAACTCAAAGATTAGGAAAAAACGTAATAGTGGTAGAATTTTTTCGGAAGAATTTGATATTGAACATGATAAGCCTCAAAAAGGAAATATAATAACGGAAAATATAATTGAAGATTCACCTGATGATTCAAAGTTCAATACTGAAAAGCACCATAAGCGACAGCATAAATTTTGAGCTATAAACTAGCGGATCGGATTTATAGAGTCCAGCCATCCTATACATTGCAAATGGCCACTCGAGCCGCAGAAATGCTTTCTGATGGTATAGATGTAATTAACTTTTCAGTGGGTGAACCTGACTTTAATACTCCAACACATATTATAAATGCAGGTAAAAAAGCCATGGATAATGGTTATACCAAGTATACAGCTGGTCAAGGAATGATAGAGTTAAGAAAAGCTATTTGTGAAAAATTAAAACGTGAAAATGGGATTAACTATGATCTGTCAGAAATATTGGTTTCCAATGGTGAAAAGCAAAGCTTGTACAATGTATGCCAAGCCTTATTCAATGAGGGAGATGAAGTAGTTAACTTTGCCCCGTACTGGGTATCATTCCCAGAATTTGTTAGATTGGCTGATGCTGAACCTATTATTGTAAGTACAGTTGCAGAACAGAATTTTGAACCTGATTTTGATGATTTATCATTAAAAATATCTGATAAAACAAAGGGTGTAATTATAAACTCTCCCTCCAATCCCACAGGTGGTGTTTGGGGTACGGAAACTTTAATACGCCTTTTAAAAATGGTGAAGACACACAATTGGATACTGATATCTGATGAATGTTATGAACGACTGGTTTATGATGGTGAATTTGTCAGTGCAGAAAAATTAAATCGTGACTACAAGATTGGAGCAACTGTTGTTACATGTTTCAGTTTGTCAAAAACCTATGCCATGACAGGTTGGAGGATTGGATATTCAGCTGGACCTAAAGATATTATAAAAGCTATGTCAAAAATTCAAGGTCAGGCAACTTCTTGTGCAAATTCTATTGGTCAAATGGCGGGAATTGAGGCTCTTATAGGTGATCAAAATTGTGTTATTGAAATGCGTTCTAAGTTTCGAGAAAGACGAGATTATATTGTTCCTTTACTAAACGATCTTCCAGATGTCTATTGTGCAGTTCCTGGCGGTGCTTTTTATGCCTTTCCGGATTTCAGTCCCTATCTTGGCAGAAAAGCGGATAATAAAATATTGAAAGACACTTTTGGTATTTCTGAGTATATTCTTAGTTCGGCCCGGGTGGTTACGGTCCCAGGTGATGGCTTTGGCGCTCCAGGGCATATACGGTTTTCTTATGCTACCAGTAAGCAGATTATTAAGAAAGGAATAGAAAGAGTCAAAATCGCTCTTGAAAAAATTATTTAAGGAATAAAATTATGAAAAAAGGAATTCATCCGGAGAATTACCGCTTAGTTGTTTTTAAAGATACATCCTGTGATTATGCTTTTCTAACCCGGTCCACTGTGGAAACCAAAGAAATAATAAAGTGGGATGATGGAAATGAATATCCTTTATGTAAAATTGAGATATCGGATAAATCACATCCTTTCTTTACGGGACAACAGAATTTAGTTGATACTGCAGGACGAATCGAAAAATTCAATAAAAAATACGGTCGTAAATAAACGGGATCCCTACATGGCTCTGCAATCAGTTTCATGCTGGTTACGGGGCTATTTTTTTGTTTAAATGAATCGCTTTACTGATAATTATGAAACCTTCTATTCTTGTAGGTGGACAGGCTGTTATAGAGGGTGTTATGATGCGTGTTCCTGACGCCTATGCGACTGTAGTGCGAGATCCTGAGGGAATAATACATGTGAATCGAAAGTTGTTTCAATCTGTCAAAGAACGTTCCAGGCTTTGGAGAAAGCCAATTTTCCGTGGTATGGTGTCTATATTTGAAGCCATGAGAATGGGCATTGCAACACTTCAATGGTCTGCTGATATTGCAATGCCAGAAGAAGAGGAAAAAAATAAAATCGCTGAATTATTTTCCACTATTTTTTCTATATGGATAGCTATAATGCTTTTTATGATTGCACCCATGTGGATTACTGCAAAATTTATGAATATTGAAAAAGAAGCCCTGTGGTTCAATTTGGTGTCTGGCGCTTTTCGGATCATGTTCTTTGTTAGTTATTTGCTTATAATTTCTCTCTTGAAGGATGTAAGATGTTTATTCCAATATCATGGAGCAGAACATCAGGTAGTTTATAATTTTGAATCGGGGAATGATATAACTGTGGAAAACACACAATCCTTTCCAACCCAGCATCAACGATGCGGCACCAGTTTTCTTTTTATTGTTTTTCTTTCTACAATTTTGGTTTTTGCGCTGGTAGATACAATTGTTATCTATTTTCTTGGAACAATTCCCTTACCTATCCGCATTTTGTTTCATTTACCTATGATTCCGTTTGTAACTGGTGTTGGATTTGAATTAATAAAATTATCAGTAAGAAGCGATTCTTTATTTTTTAATTTGCTTAAGAAATCGGGATTATGGCTCCAGAAAATCACAACCAAACATCCTGAAGAAAATATGGTGGAAGTCTCTATAACAGCATTGAAAGAAGCCTTAGGCGATATGTACGAGGATATGGCTGGGAAAGAATATACAGCAGAGGCAATCGGGTGATAGATAAGTTAAAAGCCATTATTGAAAAACATTCTCACTTAGCTGAGCTAATGGCAGACCCCGATATTTATAAGAATCAAAGAAAACTTACACCTATTGCCAAAGAACATCGTTCCATGGCAGAAATTGTTATAGTGGGTAAAGAATATATTTCTGTTTTGGATCAGATTACTGATGATAAAGAGATTTTGGAAAGTGATGACGATGATCTAAAAGAGATTGCCCGGGAAGAATTGGATGAGCTTGAATTACAACGAACTACTCTGGAAGATAAATTGAAAATACTTCTATTACCTAGGGACCCAAACGATGGCAAAAACCTAATTTTAGAAATTCGTGCAGGTACAGGTGGCGAAGAAGCAGCTCTTTTTGCTGCGGATCTCTACCGTATTTATATGCGTTATGCAGAGAGAAACGACTGGGTCTTCAAGGTTATTAACTCTAACGATACCGGTATCGGCGGAATGAAAGAAGTTATAGTATCTATGAAAGGTGATAAAGCTTATGGTATGTTAAAATATGAGAGCGGTGTCCACCGTGTACAGCGAGTACCTAAAACAGAAACCAGCGGACGCGTACACACTTCTGCCGCTACGGTGGCCGTGTTGCCAGAAGCAGAAGATATAGATATTGAAGTAAATTCTGTAGATTTGAAAATTGACACCTACCGTGCCAGTGGCGCTGGCGGACAGCATGTAAACAAAACAGAATCTGCAATTAGGATCACTCATATTCCCACAGGGTTGGTGGTAACCTGTCAAGATGAATCATCCCAGCATAAAAATCGTGCTGCAGCATTGAAAGTATTAAAATCACGCTTGTTGGCTGCAGAACAGGAAAAAGTGGCAGCAGAACGGGCTGAAGAACGTAAAAGCTTGGTTTCTACCGGCGACCGATCAGCCAAGATTCGCACCTACAATTTTCCTCAAGGCCGGGTTACGGATCATCGTATTAATTTTACCACCTACCGATTAAATGAAATATTGGATGGTGATATTACAGAGGTTATTGAGCAATTGAAAATCGCGGAACAGCAGGAAATGCTGACTGCGGCAACAACATGAGCCGGAATTATTATTTTTATTGGTTATTAAAAAACTGAATTGTGCATTCGGTCAAAACAGGGAAAAAAAATTGGCTTGTAATTGACCTTATCAACTGGGCCGAATCCTATTTTAAAGAAAAAGGATTAGAGAATCCTCGTAGCGAAATTGAATGGCTTCTACGTTCTGTATTGAATTGCAATCGGATGGAAGTGTATCTCCGTTTTGAAGAACCTCTTTCATCTGAACAGCTAAGTACACTTCGTTCATTCGTGAAACGAAGGCTTAAAAGAGAACCTCTGCAATATATTACCGGTTCTTGTAGTTTTTATGGACGGGAATATCTGGTCAATAAGCATGTTTTCATTCCACGTCCTGAAACGGAACGTCTTGTTGATATTGCCTTGGAAAAAATAAAGGATATTCCGACACCTTCTATCATGGATGTTGGGACAGGATCTGGCTGTATTGCTATTACGTTAGGTATTGAAATTCAAAATGCAAATATTCGAGGAATAGATATTTCTAGGGAGGCCTTGAATATGGCAAAAATCAATTCAAATTATCTTAATACGGAAAATGTTTGTTTTCAGGAAATGGATTTTTTTTTCGAAACTGAATTTGAGCCAGTGGATCTTGTAATATCTAATCCTCCTTATATCCCAGAATATGAATATTCTTCCCTCATGCAGGAAGTTCGTGATTTTGAACCATCTATCGCCCTTACAGATGGAAATGATGGGCTTAAATTTTATAAAAGATTCGCAGAATTAGGTCCATCTATTGTTAAACCCTTTGGGTGGATGATTTTGGAAGTTGGTCTTGGAGAACATCCTAGAAAAGTAGAATCTATATTTAGGTATCATAGTTTCTATTCCCTGAAAACAATTAAGGACTATAATGGTGCTGATCGAGTATTGGTAATTCAGAATCGTCCATGAATTCGATATTGGGACATATTAAACTCCTCCGTCCACTAAACGTTTTCATAGCTGGGTTGGCCATGGTACTCGCATCTGCAATATTGGATGTACTTACTGAGATAGAAACAGTATTCCGAGTGGTGATGGTTGTCTTATGTTATACAGGAGCTGCTAATGCTTTGAATGATGTAGTGGATTACAAAATTGACCTTATTAATTGTCCAATGCGACCAATTCCATCTGGTAATGTGAGTAAAAAATCAGCTCTTTTTATTTCTATTATTCTTTTTTCTGCAGGAAGCTGGTTGTGTCTAGCACTTTCCCAAGATGCTAAAGTGATTGGAATAATAATAGCTTTGCCACTGATGGTATTATACAGCAAAATTTTTAAAGGTTTACCGCTGATCGGAAATATAACCGTTTCTTTTATTTTGGGATTGTCCTTTCTATTTTGTGGTGCAGCATTTAACCAAATGGAAATTATGTTGATTCCAACTGTGTTGGCTTTTGGACTCACCCTGGTTCGTGAACTAGTTAAAGATATTGCAGATATGAATGGAGATAAATCTGCAGGGCTAAATACATTTCCTATCACTGTTGGAATTGATAAAACAATCCAACTCACTATATTTCTTATCGTCTGTGTTGGTTTAGGTGCTTTCATCTTATTTATTGCCGGATATTATAATTATTTATATGGAATTATATTGATTCTTGGCGTTGAGATACCATTGGGTGTAGTGGTAGTTTCTCTGGTAAATAATCCTGGAGTTAAGGCGGCTAAACATAGTGCTAGGCTATTAAAATTCAGCACCATTGCCGGATTAATTGCAATTTATATTGGGACTTTATAATGTCTTCTGAATTTGTTCATCTACATAACCATTCCGATTACAGTTTACTGGACGGTGCTCAACGTGTAGATCAATTGGTTAACACCATTGATGAACTAAATATGGATGCCGTGGCTCTTACTGAACATGGTAATATGTTTAGTGTGATTCCCTTTTATAATCAGGCTAGAGAATCGGGAATCAAACCCATAATAGGCTGTGAAATCTATATTGCTACTGGTAGCAGGTTTGATAAAAAATCCAAAGTTGATGGTGGCTGGGGTAATAACCATCTTGTACTTCTAGCTCAAAATTACACAGGATATAAAAATTTGATGAAACTGGTTACTTTTGGTTACCTTGAAGGTTTTTATTATCGCCCAAGAATTGATATGGCCCTGCTTAAAGAATACAATGATGGACTTATTTGTTTGTCTGCCTGTTTAAAGGGTGAGATACCTGAGAAAATGCTAAAAGGTGATTATGATGGTGCAAAACAGGCAGCTTTGGAGTTTGCAGAAATTTTTCCTGATCGTTATTACCTAGAGATTCAAGACCACGGTATTGCAGAAGAAAAAACTAATATTCTTAACATGAAGAAACTGGCATCAGAACTGGATCTACCTTTGGTGTGTACTAATGATGCCCACTATGCAAAACATAATCATTCAGAAGCGCACGATATACATATTTGTCTAGGTACAGGAAAAACACGCGATGATGTGAATCGGTTGAAATATGCTACGCCTGAATTTTATTTCAAAACCCAAGATGAGATGTTTAATCTTTTCACGGAATACCCAAAGGCAATTGAGAATACAAGAAAGATTGCAGACTCTATTGATTTGGAATTGCCTATGGGAGAATATCATCTACCGAATTTTCCGATTCCCGATGATGCACCGGTAGAGCACCCGGATCAATATCTGAAGATTTTGACTCAGACAGGGGCAGAAAATTTGTATGGAGAAATCAGCCCTGATATACAAAGAAGGATTGATAGGGAACTTCAGGTAATCGAGGGTATGGGCTTTGCGGGATATTTTTTAATAACAGCAGACTTTGTAAAATATGCGAAAGAAAATTCAATCCCAGTAGGACCTGGCCGTGGCTCTGCCGCCGGCAGCATTGTTTCTTATTCATTAGGAATAACTGATATAGACCCATTAAAGCATAATTTGCTATTTGAGAGATTTTTAAATCCTGATCGTGTCAGTATGCCGGATATTGATATTGATTTTTGTATAGAGCGTCGCGGAGAAGTAATCGATTATATTAAAACACAATATGGTGAAAATTCTGTAACACAGATTATTACTTTTGGGAAAATGAAAGCCAGACAGGTAATCAGGGATGTGGGTCGGGTAATGGGATATTCCTTTGGTGAAGTGGATCGAATTGCAAAAGCGATCCCCAACGAGTTAAATATTACCCTAGAACAAGCCCTGATCAAAAGTGCTGATTTAAAAGAAATGGCCAATGGAGAGTATAGAGAGCTGATTGAGCATTCTAAAATTCTTGAAGGAATGAATCGTCATGCGTCCACTCATGCTGCTGGTGTGGTTATTTCTCCGGGAGAATTAACGGATTACGTGCCACTTTATAAATCATCAACAGGGGATGTAACTAGTCAGTATGATATGAAGGGCCTTGAAGATCTAGGTTTGCTGAAGATGGATTTTTTGGGACTGCGCAACCTTACTGTGATTGATAAAGCAGTTAAACTTATTGAAAAAACAAAAAACCCAATTAATATAGAAAAAATTTCACTTGGGGATAAAAAGGTATATGAATTGTTTTCAAAAGGAATGACCATTGGTGTTTTCCAGTTTGAGTCATCCGGTATGAGGGAATTTCTGAAAAAGTTAAAGCCCACCGTGATTGAGGATTTGATCGCAATGAATGCTCTTTATCGGCCAGGCCCAATGGAAAATATTGATAATTTTATTTCTCGAAAACATGGCAGAAAAAAAATAACATACCCCCATCCTTTATTAGAACCTATCTTACAAGAAACATACGGTATTATTGTCTATCAGGAGCAAGTGATGCAGATTGCACATGATGTGGCTGGTTTTTCTCTGGCTGAAGCAGATATTATGCGTCGGGCTATGGGAAAAAAGAAAAAATCATTAATGGCAGAACTTTCAGTTAAATTTATTACTGGTGCAGAAAAAAAGGGGATCAGAAAGAAAAAGGCAGAAGAAATTTTTTCTTTAATTGAAAAATTTGCTCAATATGGGTTTAACAAAAGCCACTCAACGGCTTATGCTTATGTGGCTTATCAAACAGCATGGCTTAAAACCCATTACCCTGCAGAATTTATGAGTGCTAATTTGACCAGTGAAATGGGGTCAATTGATCGGGTGGTCATCTTGATCAATGAATGTAAAAAACTGGCCATTAAAGTTACTCCGCCTGATATTAATGTTTCCTTCGATGATTTCCGATCTGTTAATAATCAGACCATCTCGTACGGTTTAAATGCTATAAAAAATGTTGGCTCCAAAGCACTAAATGCGATTATAGAAAAAAGGGAAGAATTTGGGAATTATAAATCAATTTTTGATCTTTGTGAACGAGTGGATCAACAAAAAGTAAATAAACGCGTGCTGGAAAGTTTGATCATGTCCGGTGCTATGGATAGTCTGGAAGGGCATCGAGCACAGCAATTTGGAGCAGTAGATGATGCAGTCCGCTACGGACAGAAAATGCACAGCAATAAAAACCAAGATCAAGTAGACATATTTAGTAGTGAAAATGAAGGAAATGACCTGATCAGAATTCCATCACTACCCAGTGTTACAGAATGGAATGAGCAACAATCTCTAAATAATGAAAAAGATGTACTAGGTTTATATGTTTCAGGACATCCATTATTAGAACATGCGGAAGACTTGGAAGAATTCACATCTGTAGATTTTGGCGAGGAGCAGCAAATATCAAAAAATGATATTGTCCTTATTGGCGGTATGATCGCACGTATCAATAAGCGATTCGATAAACGCAATCGCCCTATGGCATTTTTTGATATGGATTGCTTAGGCGGGCACGCTGAAGTGATTGCATTCAGTGACTGTTATGATCGCTCTGAAAACATGATCGAGGAAGGCAATGTTGTTTTTGTAAAAGGCAAGCCATCAGATAATACAAATTTTTCAGATCTAAAAATAATGGCAGATGAAATTATTCCTGTAGATAAGATTCGGGACCAATTATCTGCAAAGCTTAATATAAAGCTTGATTCAGGTACTGTTGGCCCGGAAGATGTGGATAGTTTAATGGAAATAGCACGCAATTATCCCGGGCGCTGTAATCTTGTATTCCATTTGCCTAATAATGGTAACCTCAAACCAATTAGAGTTCTTGCTCACAATATCAAGGTTTCAACAAAGAAGGAATTTATTCGACGTCTGCGATATAAATATGGGAAAGATAATATCTGGGTAGAATGATTGCTGTTATTCAACGTTGTTCCCGAGGAAAAGTATCAGTAGAAAACAATAATGTGGGTGAAATAGGTACAGGCCTTGTCATACTACTAGGCATAAAAAAAAGCGATAGTGAAATCGATGCAGACCTATTAATTAAAAAAATAGTGCATCTAAGAATTTTTAGTGACAAAAATCAAAAAATGAATTATTCCCTGAAAGATATAAAAGGTTCTGCTTTGGTTATCAGCCAATTCACTCTTTGTGGAAATACAAAAAAAGGTCGTAGACCTAGTTTTTTAATTGCAGCGGCACCAGAAAAAGGAGAAAAATTATATCAATATTTTATTGATAAAATGGAAAAAGCTTCCATTATTGTCGAATCGGGGAAATTTGGCGCTATGATGAATGTGGAACTGGTAAATGATGGACCAGTTACTTTTGTTCTTGATACAAACGAATTGTAAACTCTATCTCCCACCCAATAAAATAATTATTTCCATCAGAATAAAATATAATACGACAACTCCTTTTTCCCACGATTTAGAATTACTTTTCCAGATCCAGAACCCCATTAAGACACCGTTGAAAATAAAAACCCATATGGATAATAACCGAATGGTCAACTCAAACTTATAGTACCAAAACAACCCGGCCAAAATGGCCAAACCTATAAAACTTAAAATAAATTCTTTAATGTAATTCACCCATAATAATTTTTGATTTTGATTCAAGATATATTATCCTCCCTGTTGTGGTCCTAATTTGCAATTTAGATATTTGCTTGAAAAACCTAGAATACACTATTGATTATGAAGTCATAATTATGCTCTTTAATTTTTGCAATCAATGGAAAGAAAAATTAGAATTATCATGGCGAAACCCGGCTTGGATGGTCATGACCGTGGGATCAAAATCTTGGCATCTGCATATCGTGATGCGGGGATGGAAGTAATCTACTTGGGCCTGCGACAGACTCCCGAAATGATTGTGTCTGCAGCCTTAGAGGAAGATGTGGATGTCATTGCTCTTTCTAGTTTGAATAATGCCCATAATACAATATTTCCTAAAGTACTAGATTTAATGAAAGGAAAAAATTTGGAAGATGTATTGCTTATTGGTGGAGGCATTATTCCTCAAAAAGATATGGAAAAGTTAAATAGATTAGGAGTCGGTAAATTATTTGGACCTGGAACTCCTGTCTTAGAAACAATTGACTATATTACAAA